>Ga0256828_1000079_pt1 | contig 62845 bp, 60 predicted proteins | sample CV88metaG_FD_185993 | JGI IMG/M metagenome (GOLD analysis project Ga0256828, IMG submission 185993) | Hydrothermal vent microbial communities from East Pacific Rise, Pacific Ocean - CV88 | ecosystem: Environmental > Aquatic > Marine > Hydrothermal vents | place: Pacific Ocean: East Pacific Rise...
CTCTGCCAACCTTGGGCCTGGATTTGATACGTTAGGTTTGGCAATTAATCTGCGTAATGAGATTATCATTAAGCCCTCTCGATTCTTCTCGGTCTCTACCCGAGGGGAGGGGGCAGAGAATCCACACATTCGTAAGAATATTCTCTTTATGAATATTTTTAATAAACAGTATCAGAAGCTCAAGGGGAAACGGGATAATTTCCGTTTTGAGTTTACCAATCGTATTCCCATCTCTAGAGGACTAGGAAGCTCTTCGGCGGTGATTACCGCAGCATTAACCGCAGCTTATGTTGCTGCAGGTGAACGCTATAATAAACGTAAGATACTTAATCTTGCACTAGAGTATGAGCCCCATCCAGACAACATTACCCCCGCGGTTATGGGTGGATTTAATGTGGCGTGTGTAGAGGAGAAGAAAGTTTACAGTAAAAAACGAAAAGTTCCTGAGTATCTCCGAGCAGTTTTGGTGGTTCCTAATCGCACCATCTCAACCGCCAAGTCGCGTACGGTCTTGCCCGATGTCTACCGAACGGAAGAGATGGTCTATTCACTCTCTCGCTCCTCTTTTATGACTTCACTTTTTATGACCGAGTCGTGGGATCTGCTTAAAATTGCCTCTAAAGATAAGATTCATCAGACAAGGCGGATGAAACAGATGCCTGAACTTTTTGAAGTTCAAAAGACCGCATTGGCAAATGGGGCACTTATGAGTACACTCTCAGGAAGTGGTTCGACCTTTTTTACCCTCTGTTACGCTGATGATGCTGCCAAGATTCATAACGCATTGGCTCAAAAGTTTCCCAAATTTCGAGTATTTACCAAGACTCTTGATAATTATGGCGTAACTTCAAAGAGTTAATAACATTTTTTAGGTATAATTATGCGAAAAAATGAACCTACACGCATGTGTATCACATGTAGAGCCAGAGACTTACGACGCAGGTTAATACGACTACAACACGATAACAACAATATTTTCCCCTTTACAGGTCAAGGTAGAAGTTTTTATTTATGTCATACTTGTAGTCAAAATGAAAAAAAAATAAAAGGCTTAATAAAGCGTTTCCGACTCTCTGAGGAAAATGGTGAGCGGTTTGTTAAGTATTTAAAGGAGTTAGATAAGAATGGATAAAGTTAGAATCCAAGAGATAGCAGCTGAAGCAGGAGCAACCAATGCCGACCTTATAGAGAAAGCGAAAGAGTTAGGTTATGATGTGAAGGCAGCAAACAGTACTCTAACCGTAGATCAAGCGGGTATTTTGATTGATTATGTTATGAATGGTATAAAACCCAAAACAGGTGAGAAAAAAGTTATAAAAAAAGCAAAAATTGTTAAAAAATCTGAGGTAAAACCTGTTGAGAAGGTTGCCCAAGAGGCACCAGCTCCCAAAAGTGAAGAAGAGAAGGAGGAGAAGCCCAAAGTGGAAGTCAAAGAGGAGACCGCGGTGAAAGAAGAACAATCACCCAAAGAGGAGCCCAAAGCAGAAGAAGCAACCAAACAAGAAGAGCCCAAAAAAGAAGAACCTAAGCCAGAAAAGCCAAAAGTTCGACGAAAAAGAGTGGGTATTACGGTTGTAAAAAAAGCAGATCGAGAAAAGCCACGTATTCGGATTGTCGAAGAGCGTAAGCCTGAAAAAGAGATCAATGTTATTAGCAAGTCTAAGCCAAAAGGGATGCCAACTCCTCCTTCTAAGAAGAAGACCAAACGTGTGGCTCAAGCCAAAGATACAGGACAACGACTTGATTTTATGTCGGATGTTGCATTAAACAACTATGGTCGATCTCAGGTAACCGAGGTTGAAGAAGAGCCAGAAGTATTAATGTTGGATTTCTCTGATAAGAACATTTACGAAGAGATGATGCGTCAAGAGGCAAAACGTAAAGAGGAGGCGAAAAAGAGAGAGGCAAACAATCCTCATCAAGCTCGTGGTCGTGGTGGTAACCATGGTCGACGACGACCTTCTGGATTACGACGTGGTGGTAAACGTAAAAAGTATGTCAAAGAGGAGAATCGTGGGGTTATTACCTCTGTAGAGATTCCTGAAAATGTACGGGTTTATGAGTTCGCCGAAAAAGTAGGACGCAGTACAGGAGAGGTTATTAAAGTACTTTTTGCTCTTGGAACAATGTTTACTCAAAATGACTTTTTAGATAAAGACTCTATTGAGATTCTTGCTGAGGAGTTTGGGGTTGAAGTAACCACCATTGATCCACTTGATGCACTCGATTATGTGAAGGTTTATGACTCTATCCCCAATCAAAATGAGGTTGAACGACCACCTGTTATTACCATTATGGGACACGTTGACCATGGTAAAACATCACTGCTTGATCGAATTCGTCAAACCAAAGTGGCTGCCAAAGAGGCAGGAGGGATTACACAGCATGTGGGAGCTTATCAGGTCGAGAAGAATGGTAAAAAGATCTCCTTTATCGACACCCCTGGTCACGCAGCCTTTACCGAGATGCGAGCCCGTGGAGCACAAGCGACCGATATTGTTATTATTGTGGTTGCAGCAGATGATGGGGTCAAGCAACAGACCCGAGAAGCAGTCTCTCACGCTAAAGCGGCAGAGGTGCCCATTGTTGTAGCGATTAACAAAATGGACAAAGAGGGAGCCAATCCTGAGTTGGTAAAATCTCAATTGGCTGAGTTAGAGATCACACCTGCGGAGTGGGGTGGAGATCATGAGTTTGTTCCTGTTTCTGCTCATACAGGTGAGGGGATTGATGATCTGCTTGAGACCCTGCTTTTAACCGCAGAAGTTATGGAGCTTACGGCTGATCCTGATCGTAATGCCAAAGCGGTAGTGGTCGAGTCCTCTCTAGAAAAAGGCTTTGGAGCGGTTGCCAATGTGATTGTTCAAAATGGTACCCTTAAAGTGGGTGACAGTTTTGTAGTAGGTACCACTTTTGGTAAAGTAAAGACCCTGATTTTAGATGATGGAACTCGAACCAAAGCGATTGGGCCTAGTACCCCTGCTGCGGTGGTGGGACTCTCTGCTGTACCTATGGCGGGTGAAGTTCTTGTGGCAATGGATAATGAAAAAGAGGCACGAGAACTTGCTGATAAGCGTGCTGAGTATGCACGAACCAAAGAGCTCTCGAAAAGTACCAAGGTTACTATTGATGATCTCTCGGCGATTATTGCAGAAGGAAATCTTAAATCCTTGCCTGTTATTATCAAAACCGATGTTCAAGGATCTCTTGAAGCGATCAAAGGAACCTTGGCTGACCTCAAAAATGAAGAGGTCAAGGTCAATGTCATTCACGAAGGTGTGGGTGGGGTTACTGAGTCGGATGTGCAGTTGGCAGATGCCTCTGAGCATGCGATTATTTTAGGATTTAATGTTCGTCCAACAGGAGCAGTCAAGAAAAAAGCCAAAGAGCTTGGCGTTGAGATTAAGACCTACTCGATTATCTATGAGTTGCTTGATGATGTCAAAGCCCTCCTTGGTGGAATGATGAGCCCAACCATCTCTGAAGAGGTCACAGGACAAGCCGAAGTACGTGAGACCTTTACCGTGGCTAAAGTTGGAACCATTGCAGGTTGTAAAGTCTCTGATGGTGTAATTATTCGAAATGCAGGTGCACGATTGATTCGTGATGGTGTGGTGGTTTATACCACGACGATCTCATCGCTTAAGCGATTTAATGATGATGTCAAAGAGGTCAAAGCAGGTTACGAGTGTGGTATTATGCTTGCTAACTACAACGACATTAAACAAGGCGATGTAATCGAAACCTTTAAAATGGTAGAAGAGCAAGTCAAGCTTGACTAAGGTGAGAGTGTGAGAGAAGAAGAGATCAAACGTAAGCGTACCGAGTCACGCTTGGTAGAACTTATCCCTGAGGCACTCTCGGGGATGAATGATAATCGTATTAATGGACTAAGTGTCACCGAGGTTGTCTGTTCTAGAGGTCGATATGATGCCAAGGTATATCTGGATAAATCCTATCTTACTGAAGAGGAGCAGGCTCAGGCCCTCAAGCAGTTGCGAGCAGTTTCAGGTTATCTCTCAACCTATATTCGAGAGAGTGAGGGGTGGTATAAAGCCCCAAAGTTTACCTTTGAATTTGATGATCAATTGGAGCGAATCTCAAAAATAGAAGCCCTTTTCAAAGAGATTGGTAAACGACATAAAAAGGATCAAGATGAATCTTAATGAGCAGATAGAAAAAATTGTCAAAGCCAACGGAGCAGATTTTTATGGAACCGAGACGGTTAAAGAGGGTGATAATACAATTTTCCGAGTCTATATTACCAAAGAGGAGGGTGTAACCCTTGATCTGTGTGCTGAGATCTCTAATGAACTTTCGGTCTTTTTTGATGTTAATCCCCCTTTACATGGTGCCTACTACCTAGAGGTCAGCTCCCCTGGTATCGAGCGAAAACTTGAACTCCCTCGACACTTCATGAGTGCGGTGGGCGAACGCATCAAGTTCAAAGTCCACGGTGGCGACAAAGAGAAAGGTGAAATCACCTCCGCCGATGAGACAGGCTTTACCATCGCCAAAAAAGGTGAAGATGTACGCTTTGAGTACAACAACATCTCCAAAGCCAAAACCTACTTTGAGTGGAACAAAAGTAAGTAGTTCCACCTCTCTCTTTCTCCTACTGTTGATGTGTCGCTTGGGGCACTAGAAAATCAAAACAAAATGGAGATAAGCCATGACCATACAGATAAACGATCCTTGGTTTGAGAATCTCTACTACAAAGAGTTTGGAGCGAATAGAACCAAGCTTATAGAAGAGATAAAAATGCTTTTGTTAGAGAAGTATCAACAGAAACTCTCCAAAGAAGAGATACAAAAGATAGTGGAAAACTCTCAACGCATTGAGATAAAAGGTAACTAAATTGTGAATCTAAAAGAGTTAATAAAAAACGGAGAAAACAAAAGAGTAGAGTTCAAAGAGCAACTACCCAAAAATGAAAGTATAGTAAAAACAGTTATAGCCTTTTCAAATACAAGTGGTGGAAAGCTTATTATTGGAGTAAATGATAACCAAGAGATAGTAGGTATCAATGAAGATAACATTTTTGAGCTTCAAGATAGGATAACTTCTTTAATTTTTGATAGCTGTTATCCCAATATTTTACCTGAAATTTATACTCAAAATATAGAGGGAAAACTGCTTTAATCCATCGAGACTATATCAATCAAGGCAAAGATATAAAAGTGGGAATCTATGATGATATTGTCAATATCGTCTCATGTGGAAATTTCCCCAATAGCATTACCCAAGCCGATATAGAAAATGGTAGAAGTGATGCTAGAAATAGAGTTATTGCCAATGTGTTTAAAGAGTTAGGATTGATTGAGCAATGGGGTAGTGGAATTGCTAGGATTAAGTCGGCTTGTTTGGAAGCTGGACTAAAAGAGCCAAAGATTGAAGAGATAAATGATTTTGTGGATGTGGAGTTTTATCGACCTGATAACCAAGCCGTCGTTAAGCCGTCGGATACCGTCGGAAAAGTGTCGGATAATTTAACGCCACAGGAAACGAAGATTATTCAATATCTTGATGAGCATAAAAGAGTGGTATCTAAAGAAGTTGAAAAGCTTTTAAGTATAAAAGAGAGTCGTACTCGTGAGCTTTTAAAAAGTATGGTTGATAAGGAATTAATTGAGCGTATTGGAGCTGGGCGTAGTACTTGCTATATTTTGAAAGGGAAATAGTGGAACTTGTTTATCCTTAAGTTAAGAAAGCTAATAAATGATATAATTGACTTAAAATAAAAGGGAAATCTATATGAATCACAACCTATTTGAAACCATAAAAACAAGACTAAATAGTGCTTATAATCCAATATCACTCTATATTTTTGGCTCTTACGCATGGGGAACACCTACCAAAGATAGTGATTTGGATTTGGTGGTTGTGGTTGAGAGTAGTGATGAAAAGCCCTATAAACGAGCTATTAAAGGTATTCGAGCATTAAGAGGTTTAGGAATTGCTAAAGATATTTTAGTTTATACAAAAGAGGAGTTTAAGGCACTATCAGAGGATATTAGCTCCTTAATGTATAAGGTAGAGAGAGAGGGGATTAAGCTTATATGAATTCTGTTGAAGCTTGGCTATATAAAGCCAAGAATGATTTAAAATCCGCCTTGAAATTATTAGATGGTAATGAACCCATTATGGATACAGCCATCTATCACACTCAACAATGTGCAGAGAAGGCACTAAAAGGATATTTGACTTTTAAAAAACAACCTCTAAAAAAGACGCATGATATTGAACTGTTGGTTGAGATTTGTAGTGCGATAGATAGTGAGTTTGAGAAGCTTTATGACTATTCTGAAAACTTAACCCCTTATGCTACAGCATTTAGATACCCTGATATATATTTAGAACCTGATTACGATGAGGTTTATGAGGCTATTGATATGGCTCGTGAAATTTTGGAGTTTGTGGAAGAAAAGATGGGCATAAAATAGAATTTTGTTGAAAGATTTAAATAAAAAGAGGAAAAATCGATGTATGAAGAAAAATTGTCTGATGATAAAGAAGAGTTCTCAACGCATAATGCAAAATTAACAACATTTTTAGGTGTTGAATATCAATATTATATCGCCTTGGACTATATTTTAAAGATAAATACTTGGGATAAATGTCTAATAGAAGAGCATGGAGATGTTACATTTTTAGATGATAATGGTAAACAAATTTTGAATATTGAAGTAAAACATACTATTGAAGACAAAGAATTGAAATTTCATGATGAAATTTTTCAAAAAACTATAAAAAATTGGTTTAATGATAAAGATAAATATACAGAGAAAACAAAACTTCTTTTTGTAACAACAAGAAAAATAACTGAGGATAATCTTCTTTATAAATGGAATATATCTTCTAAAGAAAAAAAGTATCAAATAGTTAATGATAAAAAATTTAGAGAATATAAATTTATAACAAATTACTTTCAGGCAATTAAAAAAGGTCATTTTGAAGAATTAAAATCTTTATTTGAAAAAATAGAAATAATAGACGCTTATCCAAAGTATCCAGAAATTATAGAATTAATAAAGAATAGAAATGCCTTAAAGGTATTTAGAAACAGAAAAGATAAAAATGAAGAGGTTTTACATAAAGTTATAGGTAATTTACATTGGCTTATTACCAAGAATTTAAAAATTAAGAAAAGGGAAAAATGGGAAATTACTCATGATGAATTTATAGAAGTATTAAGAGAACAAGCTAAACTTATTAGAGGTATACATGATTATGCTTTTAAAGAACTTCTAAAAGATAGATATAACGATAAGAAAAATTTTCAATATATAGGCTTGGATATTATTGAAATTAAAAAAGAAAAAAAACAAGAAGAGAAGCAAGAAGAAATACAAATTATATCTCTAACAGAACCTATGGATATTTTTAACCATTCATCAAAATCACTAATATATGGTAAAGCAGGGATAGGAAAGACAACTTTTTGTGAATATTTGTCTTGGCAATGGGCTAAAAATGAGAAAAGAATAAAAGAGAAATTTGATTATCTTATTCATACCTCTTTAAGAGAATGGAAAAGTGGTGGATTAAAAGGGCTTATTAAAAGTAATCATTCTTCCGAAGATGATGAAGAAATTTTACTTGTTTTTAAAAATAATAATAAAAAAATTCTTTTTTTATTTGATGGATATGATGAATTATCCAATGAGAAAAAATCATTATTGAGAGATGAAATTAGAAAAAATAATTTACAAAATTACATTATTACCTCCCGAACACATGGTTATGAAGAAAATGATTTTTATGATATTAAACTTTATGAAATTAGAGGTTTCAATGATAAAGGTATAGATAGTTTTGTAGATAATTTCTTTGATAACAGTGAGAAGCAAAAAGCAATAAAAGAATTCTTGTATCGAAATAGTAATATAAAAAATATCTGTGTAGTTCCTTTACTTTTAAATATGATTTGTACTCTTTGGCAACAAGATAATCATTTGGATAAAAATATAACAACTACTGAAATTTACTCTAAAATTATAGACAATATATTAATAACACATGATGATGAAAATGTATATTTTAGAGAGAATAGAACAAAAATTAAAAATATTTTGGGGAAATTGTCTTTTGAAAGTTTAAAAAATAATCAAGTCATATTTTCAGGAGATTTGATTGAAGAGTTATTTGATTATAATGAGATACAGTTTTTTAGAAAAGGGATTGTTCCTACAGGTCTTATTAAAGCCATTAATAAAAAGAAAGATATTTTAGATAATGATTTAGAGTTTTTTCATTTAACTTTTCAAGAGTATTTTTCTGCTTATTATGTCTCTAGACTTTCAAAAGAGGAACAGAGTGAGACTATACAAGATTGGAAGTTCTATCCTCATATGCAGATGTTTTTTACATTTTTAGGTGGACTCATTATAGATAAAGAGTTTTTATTTAAAGAGGTTGAGAGTAAAAATAGTGAAGATTTAATAAAACTTAATACAGATTTTTTAGGTTTCTATGAACTTAATATAATACTTATCTCTATAAAAGAAGTAAATGAAATTTCTAATGAAAGAAAAGAAAAAGTAATCAATAGTTTATTCTTTTGGTTAACTCTTAAAAATTCTAATAAATATGATTATAACTTTTTAATTGAAAATTCAATTTATATATCTCATATTGTAAATAATGACTTTTTAGATAGATTAATTATTGAAGTTCTTAATAATAGAGAGATAAGTAATTCCTTTCTAAAGGATAAAATATCTAGTTATTTGTATTTCTTTAATAAGTTAGATGATATTAAATTTATGGAGAAAATTTTTGATAAAGTAATATGTTTGAATTCATTGTACTCTATAAAATTGAATGATAATATTATTAGAAAAATTGAATTTGAAGTTATAAATATAAATCGTGATGAAATATTTAGACAAAAACTTGCTTCAATTTTTATTCGTTTGCTAATAAGAGATAATAAAATTGATAAGCTTAGTACTATACTTATAGATAATAAACCAATTGTTTATAAAAATCATAATGGGGTTTTTGAAAAAATAAAATATGAAAAACTAGATAAAAATATACAAGATAATATGGAACTTGGGATTGTATTAAATAATTATGTTGTTATTTTTGATAATAAGAACAATATTATTATTGATTATATTATTTCTATTAATAAGTATGATTCATGTTCATATATTTTAGTTAAAAATTTTCTGAAATCCTATGCAAAGACTTATTTAAAAGAAGTTCCTAGAGATATGTATTTAAAAATACAAGAAAGAATTAGTAATAAAAATCCTAATCTTAAAAAGAGATTAGATGATTTCTATCAAGATAAAGAAGAAATAATGATACCTTCTTTTCAAAACGATTCTTTTATACAAAAAAAATCTCATGATTATTCAAAATTTTTACAAAAAGATATAGATGAATTCTATTTAAATATAGAAAATTTGACAAAAGAGGAAATAGGTAACTTAATAAATTTCTTAATATCAAAACAAGAGAATGATTATCTTTATGAAATTATTAAAAAAGATACTTCTTCTATTGTAAAAAATAAAGAAGAAATAAACTTCGATTCTTATGGAATGTTTAGATCAATAATAAATAATAATTATATTTTTCAAAAGGAAAAAGAGTTATTAGACAAACAAACTATAATAATCAACTGTTTAATATCTAAAGAATGGAATATCCAAAAAATTATTGAAGTTCTAATTGAAAAAAATGATAATGACATCTTTTATCAGGTAGTTAAGTCACTTGCAAGTTTTACAAATAAACTATTTTATATTTTTGAAAAAATTTATGATTATAAATCTTATAGGGATATATTTATTCAAGAGATGAGTTTAGATATTTTATTTCAAGCTTATGATGAAGATTATAATATTCTACAATCTATTATAAAAAAGTCTTTAGAAAATAGGAATCCTTTATTTGTAAAAAACAACAATAAACTTTATACTATTGAGGATGGCAAAGAGATTTGTACAAAAAAAGAAGTAAACAAAGATGAATTTCAAATATTAATAGGAGCAATCCTTGCAAACTAATCAAACCCAAAAACCATTCACCCCAACCACCCTAAAATCCCTACATCAACAAACCAACTCCCCAACCCATAAACTACTCCAAAAACTCTACATCAATTTCGTTCTAACCTCCGAGATTATTGACCATACTATCCCAAAAAGCATAACCTTTGACCAAGAGGGATTTTGGGTAGGCAATAGAGATATAATTGACTTTGATAGATACGCTTTTTTGCGATTTGAGGGGGATAGAGCCTTTTATGTAGATGCCAAAGAGGAGTTTTGGCATAGAAAGAGTGAAGCAAATCATCAACTCTATTACTCTCCGACAAAAGGGGGTTGGTTTGCTCTTTTGGATAATCCAAAAATAGAAAATATAGATTTGGATGAACTCTATTTTAATAAAACCAAAAGAGAAGCTTATAATATCCGATATATATCTATTGACCCCACAGAAAAAGAGCCTTGTTTTAGACCCAAAAGGAGAAATCTAAACATAGAAGAGCTAAAAAAGAAGGGAGAGCTTTTTGGAGTTAAATATAGGTATAATCAGATTGAGGGCTTGGTATGTTATCTTGATACCAAAGGCAATCTACGGCTTGTGGATGCTCCAAGAGATAGGCAAATAGAGGAGTTATCATCATTGGGACTGAAACTAAAAAAAAGAAGTCTAATCCTATATACCAATACCAATAAAAAAGCAACCAAAAATGATATAAGAGATTTTAACTCAACTACTCCATACCAAAATAGACTCTATTACCAAGATAAAAAAATTAAAGTCAAAGAGGTTTTTTATCTAAATCAAACCATATTATGTGATAAGATAGATAAAAAGAGTGGTATCTATTTTATAGACTCAAAAGAGATAGAAATCTATCTGTTTAAAAGCGTTCATATTATCTATACTAATAAAAAAGGGGAAAAGAGATATATTCTCTATAAGTTCAAACAGAAGTCGAAAAAAAAGAGTACATATCTCTATGAAAAGAACTCAAAAGGGATTGTAGATATAAACCAACAAAATTTGATACCAAAAGAGTATAGCCATAAAATAGTCTCATACAGCACACAGGTCTATAACACCACTTATGAACTTCTATTTTTATCAACACCCCAAGAGCATATCATAACCCTCCATCAAGACAGAAGCGTACACTATCGGCGTAGTTTAATAATAGGGGAGATAAAGATTGATATTTTTCCTCAACTCAAAAACATAAGAGATTTAAACGCCAAGCGTAACTATGTCCTAATGGTGGATTTAGAAGATAGTAAATTTGCCAATACTTATGGAAAAGTTCTCTATCGTTTTAGAAACTCAATCGCCCACGCAGAGTTTGAGATAGGAGAGGAAGAGATAAGATTTTCCAATACAAACCATGACAAAATACTCTTTAAGGCTCGAATTGAGCATGAGAAGATGGAGGGGTTTACAAAACAGTTATTAGAGGGGGTTTGGGGTGAATAGCTCAAAACAAGATCAAAAGGAAAACATAATGAATGTTATAAACTCCAATCAAATCTATATGCAACAAGCCCTAAAAAAAGCATGGCAGTATCAGCTCCGAACCTATCCCAACCCCGCCGTGGGGTGTTTGGTACTGTATCGGGGAGAGATAGTAGCACTAGAAGCTCATCAGCAGGCGGGTACGTCGCATGCGGAGGTGTTGGCACTTTTGAGTGCTTATGAGTCGATCTCGGGAAAAACGATTGACTTTGATCGGTTTGATGCCCATCGGGCTCATGCGTTTTTGTTGGGGCTTCCTCGGGGGTTTTTTGGGGAGTGTACGCTGTTTGTAACACTAGAGCCCTGTTCGCATGAGGGGCGGACACCTTCGTGTGCTTCGCTTTTGGGTTGGTTAAAACCACGCAAGGTTGTTATTGCTACGCTTGATCCAATCAAAGGGCATGATGGTGGGATGCAACATCTGCAAGCAGAGGGGATAGAACTAGAGCATGGGGTGTGCGAAGCAGAGGCGTTGGATCTTTTGGAGCCTTTTTTGATCTGGCAGAAGCGGGCGTTTGTACTTTTTAAGATCGCACAGACCTCCAATGGCAAGATTGGAGGGGGGTATCTGAGTTCTCCTGCGTCGCTAAAACATGTGCATCAACTGCGTGCCCTCTGTTCGACCATGCTGATTGGGGGCAATACAGTTCGGGTGGATCGCCCGACGTTGGATTGTCGTTTTACAGGAGATCGGGCTCCTGATGTGGTGATCTATGCTCATAACGATAACTTTGATCGAGAGATTCCTCTCTTTGGGGTGGAGGGGCGTGATGTGATGATTGGTGCGGAGCATATTGATTGGGCAAAGCCCTCGTTTGTCTTGGTCGAAGGGGGCGGGGGAATGCTTGGTGCCCTTCGTGATCGGATCGATTGGCTCTTGCAGTATCAGACCCCGATGCTTTCGGCTCATCCATTGGGTTATGATGTGGCGGGGAGGTTGTCCTTTTTGTATGTTGATCGTGTGGGGGTGGATCTGAGGATTTGGAGTCGAATGAGTTAATTGGAGATTGGATATAATAGCAAAAAAATAAAAGAGAAAACATGTCACTATCTACTCTTGGACTCTCTCCAAGCATACTTAGAGCCCTCAAAGAGAAGGGCTACACCACCGCAACCCCCATTCAGCAGGTATTGATTCCTGCTATCTTGAGCGGTCGAGATATTTTAGCGGGGGCCGAGACGGGGACAGGAAAAACAGCAGGGTTTGCCTTGCCCATCTTACAAGAGCTTAGTCGTGAGGCTCAGGAGGATCGGCATATTCTTCGTGCGGTTATTTTAGTACCCACACGTGAGTTGGCACGGCAGGTTCATGCTTCGTTCGAGGCGTATGGTCGGTATCTTCCGCTTCGCTCGGTTGTCTTGTATGGAGGAGCCAATTTATCAGCTCAGGCAAGACGCTTAGCTCAAGGGGCAGATATCGTGGTGGCGACTTCGGGGCGATTTTTGGAGCACTTGGGGCAGAAAAATTTTAATCTTGATGCGATGCGTTATCTGGTGCTTGATGAGGCGGATACTATTTTGGATATGGGCTTTGTGCATGAGGTCGGGCAGATTATTACAGCACTTCCAAAGAGGCGACAAAGTATCTTGATCTCAGCAACGCTTTCGGGTCGGGTTAAACGTTTGGCAGAGGAGATTTTGCACCGTCCCCAATTGATCGAGTTGAATCGTATGGGAAAATCGGCATCGCAGGTACGTTTGGTGGTGCACCCTGTGGTAGCGGAGCTTAAATGTGAGTTGCTCTCTTATCTGATTGGTTCGCGTAACTATCATCAAGTTTTGGTTTTTGTCCGCAAAAAAGAGCTTGCCGATGAGGTGGAAAATGAGCTTAATCTTAGTGGATTAAAGAGCATGACCATTCATGGGGACAAAACCGCAGGGGCACGAACCCGAGCCCTAGAGGCATTTAAAGAGGGCAAAATACGGGTACTTGTCGCGACCGATATTGCTGCACGAGGATTGGATATTCCTACACTTGAGGTGGTGATCAATTATGATATTCCACATGTGGCAGGAGATTTTATCCACCGTGTGGGGCGAACGGGGCGGGCAGGGCGTAAGGGATTAGCAATTACGTTAGTAACGCCCAACGAGGAGATTGCCCTTAAAGAGGTCGAACGACTCATGGGACGTGCCATTGAGCGAGAGGAGATCGACGGATATACCCCAAAAATAGAAAAACCCCAACGGGGTGCTCGAAAAAAGAGTGAAAAGCCCAAAAGAGTTAGTGGGGCATTTGGTAAGAAGCAGACCCAAAAACGCACCTCCACCAAAAAGCGAAAAACCACCAAGCGGGATGCGTTTAAAGCCTTTGATGTTCAAAAGCCCCAAAAGAGTAGCCAAAGAGGGCGTAAGCGTCGATAGCCCTCTAGAGTGTTTACATAAATGGACGACCGTTTAGTTTGAGCTTTCCTTTGGAAAATTCAATATCGTAAACTTTGGTTCCATTTTTATCGACAGGTTGTGCCATTAGCAACAGCATCATGGTTTCTGGTGTCTGAGCCACGAAGTTAAACAGCTCATCTGATAGGTTTATGTTGGCATGAATATTGGGGAGTTTTGTTAACTGCAGGGGATCATTTTGGATAGTTTTCCAAGGAAAATTGGGATCAAGCTTAAGTTTTGCCGAGAGATTAAAACCTTGGATTTTTTCTCCTTGAAGGGTTAGATCTTGGGTAGAGAGATTTGATATCTCTATCTCAAGACCTTGTTGGGTTAACTTTTGGATAATAGGAATCATCTCTTTAAACGAATGTTGTTGGAGAAAGTCTGTTTGGTTGTAGGCTTGGAGCTGTTGAAACGCCTCTTGGTCTAAGTTCTTGGTACTAGAGTCCAACACGATATTGTGTAGACGTATCTCTTCCTGTTGTGGATCTTTGAAGTATAGGGTATCGATCTTTATGTGACCCATGTTATCCAATAGACCATTATGTTTAATATCTGTAGACTCTCCTGTTATTTTTTTAAGGCTAAGGTAGATAGATTCTGAATTTTTTTCTGCATCTTGAATGGAGGCATTAATCTCTTGAATGGTGTATTTAATCTGCATCTTCTCTTGGCTCTGTTGAATATCACTGTGCATATTTGCGAGTGTAATATTCAAAATATTCTTGATCTCATAGTTAAAGATTTTAAGCTCTTGTTGCACTTTTGGGATCTGTTCTTCTTGAATATCTCCATTGAAAGTAAGCCCCTCTAGACGGAGATATGCCTCCTCTTCATTTTTAAAGCGTTGATGGATGTCTTTAATGTAGCCATCAAAATGGGAGAGGAGTTTATTGATGGTGATATGGCTCATGATGTCGCCATTATGAATCATTGTTTTGATGGTTTGAAGTACAGGGTTGCTATTGCTCTTCTCTAAGGTATCAGGAAGGGCATCTAGGTAGATATCCATGGCCAATGCATCGGTTGTAGATGGAAGATAGGTGAGATCGAGTTTAAAACGCATACCAACAAGAGTTCTAGCCTCTTCTAGGCTAAGAGACTCCCCTTGGCTTGCAAGATAGGTCTGAATCTTTTTGGGCTCCGCAAAGGTAATAAAATAACGCTCTTTATGCTCTTGTGTTGCATTTTTTTCAACTTTGAGTCCCATCTCTTGCAGGTTCTGGAGCTCTTGATTGATCTCCGTTTTCATCTTTTGGGTAATCTGAGTTGATCCGATGGTTAGATAATAGATGGAGGATGCAGCAACAAGTGCTACAAGACCTAATCCTACTTTTTTCATAAATCTTTTCTCTCTTTCGTTAAGTTTGTTTTGAATAGTACCATATCAATCTCAAAAAACCCAAGTGAGCAGGAGAGGACGTAGAGAATCTTTGCTATAATACGCACAATTAATAACGATGGAGTAGAAACCTTTGGAAAATCAAATCGATAAAAAAGCAAAACAGGAAAAAATTGTCGGAATGTTTGATGACATTGCACAGACGTATGACTTAGCAAACCGCGTACTAAGCATGGGAATCGACAAGCAGTGGCGACGCAAAGGGTGTCAAAAGGCGTATGAGATCTTGGATACCAAAATAATTGGGCAGATTACCGATGTGGCGTGTGGTACAGGAGATTTGATTCTCTTTTGGGATGAACAAGCCAAAAAAGCAGGTGTAGAGGTCAAGAAGTATGTGGGGGTAGACCCCTCCGTAGGTATGCTCGAAGTAGCACGCAAAAAGGTCGATTTTGCCGAGTTTAAAGAGGGCAAAGCCCAAGAGCTCCCCATCGAGGATAACAGCACCGAGATCATCTCTATCTCTTATGGTATTCGTAATGTGGTCGATCGTGTCGAAGCCCTAGAGGAGTTTTATCGTGCCTTAAAAGCAGGTGGTTTGGTGGTAATTTTAGAATTTACCAAACAAGAACGCCGTGGCTTGGTCGATAGAGTTGTTGATTTTGGAATGAAAAATATTCTACCCCGTATCGGTGGACTCATCTCCAAAAACTACGCAGCGTACAAATATCTTCCCGACTCCATCGAAGAGTTTCTTACTACTGAAATGCTTGCCAAAGAGCTAGAAGAGGCAGGCTTTAAGATGGTCTATACCAAATCATTTACGTTGGGGATCTCTACGCTGTTGATTGCTCAGAAGCCACAATAGTTTGTGTGATATGCCTAAAATTTCTGCTCGATAAAAAGAGCCATAAGATTTTAGGTATCTCTATTTTTTACAATGAAGTCAACATAAAAGCATAATGAGTTTTGAGTGGACTTTAAAAAGTTATTCACTCTTTCTCAACTTTTAGTATTATTGTTATAATTTTTAAAAGATGGAACAATAAAAGAGTATAATTCATGAAGATTTTTAAAATCTTAATACCATTTAAAAGGATAGACAATGATAGAATTTATGAAAAAAGCGATGGACTGGGTGTTGGAGAAAGAGGCAGATATGGCAAAAAACTGTTATGCTAAACCTGAAGATATAGAAGAACAAATAGAGAAAATAAAAGAGAAACAAGAGAAACTAACCAAGCAGTACAATGAAGATATGGCAGAGTTTGAGCATATATTAGAAAAATTAAATACTATTAAGGAAGAGACACTTAAGTGCCAAGCAAAATAGAACTTTTTTAGTCTGTTTTATACTTTTGGTACACTAAAAAGATGTTCTTAGCAAGTGCTATATTTTTAATAACACTGCTCTTGGTTATTTGGCAACCCAAAGGCTTACAGGTAGGCACAACGGCAATGATGGGTGCTGTTTTTGCTTATGGTGTGGGCGTGGTCTCCTACCATGACCTATTTGAGGTTTGGCATATCGTCTGGGATGCCACTTTAGCATTTCTTGGAATCATCATTCTCTCTATGGTGCTTGATGAGATAGGCTTTTTTGAGTGGCTAGCCTTGAAAATAGCAAAGCTCTCAAAAGGGAGTGGTGTTAAGCTTTTTATCTACTCCATTCTTTTAGGAGCATTGGTCTCGGCACTCTTTGCCAATGATGGAGCTGCACTCATTTTAACCCCTATTCTCTTGGCAAAAATGCGTATTTTAAAACTCAATACCAAAACCATTTTAGCCTTTTTACTCGCTGGTGGATTTATAGCTGACTCGGCATCTTTACCCTTTATATTTTCAAATCTAACCAACATTGTTACAGCCAATTATTATGATATTGGATTTGCTACCTATCTATCTCATATGATTTTTCCATTTATTATCAGTGTGCTGGTCTCAACAGGGGTTTTATATCTTTTCTTCCGTAAAGATATTCCTAAAAAAATAGACATTAGCTTACTCAAACCTGCCGATTCGGTACTAAAAAGTAAAAAACTTTTTTACTTATCATGGTTCTTCTTAGGCACGCTTTTAGCAAGTTACTTTATCGGAGAGTCCTACAACATACCTATCTCTATTTTTGCTTTAGGTGGAGGGCTTATCTTTCTACTTATTGTCACAGCCTATAAAACGGTGGAACCTCTTCATATTATTAAAAATGCCCCTTGGCAAGTGGTATGGTTTTCATTGGGACTTTATGTTGTGGTTTATGGACTCAAAAATGCTGGATTAACCGACTACTTAGCCACTATTTTAGAAGATTTAAGTAATCAAAATAATACCCTAGCTGTTGTGGGAACAGGATTTATCTCAGCATTTCTTTCAGCCATTATGAACAACATGCCAACAGTTATGATAATGGATATATCCCTCAAAGATATAGGAAATGATGCCATGGTCTATGCCAATATAATTGGTTGTAACTTAGGACCAAAAATGACACCATTTGGAAGTTTAGCAACACTTTTATGGTTACATATTTTAGCGAAAAAGGGTGTAAAAATTGGATTTTGGGAGTACAGTAAATTTGGATTGATGGTTACACCACCTGTGTTATTGGTGGTGCTTTTAAGCTTGGTTATTTTTTAATTCTCTTTTTTTTCAATAAATCATCCATCAATTATTTTGCGAAAAGGCTTAGATGAGAAGGGTACGTACATTGGTTACCTATTTTTACAAGAAAAGAGAGTGTACAAATTATCATAGATTCATTAAAATTTCTTCAACAAAGAGACATCTTAAACTATATGCTTATGTTATACTAGAAAAGGATTGATTGATATCGAAAAGTTTTGGTAGCTTTACAGGTGTATATATTCCATATCGGGAGATATGGAACGAAAAAAAATAGTTGAGGAGATTATTCTTCGAGAAGCCCTTTTGATAATGGGGTTCATCTAGGGTTTATTCCGTTTTGCTATGATGGTTGCTCTGATAACAATAAAAAGGATAACCGATGAAACGTACAATAGTCTTGATAGTGATTGCCACACTAGTTATGGGGTGTGGTTTTGGTAAGCGGGGCAAACACCGTGGTAGGGTGGAGGCGGGTTCGCTCTTCTCTTCTGTAATCTTGCAAAAAAACTAAATAACTTACGCATGATTTAATCGCATGAATCTCTCCTTTCTCAGAAATGTCTTAAAAGAAGGGAGAGTATTTCATCCAGATCATGATGGAGTAAGGGCTCAAATACCAGATAGCCACTCGGAGCAAAAACAAGAAAAATCCCACCGCCTAAGATGAGGGCAACAAATACCCTAAGCCATGCTTTTCTATGAAGTGCCAAGAGAAAAAAGAGAAAAACATACCATCCCACAAACGAGCTGTACCCAAAAATGATCAGTGCTATGAGGTAGAGATAGCTAGGAGAAAAAAGATGGTAGATAATCAGCAGTAGTGAGATAAAGATAATGCTAAAAGCAATAAAGTGTAGAGCATGACGATAAAGGGCTTTTTTGAGTTGGAGGGTATAGTAGTACTCAAGCAGTGCTTTAAACTCTTGGATCAGTAAGGGGAGAAGATAGTTAACGCCTATAAACCCTATGCCCAAAAGAGCAGGCAAGAGCATTAAAAAAGCAGAAAATATTGCCACAAAGATACCTATATAGACAAGTAGTACTAAGAGAATAACACCACCATAAAATCCATTATCATCAAACGGTACAAAAATATCTTCGCTAAGAAGAACAGTAGGGAGCAGGAGTATAATGAGATAGAATCGGGGAGTTTTCATGCATTGAAGTATAGCATTTTTTTATACTAAAATGGATAAACCACCCCCTTACAGAGTGGTTTTGTATTGGAGATGGGCTATTTCTCAATCTCCGAGACAATCACCCCTCTAAGTTCATGCTCTTTAAAGCCTGTAGCAAGATCATTAGGGTATTTTTTATGGATAATCTCTTTCATCTTCTCTGGCATACTGTTGGCATCTCCGTGACATTTGAGGCAGGGTTTATGTGTAGGTAGGGCTTTGTAGACACGAAAGTTTTCGCCCATATCGACCACCACCGCTTTTGATAAGTTTCCATCGGCAATCATTTTATTCATTACGACAAGATCGGTTGCATCGGGTTTATTGGCAGGATTTCGGTACTTAATAGCCGTACGTCGGACATGAGAACCTTTGGGTAGAGATGTGTTGTAGTTGGCTCCCATCTCATGGGCTTTGGTGGAGCACATGATCATTCCCTCTACACCTGTGGGGTCTTTTTTGAATGTCGCCATTAGAGTTGGCTTGATCACTTTAATAAGATCTTTTGCTTGTTTTACACCTTTAGCTAGAATCTCTGGATTATCAACATACTTGACTGCTGTTTTTTGGGTTGGATTCTCTTGAGTATTTTGAGCACTCTTTGGGGTTGCCATTAGGCTAGAGAGTACTCCTGCTGTAATAAGTGATAAACTTATGAGTTTTTTCATTCTTTCTCCTGTCTCTGTTTTGATTTTTTATGATAATAATAGAGTAAGCTTATAGTCAATTGAATTTGATAATGATTTTTAATCATCAAAGTTTTGTGGGTGATCTGGTGTAGAAATATGCTAAAATATCCAAAAACTATCTCCATGCAAAGAGATAATGTATAAAAAGGAAATTTGTGTCTTCTTCTATGAGTGTAGGTGCCTTAAGCATCAAGATAAAATCCCTTTTAGAGACCACCTTTATGCACATTAGTGTAGAAGGAGAGATCGCTTCGGTCACCTATCATAACTCGGGGCATATTTACTTCTCGATTAAGGATCAAGAGGCGAGTATAAAATGTGTGATGTTTCGGTCGAATGTTCGACGGTTAAAGTTTCGTCTAGAGCGGGGGCAACATCTGATTGTCCATGGATCCATTTCGGTCTATGCTCCACGGGGGGAGTATCAGTTTTTGACCGTATCAGTTGAGCCTTTTGGTCAAGGGGCATTGGCGATGGCGTACGAACAGCTTAAAAGCAAGCTTCAAGCTCAAGGCTATTTTGATCCTCTACATAAAAAAGTACAACCACGTTACATTAAAAAGCTGGCACTGGTTACCGCTTCTAAAGGTGCTGCCTTGCAAGATATGTTAAAAGTCATCCAAAAACGGTGGCAACTCGTGGAGGTAGTGGTTATTGATACGCTTGTACAAGGAGACCAAGCTGCCCCTCAGATTGTTAAGGCCTTGCAGTATGCCGATGGTTTGGGTTGTGATGCTATTGTCATGGGGCGTGGTGGTGGAAGTCGAGAGGATCTCTGGGCATTCAACGAAGAGGTGGTGGCGGATGCACTTTTTCATCTACAAACCTTTGTGGTTTCTGCTGTTGGGCATGAGGTCGATACACTAATCTCTGATTTTGTAGCAGATCTGCGTGCACCTACCCCGAGTGCCGCAATAGAGATGATTTTACCCGACCAAAATGAGATACTCTATACCCTAAGTGAGATGCAGAACCGTTATGTGCGTACCATACGCCAGATTATTGCCAATAAAGAGCATCAGCTTATGGCATTACAAAGGGAGATTCAGCATCAATCGGTTACAAGAAAGGTTACCATGACTCAAAAAGAGTTTACGCTACTCAAAGAGGAGTATACTCGGGTTATGGATTATAAACTTTTAGAGTATCAAGCCAAAATTGCTCCTCTAGAGAAGGCACTAGATCAAAATATAGAGTATGCCATAAGAGCAAAAAGAGAAGCCCTCAATAGCTTAGCAGAGAAATTCAAGCTCTATAACCCCAAAGTAAATCACAAAGAGGGGTGGGCAGAAGTGGTAGCAAAGGGTAAGCGGGTACCTTTAGCCAAGATTGGCAAGGGAGAGCGATTTTTTTTAATCGATACCAATACCAAAATAGAAGTTAACTGTTTAACGAAGGAGAAACTATGAAAAACAATTTAAACGATAAGCTCTTTTATCTATTGATGCTTTTAATTGGGCTCTACTGGCTCTATATCAAAGGGTATATCTTGCGTAACTTTGAGGTGGTTGAACCAAAAGTTGCTTATGAGATGCTTGGGAAGGATAACAATATAACACTGCTAGATGTTCGTACGCCGCAGGAGTTTCAACATGATGGAAAAATTACAGGTGCCAAGTTGATACCGCTCTCCTTATTGCCTAAAAGCCTAGATCAATTGGATCGATCCAAAAAAATTCTGGTCTATTGTCGTAGTGGTAATCGTTCTGTTGCGGCAGCTCGGATATTGGTAGGAGAAGGTTTTAGAACCATGAATCTCTCTGGAGGTATTTTAGCATGGAAAAAAGTGGGCTTGCCACTAGAGTAGTGGAGCCTGCATTAAAAGAGATATTTATGCCTCGATCTCTTTGCTCGAGACAATGTAATCCCCTTTCTTCACATAGATGGGATCACCACCATTTTTGGCAACGCGTTTAAATTTTTTACGATAAAAGACAACTTTTTTACGCAGTTTTTTATATTGTTTGCCATGGAGCTTAGAGACAATAATTTTGGTCTTCTTAACACGAACATAACGTGCTGGATTGATAGGTTTTCCCTGTTTATACATTCCAAAATGCAAATGAGGACCTGTGCTTCGCCCTGTGGATCCTACATATCCGATCACTTTACCTTGGGGAACATAGCTTCCTACACGTAGACCTTTTTTGTAACGGCTCATGTGGGCATAGAGGCTTCGTAGACCATTAGAGTGGGCAACAATAATACATTTACCATAACCACCTTTCCAGCCTTTGTGGATAATTTTTCCTCCTGCAGTGGCTTTAACGGGGGTGCCTCTTGGTGCGGCATAATCAACACCCAAGTGGGCTTTGTAGCGGTGTAAAATTGGGTGGTAACGTCGGTGAGTAAAGCCCGAAGAGATGCGACATCGAGAGAGAGGTCGAATATAGGGGGTAAAAGATTTTTTGACCTTCTTATACTCTTTTCCTGTGGAGTCGTAGTATTTACCATTTTCCGTTAAATAGGCGTAGAACTTTTTCTTTTTAACCGTTACGAGTGAGGCAAGGATCTTGGGGTTATTAATTGCTTTACCGTCGCGTCGTTTCTGTTCATAAAAGATGGTGATGGTGTCACCTTTTTGTATCTTGTTAAAGTTAATCGAGTTGTGGTAGGCACTTTTCAGTGCTTTAATGAGCCCTTTACTGTGTGTTTTTTGGTAGAGTTCTTTCTCCCATGATTTGTTAACACTAAGGTGAATGGAGCCTTTGAGTAGATCAAAGGGGATAGGCTCAAGTGAGAGTTTATACTCTTTTCCTTTAAGAATCTGAATCTGCAACTCATCGGTTACGGGAATAAGAATTTTTTTCTTATCCATGGTGTACTTTTGCCCTGCTTGGATCTCTGCCATTAGCTCTTTATCATCACTGTCTAGATTATAATAGAGCTTTTGAGGGATGTGGTTCTTTTTTAGAAAGGCTAAAAAAGTAGTTCCCTTCTCCCAGTGGTAGGTTTTGGCAGAAAGAAGGGTGGAAAGTAGAAGAAAAGAGAGTAAAGTCTTTTTCATTGTATAGGTAACTCCTCGGATAGATTGTATCTAATTAGATATTCTATAGAGTTATTCTTTATAATATCATGAAAAAAAAATATTAATTGTTATGTTAAATACTTTTTAACCTCACTTTAACCTCTTGGTAGGTAGCTCCTTCGCCCTCTTCACTGATAATGTCGGGGGTAAGTTGGTTAACCCCATGGGTATTGGCAGGGATTAGTACGGTATCGTTTCGCATACGGTCACTATGTTTGACATAGAGTTTAATGCTACCATAAGAGGAGCTAACCTCAATACACTCACCCTCTTTAAAGCCCAAAGAGGGGTGTAGTACAATTTGGTTGTCTCGCTTAAATTGAGTATTGAGACTTTTGGCACTTTTAGGAGTGACCAGCCAGTAGTCACTAATGATTCGCTCTTTTTTACTACGTCGTCGTGCACGGGTATATTTTTTGAGATTGATAAAGTCATCATGATACTCTTCAATCAGGTTAAACTCCTCATCTCCATCCTCTCCAAACCCCTCTTGGTAAGGGATCGCTTGATGTGCAGGGGAGCGATAACAGGAGTCGAACTTTTCACATTGATCTAAAAAGTACTCAAGGTAGTAGGATTCCGCCTGAAGCATAGGGAGTTCAAGCCGTTTAAGTATCTCGTTGGTAAAGTCATACTCGGTAATGCCAAAATCCACATCATGGACTTTTCGCATGGGCATAATGTAGTGGTGGGCATAGCTAAGGCGAATATCCTCTTTCTCAAAGAAGTTCTTAGCAGGGATAATAATGTCTGCTAGTGCAGAGGTCTCATTTTCATAGAGTCCAAAGTAGATGAGGGTTTGGGTCTTTTTTAACTCGTTGCGTACTCGATTGCTGTTGGGCATAGACTCTGCAGGATTTCCCCCTTGTACCAGTACGGTTTCAAATTGCTCAAAAGGGGTAGCTACTTTAGAGACAGTAGGGGTTTTGACCTCAAAAGGGTTATTTAGATCGAGTTTAGAATTTCCTAAAAAAGCAACTCCACATCCTGACTTCCCAAAGTGTCCAAGCGTTACAGCCAGCGAGTCAATGGCATGAAGTACATGGTGTCCTGTACTGTATTTTTGTACTCCATTACCCACAAGATAGACTGTTTTTTTACCTGCAATCATCTCTAGAAGATCCCCAAGCATGTGCAACTCGACCCCAATATACTCTAAAATAGGACGAATACGGAACTCTCGGGTAAAGTCATAAAAATCCTCTGCATCAGAGGCATACTCTTCTAGAAATTCTAGATCTTCATGATCTCCCATAAAGGCAAAACGTGCCAACATAATAGCAACAAAAAAGTCGGTTCGAGGGGTAATCTGCACAAAGAGATCGGCTTGGCGAGCGATGGCAGTCTCGATAGGGTCAATAACAATAATCTTTTTACCTTCAATATAGGGTAGAAGGTGTGATGCAGTTACTGTGAGGTTTTTACCCCAGACCACGACCACTTCTGCTTGGGCAATCTCTTCGGGTGGGAGGATACGGTTAATGCCTCGTCCCTCAAGGATACCTGCATCGCCTGCACCATCACAGAGGCTACCATGGGTTAGGCTTCCTTTTATGGCATCAAAGAGTAGGTTGGTAACCTCTTGCATTACACCAAAGTTACCAGAGCCTCTCCAGAGTAGTTTTTGTTCTACTTTTAAGGATTGGGCAACCGCATCGAGTGCTTCGTGCATGCTGACCTCTTTGCCATGAACCCTTGGTTTAGTAATACGGGGCTCTTCAAAGAGATGTTTGTTGAGCAGGGCACAAAGGGCTCCATTGCTTGTAGGGTGTGCCAGATCGGCAGCAAGTTTAGGAAAGTGATTGGGGTCAACAACAATCCCACACGCATCAGGACAATCTAATCCACAGGCTGTTTTAATCATTACTTTAACTCCACTTTTAATAGTTTAGAAAAATTGTTATGGGGCTTAATATAAATCTCTGCACGATAGGAGGAGATAAACTTCTCATCGCTAACAAGCCAACGTTTGTTGATTTTATATTGGGTAGGCTTATCATTAATATAGATGGTTTTTTTGGGGAGATCTTTGAGTTCATCTTGTTCTAAAAAGAGAACAAGTTTGGCACGGGTGAGATCTTTGACTTTAGCAAGGGGAGTACCCGCGTTGACAAAATCTCCCTGATTGACCAAAATTTTATAGAGAAACTTATTTTTTATGCGTATCTCTTTTTTCTGAATGCGGTCTTGAAGTAGGGCAATTTTATACTCCAGATCGAGTTGTTGCTTTTTGAGGGTATCGATCTTCTCTTGAGTAGAGAGGTATTGATTTTTAGTATTGATATAGCCATAAAAGGCATTATCTTTTTGAGTTAGTGAAGCACTCGAAAGATCTTTGATACGTTGATAGTATGCCTCTTGGCGTTGGAGTGACTCTTTGAGGGATAGAAGAATTTTTTGATTGATATGGCTCATTTTTTTGAGTAGCTTAAGTCCTTTTTGGCTGGATTTTAGCTCAATGTGATCCATTTTTTGATCCAGTTGAATAATGCGTTTATTGGTGACGGTGGTTCCCTCTAGATTGCGTTGGGTCATAACCACTTGTGCAGAGACGGCGGATTTGAGTGTGATCTCCTCAAAGGGTTCTACTTTGGCGTAGTGTACTTTGGCAAATAGGCTTACTGAACAGAGCAATAGCAGTAGGTGGATTCTTATCATCTTGCGTTCTCTTTTTTTGCTGATTATATCATGATAAGCTTTTTTAAGGGAGAAAAAGAGTAAATTGGAAATAGAATTAAGATGAGGTGCAACGATAAGCCGGGTTCTGTCGTTGGGTAGTTATTTATCTAGGCGTATGGTTGCCCATACGCTCGAGCGAGGCACCAATGCCAACTTAATGGCGTTGTGAGATTTTTACCATATGCCTCTTGCTACGGACAGGGTTTACCTAGCTACCCATGTTACCATGGGTACTGGTGCGCTCTTACCGCACCCTTTCACCTTTTACCACCGAAGTGGTTTTCATACTCTCTGTTGCACTTGCCCTCAGATTACTCTGGCCATCCGTTAGATGGAGTCCTATCTCACGTGTAGCCCGGACTTTCCTCTCGTGGCAAAGCCACCAGCAACTACCTGTCACACCTCGGTGGAATTATAACATAACTAAAGCAAAACAAAAGAGATTTTATATCATAATATTCCTTAACTGTTTTAGTTAAATTAAATATAAGGGAGTGTTATGAGATATCAAGCTATGTTGATAGTATTGTTGGGGTGTTTTTCATTTGCATTGGCGGAGAGTTTGGAGGATAATCTAACAGTTAAGGAGAGTAACCAAACACAAGGGAAGCTTACACAAACGCATCATCTTTTAGAAGACCAAGCAATGGAGGAGCAGATTCAAAAGGCACTGTTGGGCATCTCAACTTTTAGTGTCCTAAAAGAGGGGACAGGGAAACAGGTTTATCTGCATGAACTCAAGTCTCAAACAAAAAAACGAAAGATAAAGAAATCTTCAAAAAGAAAAAAACATCTGCGTAAAAAGCCAAAAACGGAGTCTATTGATATGGATGCTCTTCCCATGGCGAAGACCTATCCCATCGAGTAAAGGAGAGTTTTTCTCCTTACTCTAGTATAACTAAAATCTTTTAAATGAAAATGATTATCATTTAATATATGCTTAAGCTCAACTTGACTATTATTCCTTTAAATTATCTAAATAAAGAGGGAAACAATGAAATTATCTGAACTGCACAAGGGTGATCGAGCCATAATTAAAAAGATAGAGACCGATGAGGCACTAAAACAGCGTCTCTTCTCTTTTGGTGTGGGGCGTGGATCAGAGTTTAGTGTGGAGGCGTGTTCCATACGCAATCAGACCATCGAGATAGAGGTAGAGGGGACACTGATTGGTCTGCGTGCAAGTGAAGCAAGCAAAATAGAGGTGGAGCAACTATAATGGATACCATAAAAATTGTCCTTGCTGGGCAACCCAATGTAGGTAAATCGATGCTGGTTAATGCCATGAGTGGTTCGAATGCACTTAAGGTAGGAAACTTTGCAGGAGTCACGGTCGAGAAGAGTGAGGTCTGTTTTGAGCACCATTGTCACCTCTTTGAGATGGTGGATCTCCCTGGAACCTACTCGATTAGTGGCTTCTCAAAAGAGGAGAAGGTGGCTCATGAGTATCTTGTTAATGAGTCGTATGATGTGATTATTAATGTGGTAGACTCCACACATCTACAGCGAAATCTTCTTTTGACACTGGAGTTACTTAAACTCAATAAAAAGATGGTTATTGCACTTAATATGGCAGATGAGGCAAAAAAAGAGGGTATAGAGATCAATATCGAACAGATGGAAGCGATCTTGGGTATTCCTGTGGTTTTTGTCTCTGCACGTAGTGGTGAAGGGGTCGATCAACTTTTAGAGCGGGTTCATGAGGTAGCGGATGCTCCCTATCGTGTTAATGCGAAGATTACCTACAGTGATGTCTTCGAAGAGGAGATACTGGCGTTAAGTCAATTTCTTAATGAAAAGCAGTTTCGTTGGCATGATCTGAGTGCTAGAGAGATTGCGATTCGTCTACTTTTTGAGGATAAAGAGATCTATAAAGAGTTGCATGACCATCCCATTATGATCGAGCTTCAGCCCCGTATACTTGAGGCTCTCAATCATATCTATACCCACCATGAGACCAAAAACATGGAAGAGATCAAAGCCAATGAGTATCTTGCCATTGCACGAGGGATCCGTATGGAGACGGTTAAGTGTCAACGCAATAAAGGAAAAAAGAGTCTAACCAAGCGAATTGATGAGATCTTAATTAATAAGTACCTTGGAGTACCTATTTTTCTCTTTTTTATGTGGGGGTTGTTTCAGTTAACCTTTAGCATTGGAGATATGCCCATGCAGTATATAGAGCAGGGGATTTCTATTTTTGGGAAGGTGGTTGGAGAGCATATTCATCATGAGGGGTTGCGTAGTCTGATGGTGGATGGGATTATTCACGGGGTTGGTGCAGTATTGCTCTTTTTGCCCAATATTATTATTCTTTATCTGGGGATCGCTCTTTTGGAGACCACAGGATACATGAGCCGTGTTGCCTTTTTGCTGGATGGATTTTTTCATAAGTTTGGACTGCATGGAAAGAGCTTTATTCCTCTAGTTACTGGCTTTGGGTGCAGTGTTCCTGCCTATATGGCGGCACGAACGCTTAAAAACGAGAAAGATCGTCTGATTACCCTTTTTATTATTGGGTTTATGAGTTGTGGGGCACGGTTGCCCATCTATACACTCTTTATTGGTGCTTTTTTTGGATCAGAACATGCGGGGAGTATCCTCTTTGGGATCTATATCGCAGGGGCACTCTTGGGCTTGGTGATGGCAAAAGTATTACGGGTAGTGGTCTTTAAGGGGGAGGATGAACCATTTGTTATGGAGATGCCAAAGTATCGGCTTCCTTCATGGCGACTTATTTGGCATACGGTCTATAACAATGCTTTGGGCTATCTCAAAAAGGCAGGAACCTTTATTTTAGCAGCAAGTATGATTATCTGGTTTGCTTCTAATTATCCTACTAAAAATATTGAAGAGAGTTATCTTGGAGAGATGGGAAAGATAACACAACCATTTTTTGCACCATTGGGATTTGATTGGAAGATGAGTGTTGCTCTCGAGGCAGGTTTAGGAGCCAAAGAGGTGGTGGTCTCAACACTAGGAGTACTCTATGCGATTGGAGATGATGTCGATCCTGAAAATAGTGGTTTACGCAAGGCATTGGCAGAGCATTATGATTTGGCAACTGCAATGGCATTTATTGTCTTTGTGATGATCTATCTGCCCTGTTTAGCTGCCTCTATGGTCTTTGTTAAAGAGGCAGGAGGGTATCGATATCTGGTCTATCTCTTTCTCTTTACGACCGCAACGGCATGGATATTCTCCTTTATCACCTACCGTACGTTACTGCTTTGGCAGTAGGTAGGGATTGATGTGTCTCAATGAGATGATTCTAAAATAGGTTATAATGGGTTTTTAAAAAAGTATTCAAAGGAAGAAGATGGCAGTATTAATCAAATCGACAATTAAGAGTAACCCCTTAGGGCGTTGGTACATTGAGCTTAATGATACTACAGAAGAGGGACATATGGCAATCTGCCTAGATGTCAATGAGTATGCGATCAAAATCGAGGAGATTGGTGCCGAGTATGGTGGAGATATCGAGATCGAATGGTCAGCAGAGGAGAATGTTACACCAGAACAGATCAATGAGGTACGCATGCAGATGAATGCCTATGAAGCAGAACGTGAGGCACAAGAGGCGGCAGCCGCATCTCCTGATGAGATGGGAACAGCTTATGATTCTGATGGCACACCAAAGTTTTAGGTGGCATCGGTGAAAGCATTTTTTAAAGAGCTTTATGGTGTGGGGATTATCTTTTTTTACTACCTGAAGTGGCCAATTGTTTTAGGTTTACCTCTGCTCTATTTTGGTTTAGACTATCAGCATAATAGGGTGATGGATCTTCTATGGGGCTACTCATTGATCTTGATCATAAAAGATTTTATCTACCTCTATATATTAAAGAAAAAATACTAATAAGAGAGAGTTTTTCTCTCTTATAGCTCAATTGAGAGAAAAAAGCAACAGAAAGAAACAAAAAATTAATAAAAACTCCCATAAAAAACTTATAATAACATGATTATTGATCATGAAAACAGAAAAAATCCTTCAGTGTAACCAATCGTAATTTTTTTAATCCTTAATTTAAATAATTAAATTAATAAATAAAATATATTTTATAAAAACCGCTATAATAAAATATATAAATAAATACTTAAAAAGTGTTCTTAGTTTTTATTTTTTATTATAAAAATTATAGAGTGCTTTGCATTCATTAAAAACTTAAGGAGTTAAACATGAGATTTGTACAGATAGTTGGACTTTTTGTATTGGTTATGGTTTTTGCTAATGGAGGTAAAGTTACTTGGAATGGTGATGGCAAACCTCATATTGAGGCATCAACAACACCAATTAAAGGGTGTAATCAAGGTGGTATTAATGATCTTATTAAAGAGAACAATGGCAGTAAATGTGGTTCGTAGGTGTAGTAATAAGTAGATTAAGTAGGCAGAGAGTGTCTGAATCGACGCTCTCTAGCAAGAAGAGAGAGGCATAAACTATGCCCCTTTTGCCTCTAATGCGTATTTTTTACCAAGCTCATAAGCTTTGAGGTTTGCTTCATGAACCTTAGCAGGTACCTTTGAGAGCATGGTATCAATAAGAAGTTGCTCATCAAGTGCATTCATAAGGGTATTGGCAATGGCAAGTGCTACTACCGATTGAGTAATAACATTTCCAACTTCCTCTTTGGCAATGGTAATGATTGGAATCTCAATAATGTTCCATCGTTTTCGATCCTCTTCTGTTGGGTGAACAAGGTTTGGTTCAACAACAATGGTACCACCTTCAGCAACACCATCTTTGAAGAGTTGATAACTCTTATCTGCAACTGAGAGCATGAAGTCAATTTGACCATCAATGGCATAAGGGTACCAGATCTCTTGATCGTCGAGTTGAATATCAACAACGGTTGGTCCACCACGAACTTGAGAGGTATAGGTAGCGGTCTTAATTCCGTGACCACCCTCTTTAATTTTAGCTGCTGCAAAAATCTCTCCAGCGAGGAGAACACCTTGTCCTCCAACACCTGTAAATCGCATTACAATTCTACTCATCATCTTCCCCTTATATCTTTTTGACAAAGTCGTCTTGAGTAATTTTACCTCGTAGACCTTGATGTGCTTTTTGAACCTCTTTATACATCTCACAGTACTCAGCAGCCTCGGTGTCTTGCTTCAAGATACCTGTTGGAAGGAGGTTAAGTTGCTCTTCTGGGCTAAGTTTGTCGTATTTTTTCTTGGGCATGGTAATGCTATCGATCCAGTCAAGGTTCGCCATGGCACTTTGCATTTTGTTTTTTCGTCCAAGGTTAATGTGACAGTTAGAAACTGCTTCAACATACGAGAACCCTTTGTGTTCCATTGCCTGAAGCAAGATCTTCTCAAGTTTCTTAGGAGAGGTTACATTCTCTCGAGCAACAAAAGAGGCACCCGCAGCTTCAGCCAACTTACAACCATCAAAGGTAGGATCGATGTTTCCTACTTTTTGAGAAACAGTCCAGAAACCTTGTGGTGTGGTAGGAGAAGTTTGAGAGTTGGTCAAACCATAGATGAAGTTTTGGATAATAATCAAGGTCATGTCGATGTTTCTTCGACAACCATGAATGGTGTGGTTACCACCAATGGCTAGACCATCTCCATCCCCCGCAACACAGATAACATGTTTATCGGGATTGGCTAATTTTATTCCTGTTGCAAATGCTACAGTTCTACCATGAGTTGTATGTACTGTATTAAAATCAACATAAGAACTAAATCTACCACTACAACCAATTCCAGATACTACACAGATATCATCTTTATCCCAACCTAGCTTATCAATAGCTCGAATAAAAGCCTTTAGGATAACACCATCACCACATCCCCAACACCATAGTGTTGGCATTTTGTTCGTTCTTAAGTATTTGTCATAATTAAATGCCATATTATAGCTCCTTTACTTTTTCAATAATATCAGCAGGTGAAAATGGACGACCATTTGTTTTTGTTAACTTATTGATGTCTCTTCTTCCCATACATCGTTGTACCTCTTCGAGATATTGACCTTGGTTAAGCTCAACCACTAAGACTTTGTCAAATTTTTGACCTAATTCATATATTCTCTCTTCTGGACTTGGCCATAGAGTAATAGGTCTAAATAATCCAGCTTTTATCCCCTCTTCTCTTAGAAGATTGACAGCCTCTTTTATTGCAAGTGAAGCAGAACCATATCCAATCAATAAGATTTCAGCATCATCTAACATATATTCTTCATTACTTTCAATTTCATCTCTATGTTCATCAACTTTTCTAAAGAGTCTATCGATAAGTTTTCTACAAGTTTCAATCTCTTCTGTTGGGAAACCATCTGCATCATGGTGAAGTCCTGTATAATGATATCTATATCCTGTAAACATAGGATTTAAAACTGCTGGTTGGTCTTGTGGAACATCATAAGGTTTATAATCTTCTGGACTACCTTCAAATACTTTTCTTGGAACTATACCTGCTTTGACCTCTTCAACGGTTGGAAGCATCGCTTTTCCATGCATATGTCCAATCGTTTCATCAAGTAAAACAATTACTGGTTGCATAAATCTATCTGCTAAGTTAAATGCTCTAACTGTTTCAGTATAACACTCAGCTAGATTACCTGCACATAATGTGATAGATTTATAATCTCCATGAGATGGATTTTTAGCTTGTGCCACATCACCTTGTGCTACACGAGTTGGAAGACCCGTACTAGGACCACCCCTCATAACATTTACAACGACCAATGGAACTTCTGCCATTTGAGCTAAACCTAAATTTTCAGCTTTTAGTGACATACCAGGTCCACTTGTTGCTGTAAGGGTTCTCACTCCAGCCATTCCTGCACCAATAGCTGCTGCTACTCCAGCTATCTCATCTTCCATTTGAATAGCTGTTCCACCAACTTTAGGAAGTAAATCCGAAATTGTATGCATTACTTCACTAGATGGTGTCAGTGGATAACCACCAAAAAACATACACCCTGCATCTACAGCTGCTTTAGCTGCTAGGTCATTACCAGTTGAAACTACTTCTCTTGTTGCTGACATTAGTTAGCCTCCTTATATTCTTCAGGTAATCTATACTCATTTTTTACAATAGCTTCTTGTCTTGCTTTTGCATCTTTTGTAAGTTTTGCAAATTTAAACTCTTTTTTGTCTGCCACATAAATAGCAAAATCTGGACATGAGAGTTCGCATTCATTACATCCAATACATGACTCAGGTGCGATTACACTAATCATCGCACCTAGGACTGAAGTTGGTTCTGCTTTCATCGAAAGTACACCTGCTGGACATGCATCAACACAAATGTCACAGGCTTTACATCTAGCTGTATTTACCCATACTGGAGTATTCTCAGGAGCGGTCATTACTGCCATGGTTTCCCCTTTAATTTTTTAAATTTAAGTGAGGTTTTATCACTGATAATAGAATATCTTAGTTTGGGTAACGAGAGTTTGAATAATCTACAATTATTCCACGAATAAGAGGGGGTGTTACCATTTGAGACAAGCTTGAAAAAAAATCTAAATGGAAAGGGAAATCTTTATAATATGGAGATAATAGTGAACTTTAAAAGCACCATAATTATCAAAGTGTTTCTTATGGTGACGATTATAGATTACGTTGAAGTGGAAGCTCTTCGATATCTGGGTTAGGGTGGTGGATAATGCTTCGGATATTGTTCCCTTGTTGAGGAGTAGGATTGTTGAGTTCATCGAGAATTTTAAGCAGTTTATGCTCGGTTTCAATCGAGATATTACCTGAAGCAACAATGGTAAGAATACGTTCAGCATACTCTTTCTTGGCAAGCAGTTGTTTGTATTCACGATCTTTCTCGAGCTCAACTTGTGCCAAGGATCGTTGGTATCTTAGGTAGACATAGATAAGAATAAAAACCAAAATAGCCATCACCACAAGCATGGTGTTGTCTTTTTCTTTAAGCTCTACAGCAGTTTGGTGTTGAATATTGGCGATGGTACTGTCTGTTTTTGCCTTGATTCCTTCGATCTCGACTTTGCTGTTATGTTGATCTTTTTGAATTTCCACTTCTGCATTGATTCGTGCTTTTTCGATCTCCCGTTGAGAGTTGATCTCTGCAAGTTTCGCTTCGTGTTGTGATTGAATCTGTTGTTCGGAGACAGGTTGTTGTCCAATTCTCTTTAGTGCCTCTTGGGGAGAGCTGCTAATCGAGAATGCCGAGAGCACAATATATCCCACAAATGCAGATAAAACTACAATAAGTACCTCTTTCATCTAAAACCCCTTTACTTGCTTATCCTATAAACCCCATCTGATAGTTTTAATTATATATCTTTTTGCCTTAACATAGATTAATACAAACATAAAAAATGTGTGATAAGTGTGAAATTTGAGATTTTTTTTCACATACTTTATCAAAAAAACTTTTTAAGTCTACTCTTTTAATTTATGATCTTAGCACCTATTCTCTTAAACTAAGACCGAGTGAAGCCAAAATTCCTTTTCTCTTTTTTTGGGTAATTTTATGGATATAATCGTTGTATGAAGCGATCCCTTGGGCAACAAGATGGTCAGAGAGTGATTTGATAGAGTGGTGCATACCATGGCGTTTTTCATCAAGGAGAATACGGGTATAGAGTGGTTCAATCTCTTGAATTACCAAAGAGGAGCTCTGTTCTCCTTCTGCAAGAAATGAGATAATGGATCGATTGCTGTCATAAAGTGGATTAAAGTCGAGTGTAACCCAGTAGTGTTCTCCCGATTTGGTGGCGTTTTTGATAACCGCACGGGTAGGAATACCTGCTAAGAGTTGTTGCCAAAGCAAATAGAAAACAGCACGGGGCATATCGGGGTGTCGCAATATGTTATGAGATGCTCCGAGTAGTTCCTCTTTGGTATAACCAGAGATTTTAGCAAAGTTTTTATTGTAAAAGAGGATCTTTCCCTCTCGGTCGGTTCGGCTTATGATCTTTTGCTCAGCCTCTAAGGGTATTGTGACCGAGGGGGTAGAGTGTTTTGAGGGAATAGAGTGATGATGTAGATACATAAACGAAGACTCCTGATTGATAAATTAAGTCATTATAATAAAAAATAACTTTAAAAAACTTAAAAGAACATTTTATAAGGAGTTTTATCAATTAATTGAGAAATGCTCTCCTAAGAGGAGAGTTTAGTAGTAGAGTTTGATGCTCTCTCCTTCATAAATTTTTTTGGATCGTGGGTTGATTTTTGGATTATCTTTAAGAATTTTTCTGTAGGCACTAGGATCTCCATAATATTGAATGGCTAGGCTTCTTAGGGTATCTCCTCGATGTACGGTAATGGTCACTTCATCTCTTTTTTGAGGTTGAATCTCTCGCTTGAGTGAATTAATGTATTCGGAGTTGTTTGCGTTACTATTGTTAACGATCTGTTTAAGGGCATCTTGATTAAAATCCTCCTCATCAATGGTATCGGGATCCATTTGACTTAAGAGTGCTTCAAGTTTTTTATTCTCTTCATCGCTGGTATAGCTGACACCCAAAACGCTTGTTTTCTTAAGAAAATTATCTTTCTGTTGAAGATAAGTATACAAAAAGTATCCCGCCCCTAAAAGAAGAAAAACAAGGTTAAAAGTTAGAAAAATCTTTTTGTAAAACTGCTTGGAGTCTTTAGAATCTATATGGTTAACACGTGCATCTTTGATGGCATCATGATAATATTTTTCTGGGTCGTGGTTGGTAGTAAACAAAATTTTTCCTTGAGCTTATAGCGTAATTTGGATGCTATTTTAGCATAAAACTCTGTAAAAATTAAAGTAAAATTAATAAGAAAAATAGATTATAGTATTAAAAAATAATTAAGAAGAAGGCAAGGGTTGCCCCTTGCCATGAAGATAGCCTCTTGTTATGAGAGGACTTTTTTAACTGCTTTCCCGATCTCAGCAGGAGAGATAACCACCTCAACACCTGCGGCTGAGAGTGCATCCATTTTCTCTTTGGCAGTTCCAGCACTCCCTGAGATAATCGCACCAGCGTGACCCATTCGTTTACCTGGAGGTGCTGATTGACCTGCAATAAAGGCAACCACAGGTTTGGTGATGTTCTCTTTGATAAACTCAGCCGCTTGGATCTCAAGATCTCCACCAATTTCACCGATCATCACAATTGCTTCGGTCTCTGGATCATCTTGGAACATCTGAAGCAGTTGCTTGTAGCTTAGACCAATAATTGGGTCTCCACCAATACCAACAGCGGTGGTGATTCCATACCCTTCATTAACCACTTGGTTGGCACCTTCGTAAGTTAGTGTACCAGATTTTGAGATCAGACCCACATTTCCTTTTTTAAAGATGTTCCCTGGCATAATACCAATCTTACACTCATCTGCGGTGATAATACCTGGGCAGTTTGGTCCAATGGTCATCATGCCATTTTTTACTGCACACGCTTTGGCAGCTTGCATATCACGTACAGGAGCACCTTCGGTAATAATTACAGCAAGTTCAATTCCCGCCGCGGCAGCTTCCATTACGGCATCTCCTACAAATGCAGGTGGAACAAAGACCATCGATACGGTAGCACCTGTTGCCTCTACGGCCTCTTTAACGGTATTAAAGACAGGCTTTCCAAGATGCTCTTGTCCCCCTTTACCTGGGGTAACACCACCCACAATATTGGTTCCGTATGCCATACACTGCTCAGAGTGGAAGGTTCCCTCTCCACCTGTAAAACCTTGAACGATGACTTTTGTATCTTTATTGACTAAAATACTCATTATTTTTCTCCTTTTGCTGCTGCTACTGCTTTGGCTGCTCCATCACCAAGGTCAGTGGCGGTAATGATGTTTTCAATATTGGCATTCTTAAGAATTTCAGCGGCCTCGGCGGCATTGGTTCCATCGAGTCTAACGATAACGGGTACGTTGACATCTACCATTTTTGTTGCCTCTAAGATACCATTGGCAATTCGGTCACATCGTACGATTCCACCGAAGATGTTAACAAAGATCGCTTTAACGTTGGGGTTTTTAAGAATAATCTCAAACCCTTTTGCCACGGTTTGAGCATTAGCTGTACCACCCACATCCAAGAAGTTCGCAGGGGTTCCACCCATGTAGTTAATGGTATCCATGGTTCCCATCGCTAGACCTGCACCATTAACCATACATCCGATCTCTCCATCAAGGGCAATGTAGCTTAGACCATATTGAGCTGCTTCTCGCTCATCTGGATCCTCTTCACTGATGTCTCGCATCGCTTCAATCTCGGGGTGTCGGTAGAGTGCCGAGTCATCAAAGCCCATTTTTCCATCAAGGGCAAGGAAGTCTCCTGAACCTGTCTTGATAAGTGGGTTAATCTCGATCATCTCTGCATCTTTTTCCATGTAGAGTTTGTAGAGTTTTTGAGCAAATTGGATCATTTTTTTCTGCTCTGCTTTGTCGGTAATACCTAGACCAAATACCAACTCTCTTCCGTGGTAACCTTGGAAACCAAATGCAGGATCAACCGCTACTTTGATGATCTTCTCAGGGGTCTTCTCTGCAACAGTTTCAATGTCCATTCCACCTTCGGTTGATGCCATAATAATGGGCATCTCTGCCGCACGATCGAGTACCACAGAGAGATAAAGCTCATCTTGAATATCCGCTCCCTCTTCGATGTAGACCTTTTGTACCAGTTTTCCCTCAGGACCTGTCTGATGAGTAACAAGAGTCATTCCCAAGATCTCATCGGCAAGGGTTCGCACCTCTTCGAGTGATTTGGCAAGCTTAACTCCACCACCTAGTCCTCGACCACCTGCGTGGATTTGTGCTTTTACTACCCAAATGTTTCCGCCTAGTTTCTCTGCGTTGGCAACGGCTTCATCAGGGGTAGTAGCAATCATACCTCTGGGTGTTGGTACATCATATTGAGCGAAAATCTGTTTCGCTTGATATTCATGAATATTCAATGTGGACTCCTTCTATATTTTTAAGTTGAGAATATTATACGCTTATGCAGAATAATCACCCATTAATAACAATATTATTCGGAGTAATTTTGTGTGAATGTTGAGTATCTACACAGTTGGAGGGAATGGGTAGAAAAGCTTTTGGGGGTGGGATCTCATAGAGAGATTTTTCTATGTGTATAATAGTAACAAATTAATAAATTAAATTAAAAATTAATTTTTATTTAAGAAGAGAAGGCAAGCCTTCTCTTTGGGGTGAGTACTACTTTACTTCGTAGGCTTTTCGACCCATCTCATAGAGATCATTTCCTTGGGTATCGTTGACCACGGTGACAGGAAAATCCTCGACGGTGATTCTTCGAACCGCTTCGGGACCTAGCTCTGGGTAGGCGATTACCTCGGCAGATTTAATCTTTTTACCCAGCAGTGCACCCGCACCACCTGTGGCACCAAAGTAGATTCCATCATACTTAACACACGCATCTTTGACCTCTTGGCTTCGTCCGCCTTTTCCGATCATCCCTTTGGATCCATGTTTAAGCATTGTAGGAGAGTAAGAGTCCATACGATACGAAGTGGTTGGTCCCGCACTTCCGATAGGATCACCTGGTTTGGGTGGGGTAGGTCCTACAAAATAGATTACCGACCCTTCTAGATCAAAGGGGAGCTCTTCGCCTTTTTCGATAAGCTCTACAAGGCGTTTGTGTGCGGCATCTCGAGCGGTATAGATGGTACCACTAAGCAGTACGGTATCCCCTGCGACAAGCTTTTTGGTATCTTCTGATGTTAATGGTGTGGTTAATTTATAGGTTGCCATCTTCTCTTCTCCTTTGGTTATATCGTAATATGGGTATGTCGTGAGCTGTGGCACTGCACATTGACCGAGACAGGGAGCGAAGCAATATGACAAGGGTTGGACTCAATATGTACCGCAAGTGCTGTTTTGGTTCCACCCATTCCCATAGCACCGATTCCAAGCTTGTTGATCTCTTCTAGAATCTCTGCCTCCATGGCTGCCATTTCAGGATCGGGATGAACAGAGCCTATATCTCTAAAGAGGGCATGTTTGGAGCTGATACATGCCTTCTCGAAGGTTCCACCAATACCCACACCCACTGTAATTGGAGGGCAGGGGTTTCCACCTGCATCAGAGATGACCTCTTTGACGTACTGAATAATACCCGCTTTACCCGCAGCAGGAGGGAAGACACGTGCACGGCTAACATTTTCGCTTCCGCCCCCTTTGGCAGCGTATTCAATTTCAATTTTATCACCAGCAACAAGATCAAAGTGGATAATTGCAGGCAGGTTGTACCCTATCGTATCTTTAAGGTTTGCGCGACTAAATGGTTCACAGGTTGAAGCCCGAAGGTAGGCATCTTTGTAGCCTTGTTCCGTTCCTTTATTAATGGCATCTTTAAGCAGTCCACCTTTAATCTTGACCTCGTCACCTACTTTAACAAAGAAGACCGCAAGCCCTGTATCTTGACACAGAGGACGCTTCTCCTCTTTGGCGATATTGGCATTTTCGAGGATCTGTCGAATCACCTCTTTACTGACAGGAGATTTTTCACTCTCCATTGCCTTCTCTAGTGCATCGTAGGTGTCTTGTGGAAGATCAGTTCCACAGTGCACAATGATATCACGTACGGCTTTGACAACATCGTCAAATTCTATCTCTCTCATAAAAGCTCCTGATTTTTGAAGTGAGACTATTCTACTCTGTGGTATGTTAATTGTTTATTAATGTGTTACGCTAGGGGGATTGCTTTTGGTGGATGGGAAAAATTGTAGCGGGACTTGGTTGTTGACCAAGTCCACCAAAGATAGATTACTTATCGAAGAATCCACCATCTTTAAGGATTTGAATGTTCTCTTTAATCGAGGCTACGGCTTGATCGAACTGCTCTTTAATGTGGGGTTCAAGCTCAAGTTCGACAATCTTTTTAACCCCGTTAGCACCAATCACACAGGGGACACCAATGGTAACATCTTCATGTCCATACTCTCCTTGGAGTAGGGCACAGCTAGGAATCACCTTCTCTTCGTCACTCAAGATCGCCTCTACCATATAAGAGATCGATCGCCCAGGGGCATAAAAGGCAGAGGTCTTGAGGTACTTAACAATCTCTGCACCCCCATTTTTGGTCTTTTCAATCACCTCTTGGATATCTTCAGGAGAGAGAATCTGAGTCAGAGGCATGCCTCCGACACCTGTGACTTCTGGGTAGGGGATCATGTGCTCTCCATGTTCACCAATAACAATAGATCGGGTCTGAGCGGCTCCAAATCCTGTTTTTTGATAGATCTGATAGGACATTCGAGAGCTATCGAGTGCTCCTCCCATACCCACAATACGGTTTCGATCCCAACCTGTGACTTGATGTACCACATAGGTCATCACATCAAGTGGGTTAGAGACACAGAGAATAATTGCATTGGGGGAGTAGTTCTTGACATGTTCACTCACCTCTTTAACAATACCTGCGTTGATGTTGAGCAGGTCAGCTCGGGTCATCTCTTTTTTTCGGGGGACTCCTGCGGTAATGACAACAACATCACAATCTTTCAGATCTTGGGGTTTAATTGCAGCACGAACAATGGTACCACGAGGTGCGTAGTTGGTCGCTTGAGCGATATCGATCGCTTTTCCAATTGCCACTTCTGGGACAATATCATAGAGTAAAATCTCATGACACGTTCCACTCAATGCCAATGCATATGCTGCACTAGCTCCTACTGCTCCTGCACCGACGATGGCTACTTTTCTACCTACCATTTTATTCCTTTAAAAAAATTTACTGGATTTTATCCAAAATTATCTATTAACTTCAAGTCCAAAGGTGAATCCATCTTTGACTTTCTCGATCAACAACGGTACGATATCTTCATAATCTCCTACCATTCCAAAGTCCGCGTTATTAAAGATGCTCTCTTTGGGGTTATGGTTAATGGCGATAATGGTATCGGACTCTTTGATTCCTGCGATATGCTGTACCGCACCAGAAATACCTACCGCAACATAAACTTTGGGACGAACTGTTTTTCCTGTTTGTCCAATCTGTCGGGCATACTCAGCAACCCCTTCATCGACCATAACACGGCTGGCTGCCCACTCGGCTTTGATCCCTTGCTCTTGTAGGGCTTGGGTGAGCTCTTTGATGAGTTGCATCCCATCACTGCTGGTTCCTCGTCCACCTGCGATAATAATATCGGCATCAAAGAGAGCTTGCATGCCTCCTTCTCCAATAACGGTCTGGATAATCTCGGTAGAGAACTCAGATTCATCAAGTTTGGGTGTGAAGGGGGTGATTTTCCCTTCACGTTGATCGTCGCGTTTGGGTACTTCAAAAGTTCCTGCTCGTGCGGTAGAGATTTGAGGACAGACAAAACCAATAATAGTAGCAAGTTTAGACTCTCCATAGGTGGGACGACGTGACTCTAAGATGGGGGCATAGATCACTTGCTCTTTGGTCTCTTTGTTGCGGTGTTTGTGTTCTCCAATAAGCAGTTGGGTACAATCAGCCGTAACACCCGAGCCCCGTTTGACCCCAATTCTTGGAGCAAGCTCACGCCCTGCGGTGGTGGCAGCAAAGAGGGCAATTTCGGGATTTCGCTCCTCAATGACTTGAGAGAAGATCTCTGAGAAAGGAAGAATTCTATACTCTTCTAGTCGATCATCCTCCACCACGATCACTTCATCTGCCCCATGGGCAATGAGCTCTTTAGCGAGGGGTTGAACATCTTTTCCTATCAAAAGGGTTGTAACGGTGGTTCCCTCTTCGAGTGAGTCGGCAAGTTCTCGTGCGGGGGTAAGGAGCTCAAGTGAAGGTCGAGAGATCTCTCCTTTGACCACCTCTGCCCATGTTAAGATACCCGAAGCCCCTTTTCTAAAGTCAATACGTCGAAGATCATCGTTACTCTTTTTGGCACGTTTGGCTTTTTTCTCTTTGACCTCTAGGGTATTTTTACCCTCTTTCATCTGTTCGATAAAGTTCTCTACGAGTTCTTCTTCATTGTGTCCCTCTGCAATCTTAGCTGGGGCACGTTCACTTTTGATGGTGGCAACTTTGGAGACAATGGTGGGGCTTCCTCCTTCGCCTGGGACACCGATACCAATATAGTCGGTTGTTAGGTTTACATCATCAATATTGAGAATCTGAATCTCAGTATTTCGTGCCCGAATGGCATCACTCAGTTTAGGACGACGAGGATCGATCCCTGTTGGGGTAAAACTCATTGCACACGGAATCGGGAGGCTCAGCATCTGATATCCCCCTTCGATAATACGTTTGGCATGAATTCGACCATCTACAAAATTGGCAGTCTCAATAAAGGTTCCTTGAGGAATACCCATAAATTCAGCCACTTGGCTTGGAACATGGGCGGTGTCTCCATCGGAGGTTTGTCGACCTGCAACGATAATGAAATCTTCATCTTTTCCTTTACCAAAGCCCAGATGTTTAAGCAGGTGAGAAAGGGCAAGTCCTGTGGCATAGGTATCAGATCCTCCTAAGCGTCGGTCACTAAGAAGATAGGCTTCATCATATCCCATAGCCAGTGCTTTTTCGAGTGATTCGGTAAATGATGGTGGTCCCATGGAGCAGACGATGAGTTTGGCATCGGGATTTTCACTTTTAATCTGAAGACCCGCTTCGAGTCCATATTGACAGTCCACATTGATGATTGATTTTGCTTTGGTACGATCCATAAGTCCATCCTCTCCCATTCTCATCTCGGAGGGGAGGGGAACCTGTTTCATTAAACTAATTATTGTCATATTTTTTGCTCCTTTTTGGCTTTTTCTATGTTGTCTCTGCGGTTTTACATATAGGTGTAGTCTGGACCATCACCACCATAAGGAGGAGTCCACGTAATGCCACCATTGGGTGATTTGATATCACATGTTTTACAGTGTACACAGTTTTCCGCATGGAGTCTCAGTGATTTTGCCCCTGTTTTACGATCGACATGAAGTTCATAAACCTCTGCAGGGCAGAATGCCTCTTCGGCAAGTCCATACTCCTCGATGTTGGAGCGTTGGAACTCTTCTGGGTTATTAATAACAAGATGAGGTGGTTGATGCTCATCGTGCATCGCTTTGGAGTGGAAAACGCCTGTCACCTTGTCGAAGGTGAGCTTTTTGTCCCATTCTAGTTTCCCTGCAAAACGTGAACTAAAAGGCACACCTGAGAACTCAGAGAGTTTTTGAGTGGTTTTGGCATCCTCTTCTACAGGAGGAACAAACATACAAGTCCCACCTGTAAGGAGTTGAATTCCCATTTTTAAGCCACCCAAGACCATACCATCTTGCATTACCGCACGCATGTTTCTAATGGGATACATCTCTTTATAAATAAAGGAGTTGTTGACCAGATCTTCATACATGGACAAGGTGTTTTTGGAGGTATCGTCTTTTTCAAGTGCTTCAACAGCCGTGCGTGCTGCATAGATACCTGAACCAATGGCAAGGTGAACCCCTTTGAGTCGTGCGGTGGTAAGGAATCCTGCACTGTCTCCTACGATCATAAGGTTGTCTTCATAATATTTTGGCATGGCATTCCATCCCCCTTCAGGAAGGGTTTTAGCTCCAAACTCAAGAAGTTTTCCCCCCTCTAAAAATTTGCGAACATAGGGGTGCGTTTTCCAGACTTGCATTGCCGCATGGGTATCAAAACGTGGATCAGCATAGTCCAGTCCAACCACTAAGCCTAATGCCACACGGTTATTGCTTAGCCCGTAGATAAAGCCCCCTCCAAACTCTGCTTTGTCCTCTAGAGGATAACCAAAGGTATGATAGACGGCTCCTGCTTCGATATTGCCTTCAGGAACTTCCCAGAGCTCTTTGACACCCAAAGAGTAAATCTGAGGAGTTTTCCCTGAATCAAGATTGAATCGTTGAATAACCTTTTTAGCAAGGCTTCCTCGTGTTCCTTCGGCAAGAATGGTCACTTTTGCCTCGACCCATGTTCCTGCTTGATAGTTTTTAGCGGGTTGTCCCTCTTTGGTGAGACCTGTATCTTTGGTTTTGACCCCAATAACCTTGCCATCTTCGTTGTAGAGCATATCCTCTACCGCAAATCCTGTATAGATCTCTACTCCTTTATCTTGGGCTACCTTAGCCAGATAGCGACAGACTTCTCCAAGTGAGGCGATCTGATTGCCTGCGTTGTTCATGTAGGGTGGATGAAATGGGAGTTCAAGTTCTCCTGCTTCGTTAAGCTTTACCGTTACGTCGGTAGAGACGGCTGAGTCAAAAGGGAGAGCTTCAAACTCTTCTGGCGTTAACAGCTCTTTGAATACCTCTGGCATAATTACTGCACCCGAGAGGATATGAGCACCAATGCTACTGCCCTTCTCAATCAGCAGAATCCTCTGCTTTTGCCCTTTTTCGTTAAACTGATTGGCTAGCTCAATGGCAGTGGCAAGTCCAGCGGGACCTCCACCGACAATAAGTAGGTCGGTCGAAATAAGATCATGACTCTTCATTAAAGTACGCTCCATTATCAAGATTTTACGTATAAGCTTTTAAATGATTTAGATGATAAGTAACACTGAAGTAAATCATTGTTTAAACTTATGAACGCCTATTAAAATAGCATAAATTAATATAATAAGACAAATAAGAGAGGATTATGTATTAAAAAAATGGGAGAAAATCAAGAAATGAAGAAAAAAGTAACAGTGAAATTGATGATAAGGATAAAGTAAACTTATCATCAATTTTTAAGAAATGGGGGTTAGTTATCGAAGAAATTTAGTTCATAGAGTTTGTCCACCATCTCTTGTACCGAGGCAACAGAGCGGGCAAAGTTACGTCGTTGTGGTGGGGTAAGGCTCATCTCAATTACTTTTTCGGCACCATCTGCACCGATCATAACAGGAACTCCTGCTACTTGTCCTGTATAGCCATATTCTCCATCGAGCATCACTGCACAAGAGTGGATCTGGTTGGTATCACGTAGGATTGCTTCGACCATAACCGTTGTAGATTTAGCAGGTGCGTAGTATGCCGAGCCATTACCGAGTAGGTTAACAATCTCTGCACCACCATTTTTGGTTTTTTGAACAATCTCTGCAATCTCTTCAGAATCAAGCAGATCATCAATCTGTACTCCTGCAACAGTAGTAAATCGAGGAAGTGGTACCATGGTGTCTCCATGTCCTCCCATAACGGTTGCACGAATTTGACCTGCACCATATTTGAGTTTCTCATAGATGAAATGAGCCATACGTGCTGAGTCGAGGATTCCAGCCATTCCCATAACACGCTCTTTTGGGAAGCCTGTCTCTTTAAGTACCACATAGGTCATGACATCAAGTGGATTGGAGACAACAATAACAATGGCATTGGGTGCATACTCTTTGATCTCTCGAGCATAGTTTTTGACAATTTCAGCATTTTTAAGCAGTAGATCATCTCGGCTCATTCCAGGGGTTCTTGGGGCTCCTGCAGTGATAACTACGATATCGGAGTTGGCAATATCTTCAGGACCTCGTGCCGCTTTAACGATGGTGTGTTGTCGTGCTGCGTTGGCCGCTTGTGACATATCGAGAGCTTTGCCCTGTGCTGCATTTTTGTTTCGTCCTCGTAGTACCACATAGTGACAGAGTCCATTCATTGCCAATATAAATGCAACCGTTGATCCAAAATTCCCTGTTCCTATGACCGTTACTTTTTTTCCTTGTGCCATTTGTATCCTTTTTAAATAGTTTTTTACCTCTTTGAAGATCTTCTCCATTTGTAAACTTTGTAATATATATTGATACAATATATATTATCAAGTGATCGTAAGAGGGGTTGGTGTGGTTCTATTATATCGGGAGAGGGTAGTAAAAGAGGAGCAATGAGGGCAGAAGCCCCAATTTTATGGGGGCTTTGCGAATAAGGGAAACATTTATTATCTAAGTAAATAACAAAAAATAATTAGATAACATTAATAATACTAGAAAACTAAGCAGAGGAACCATATACTCCACCCCTAAAAGGGTGAAAGAAGGTTATGATATTATGTTTACCAAATAGGTAATAAAAACTTCAGTGGTAAGGTAAATAGACCAAGTAAATTTATGATCAAAAGTATTAGTACAAGCATTGGATTGTGAAAAAACAAAAATACCAATAGTACTATATTCATGCATGTAACGGCAATCCATAGTAGATCCCAAATTATAATGAAGGGAATTTTAATAATCTTTATGATTAAATCATGAGTGTCCATACTTTGTCCTTTATTTTTTTATATAGAAAGAATTTTAAATCAAAAATAAAAGTTTTTCTATAAAACTATTAAAAACTATTAAAAACTTTTTAGTTTGGCTTTAAAGGGTGATTTTGTGGGATCTAAATGGGGAACAATTTGGATCAAATGGAAAATATTTTCATTAAAAGTTGAATGAGAAATTTTTAAAATTTTTTTATTTGTCAGATTTTGATTATTTTAATATTTGAAGTTTAGGTTTTTTATTGATTGTTTTTTAGAGAGAGTCTAGATTAAAGCATTGAAAGAGATACTCCACCCCCAAAAGGGTGGAAGAGGATTATTGCTAATATTAGATATTGTCAATAATCTTATTGAGTGTTTCAGAAGGTCTCATAGCCTTCTCTGCTAACTCATCGTTTGGATGGAAGTATCCACCAATATCTTGTGGTTTTCCTTCAACAGCTAAAAGCTCTTCGATAATTTTATCTTCGTTCTCTTTAAGCTCTTTCGCTACTGGAGCGAACTTCTCAGCTAATTCGGCATTGCTTCCATTTGCAAGTGCTTCAGCCCAGTATTGTGCCACGTAGAAGTGAGAGGCTTTGTTGTCTGGTTCTCCACATTTTCTTGAAGGTGCTTTGTTGTTATCAAGGTACCCTTCATTTGCTTTGTCAAGTGCTTCTGTAAGTGCTGCTAGTTTCTCATCATCGTGTTTTTGACCGATAAATCTAAGTGACTCTGCTAACGCCAAGAACTCACCAAGGCTGTCCCATCTTAAGTGACCCTCTTTTAAGAACTGATCCACGTGTTTTGGAGCTGATCCACCTGCACCTGTCTCATACAATCCACCACCTGCAAGAAGAGGAACAATAGAGAGCATTTTAGCCGATGTTCCAAGCTCTAAGATTGGGTACATATCTGTTAAGTAATCACGAAGTACATTACCAGTTACAGCAATGGTATTCTCTCCACGTCTAATTCTTTCATTTGTAAATCTAGTAGCACTTGCTACATCCATGATTTTAATATCAAGTCCTTCTGTATTAAACTCAGGAAGGTACTTTTCAACTTTTTTAATCATCTGTGCATCGTGAGCTCTGTTTTCATCTAACCAGAAGACAACTGGAATTTTCTCAATTTGACCACGCTCAACAGCAAGTCTAATCCAATCTTTAATTGGAATATCTTTTGCTCGGCTCATTCTCCAGATATCACCTTTTTCACACTCAAAACTCATAAGCTCTGTACCATCTTCAGCTGTTACAGTTACAGTACCAGCTTCAGCAAGCTCGAAAGTTGTTGGGTGAGAACCATACTCTTCAGCTTTTTGTGCCATAAGACCAATATTTTGCATAGTACCCATAGTAGTTACATCATATTGACCATTTTTCACACAATCATTAATCATCTCTTCATAAAACATACCATAAGTAGCATCTGGGATTACAGATACACACTCTACTGCATCACCTTTACGATTCCATTGTTTACCACCTTCACGTACAACAACAGGCATAGAAGCATCAATAATAACATCGTTAGATGCATTGAAGTTAGTTTTACCAGCATCTGAATCTACCATTGCAATTTCTGGATTATCAGAATCTACAACTGCTTGGAAGGCTGCTTTGATCTCTGCCTCTTTCTCATGACCTGCAATTTTCTTTTCAAGGTCACTCATTCCAAGGTTAGGATTCACACCAAGCTCTGCAAATACGTCTGCATACTTGTCAAATACCTCTTGGAAGAATACAGTAAAGGCATGACCAAACATAATAGGATCAGAGATCTTCATCATGGTCGCTTTAAGGTGAATTGACCATAAAACATCGTTTGCTTTGGCATCATCGATGGTTTTTTTGATGAAAGATTTAAGTTTGGCAACACTCATAAAGGTACCATCAAGAACTTCACCTTCAAGAGCATCAATGGTGGCTAACTCTTTACCATTTAAAGCAATCGTTACTTTTTGAGCTTTATCCATGGTTACAGATTTTTCGTTTCCGTAGAAGTCACCGTCACCTTCCATGTGTGCAACATATGCTTTTGAGTTCTCTGCAAATGGTTTAAGTCTGTGTGGGTGGTTTTGAGCAAATTTCTTAACTGCTTTAGCCGCACGTCGATCAGAGTTTCCTTCTCTTAGAACTGGGTTAACCGCAGATCCTAGACAGGTATTGTATTTTGCACGAATTGCTTTTTCCTCATCTGTCTCTGGATTTTCAGGGAAATCAGGAATATCGTACCCTTGGCTTTGAAGCTCAGCAATACAATCTTTGAGCTGACCAACAGAAGCTGAGATGTTAGGAAGCTTAATAATGTTTCCATCAGGCTGAAGCACCACTTGACCTAGTTCGGCAAGGTGATCTTCGGCAAGACCCATCGCAGCAAGAACTCTTCCCGCGAGTGAAATATCAGACGTTTCAACAGTAACTCCTGCTGCTTGCGTAAATGCGTTTACGATTGGTAACAATGAGTAGGTAGCGAGTGCTGGTGCCTCATCGATTTTGGACCATATGATCTTTGGTAATGACATTTGTCTTCCTTGTGTGTAGTTTAATAGCATGAGTTTAGCAATTTTTTTTAAATAGGAGAATAAAAGTCGGTTTGGCTAAAAGGCTTCTTGTATATCTGTTTCTTTCTTACACATAGAAGGGGTGGTGTGGTTAAAAAGTGTGCTTGTTATTTTATGTATAGGGCAAATGCCCTATTGGGGCTTAGAGCCGAGAGGTATTGATCCCTGGATGTTCAGGGGTACCAATGTAGTCACTAGGGGTTGAGAAGCTAAACTTTACTACGCCATAGATGGCACTAACAATAAGCAATCCAATAATAATTTTACGAACAAGTTGTCGTTTTTCTGGACTCTCATTACCATTGTAGTCATCAATTTGACTGAGTGTTGGTTCACCTTGAAGATTCATCTATAATCCTTTGTTATAATGTTTCAGGTTAAATAAAAAAACCTTATAGTTTCTTTTATAGCACAGGATTTCTAAAAGCTACATTATTTCTTTTGATTAATTCTATTTTATGATAAATTTTCTCAAATAGCTCTTGATAAAGGATACCCTCAACAAGAAGATGCTTATGCCGTTCGTACGAGACCATAACTCGAAGAGCACGTGTTTGGGCTTGGGGACGATTACGTTTGAGATGCTCAAAAGCGATGGAGGCATTGATGATCCCTTTGACTAAGTTGGAGAGAGGGTGTTTGGCTTTCCTCAGAGGATGCCATGCCTCTTCGAGCACCTCATGGGCATTAAAATACTCTTCTTTATGGAGTAAATCAAGATACTCTTGGAGGGCGTTTTTAAGTTTTTTTGTTGGACTAGACATGGTTGAACTCCTTAATTCATGCTATAATAGGCAAGAGTTACTTAAAATTTAAAGGATTTAAATGATGTATCGATTTTTTATATTACTCATGTTTGTATCGTTTCAACTTCATGCAGGAGGGGGCGTATTGGAGGTTGAGTGGCCCAAAGCAAATAGGGAACTGATGAAACAGCAACAAAGCTATCCAAAAGCTTTGCAAAAGGCATTAAATGAGGTGAAAATGCCCATCTATCTTCCTGCTTCAGAGATGCACAATAAGGGACTATTTATGGTGGCTAATCCCAATTATTATACCGCAAGTATCCCTTTAGAGGGGGCACTTTTGACCATTTCGGGTGATCGTACCTTCCAAGAGAAGATTCAAGGTAAACAAGATCCCGTACTCAAAAAGCGTATGGCAAATAAGGCACTAGAGTTTAGTCGAGAAGAGGGGTTGGTAATGACCACCTTTAATCGGCATAATGTTAACTACACATTAGAGCTAGAGTGTGATCATCCCCAAGTGGATGCACGCTGTTTAAATGATGAATTTCTGTATGGTATCTATCGAGAACTTAGGCTTGTAGGAGGTAGACCATGAGAGGCGTTTTGATTGGAATGATAGTACTGTTATGGGTAGGGTGTAGTCATAAAAAGGAGCCTCAAGTTAATCTAAAAGGTTTTACCTATACACCTGCGGGTGTTTTGGATCCCGCTAAGAGTGGACGTGGACGTGTGGGGGACAACTATATTTATGCTAAAGGGATCCGTTTCCCTATTGAGCAGGCTCCCGCTTATATTAACTCTCAAGTCTATGGAATTGGAGGAATGTATGGTGCAAGAGGAAGTCTGTGTGATGAGCGAAATTACCAATACCCATGGCACGATAACTATTGTGAAAAACGGAGTTGGGGAATGCCTCTTTGTCCCTCGGGTAAGGGGCATCAAGGGGTGGATATTCGTACCGCTACGTGCGATAAAAAACGTTACTATGCGGTGGCAGTTGAGAATGGAGTGATTACCTCTATTGGGAAGTATACGGTACGTTTAAGAGGAGATTCGGGGCGAACCTATCGTTATATGCATCTTGATTCGAACAGCCTTAAGGTACGTCGAGGAGAGCGGGTAAAGCGGGGGCAACGGTTGGGTCTGGTCTCTGACAATATGGGGGGTACTAAAACATCTATACATCTGCACTTCGATATTCAGCAGACCATTGTAATAGATGGGGTATCCAAGCGGGTTTTTGTGCCTCCTTATACCTCATTAGTAGATGCCTATAAGCGTCTTCTAGCAGGGAGACCTTAGGAGTTTTGATCGTTAAAAAATAGCGTTAATCTTAATAATTAATAACATAAACAGTTAAAAAATATTATAATTATACCTTCTCTTTTTTTTAATTATTTAGAGAAGCAATCAATTATTAGGAGAGATGGTATGAAACAAGATCAATATGGGATTATGTTTTTACTATTTTTAGTATTACTTTTAGGAGGATGTGCCGAAAAAAAAGAGCTCAAAGCAGTAGAGAAGATGGCAGATCACTCAACGATATTGCAAGAGCATAATAACACACAAGCTTCTAGCACAGCAGACGTTTCATCATTTTCGACTCAGGAATTACCCCAACTAGAAGTAGAGCCTGAGATCGAAGTGGTAGAGGTGGTCACCATCGATTAGCCATTAACAATGAGCTTCTCTTCTAGATAGATACCCAAGTTTTTTGCCTCTTCGATAATCATTGGATCAACCTTGATGTTGGATTCTATAATAACATCGGAGAGTTTAGATTTAATCGAGAGCTGAAGGGGGTGTTTACCACGGTGACGTTCGGCTAGACAGTAGAGCTCTTCGATCACTTTGGCATCAGGCATCAGGTTAATGGCAAGTACAATGGGTGGAAGCTCAGGTTCTGGTACATACTTCTCCTCTTTTTTCACTTTTATTTTCTCTCGTTTGGCATCTTTGAGGGACTCAATTTTAAGAATATTCATCCGTGTAAAGTCTCCATCTTTAGAGATTTTCACTTTAAAAGCAATTGGTTTGCTCAAATCAAAATCCTCTTCAAGCTCTTTGAGCCGATTCTCAAACAGCATCAGCTCAATGTTCCCGTGCAAGTCCATAATGTTGGCAATGCCAAACTTGTTGCCCTTTTTGGAGATTTTGGTGGTGATCTCTTCGATTTTTCCAATAAAGAGGGCTTGCGAGCCATCGGCAAGATCTTCAATCTCGGAACTAAGCGTGTAGTTGATTTGGTCAAGCTGTTCACGGTACTTATCGAGTGGGTGTCCTGAGACATAAAATCCAAGGGAGGCTTTTTCCATCTCAAGCAACTCAAGTAGATCCATCTCGGGCATGGGGGTGATATTCACCTGCACCGAGGTCATCTCTTCGCCATCGCCAAAAAGGGATCCTACCGCCATCTTCTTGGCTTGCATCGCTTTACTAGCTGCTTCAACAATGGTCTCGATTTGTGCCAGAAGGGCATGACGAGTGTGACCAAACTCATCAAAAGCACCTGACTTAATGAGGGTCTCAATAACCCGTTTATTGACCTTGCTTGCATCAATGCGTGAGACAAAATCACTCATGTCTTTGAAGGGACCTCCCTCATTACGGGTAGCAATAATGGAGCTAATGGCGACATCACCTGCCCCTTTGAGTGCCCCCATCCCAAAGAAGACAATCTTCTCCCCCTCAATCTCATCGGCTTGAAAGACCAGATCCGAGCGGTTAATGTGTGGGGGTCGTAGGGTAATGCCCAGATGTTTTAGCTCATCGACATACTTGACCACCTTGTCGGTGTTGTTCTTCTCTAGGGTAAGAATCGCCGCCATAAACTCGGTGGGGTAGTAGTACTTGAGAAACGAGGTATAAAAGGTAATCATCGCATAGGCAGCGGAGTGGGATTTGTTGAACCCGTACCCTGCAAATTTGACAATCAGGTCAAACAGCTCTCTCGCTTTGGCTTTGTCAAACCCTTTTTTCTCGGCACCATCGGCAAACTCCTCTTTGAGTTTATCCATCTCCTCTTTGATCTTTTTCCCCATTGCTCGACGCACCAAGTCCGCCCCACCGAGACTAAACCCTCCAATGGTCTGCACGATCTGCATGACCTGTTCTTGGTAGACGATTACCCCGTAGGTGGGTTTGAGGATCGGTTCGAGTTCTGGGAACATGTAGGTGATCTCGGCTCGTCCATGTTTACGCTCGACAAAGTCATCGAGCATCCCTGACTCCATGGGACCTGGCCGATAGAGAGCAAGCATCGCAATAATATCCTCAAAGCCCGAGGGTTTGAGTTTTTTGGCCAGATCTTGCATTCCTGCCGATTCAATCTGAAAGAGTCCAAGTGTATCGCCTGTGGAGATATATTCATAGACTTTAGGATCGTTGATGTCCTCTTGGATAAAGTCGATCCGTTTCCCATGACGCTTCTCGATGAGTTGGAGTGCCTCTTCGATGACGGTGAGGGTCTTAAGACCCAAAAAGTCAAACTTAATCAGATCCACATCTTCAACGTACTTGCCGTTGTATTGGGTTGCGAGGGTATCTTGCCCAGAGGGTTTAAAGAGGGGAGTCTTCTCCCAGAGCGGTTCGTTACTAATCACCACCCCCGCAGCATGGGTTCCTGCGTTGCGGTTGAGTCCCTCAAGGGCGAGGGCAAACTCCCAAACCTTCTTGGCAAGGGGATTGCTATCGAGCAGGGCTTTAATCTTTGGCTCCTTCTCATACGCCCCCTTAAGATCAATGCCTAGCTCATCGGGAATGAGCTTTGCCATCGCATCGGCTTGGGCATAGGGCATATCCATCACCCGTGCCACGTCTCGAATCACCCCCTTAGCAAGAAGCTTCCCAAAGGTGATAATCTGTGCCACATTGACCCGACCATACTTGTCAATCACATAATCGAGAATCTCTTGACGACGGGCTTGACAGAAGTCCATATCAATATCGGGCATACTCACCCGCTCAGGATTCAAAAATCGCTCAAAAAGAAGCCCATAAGGGAGGGGATCAATGTCGGTAATCTCCAATGAGTACGCCACAAGCGATCCTGCGGCTGACCCACGACCCGGTCCCACGGGAATATCCATCGCTTTGGCAGCATTGACAAACTCCCAGACAATCAGCATATAACCAGGGAACTTCATCGAGTTAATGATGTTCATCTCCACTTGGAGTCGATCACGGTACTCTTGGTGTTTTGATTCATCGACAATCTCTAGCCGTTTCTCTAACCCCTTTTTAGAGAGGTGGATAAAGAGGGTTTTATCATTTTCCAAAGAGTACTCTTGATCAGGCTCAGGGAGGGTTAGCCCCTCTTGCTCGGCAACTTGACGGGCAAATTTAAAATTAGGAGGGGTGGGGTTGCCCAGTTTAATCTCCAGATTACACTTATCAGCAATCTCTTGGGTGTTGGTAAGGGCTTCTGGAATATCGGCAAAGAGTTTTGCCATCTCCTCTGGGGATTTGACATAAAACTCATGCACCGAGTGACGCAGACGCTGAGGATCATCATAGAGTTTGTTCATCGCAATACACATAAACGCCTCATGGGCATCGGCATCTTTTTGGAGGGTGTAGTGGGTATCATTGGTGGCAATAATCTTGACCCCCGTCTCGTGGCTGAGTTGAATGATTTGCTTGTCGATATTGTACTGATGGTCAATCCCATGACGCATGATCTCTAGGTAGTAGTCCTCCCCAAAGACCTCCTGATAGCGTTGCACCACCCGTTTGGCTTCGTCGTATCCTTTGGCACCATTTTTGACATTACGCTCACTTAGATTGAGGTGCCAGTTGACCTCCCCTTGCAGACAGGCTGAAGAGCAGATGAGCCCCTCGGCATGCTCTTTGAGCATCTTCCAGTTGATGCGGGGGTAGTAGTAAAAGCCGTGCATAAAGGCTTGGGAGCTAAGGTACATGAGGTTCTTGTAGCCGATTTCATTTTTGGCATACAAACAGAGGTGAAACCGTTTTCTAGTTGATTTATCTCCAATATCCTCCTCGTTATGGATATACGCCTCCATACCAATAATGGGTTTGATGCCCTTTTTTTTCATCTCGTTATAAAAGGTAATGGTTCCAAACATATTGCCGTGATCGGTCATTGCTACGGCGTTCATGCCCAGCTCTTTGACCTTGTCGGCTAAGACATTGATTTTATTCGCACCATCGAGCATGGAAAATTCGGTATGTAGATGTAGGTGGACAAAATCAGGTTGTTGGGGTTGTTGGGACATGGGTTTTGCCTTTAAAAAAGTATTCAAAATAGTTAGGGGAATATAACATATTTAGTTTTAATGCAAAGTGAGTTAAGGAGTGATTAGTTTTGGGTGATAACTTTATTTAGCGTGATCAATGGAAGAGGTTATTTAAGATCTTTAGTTATAGAAGGGGTATTGACTCTTGGAATACTATTTAGATATGATGAAAAATAAATTTAAGAAAGGAAGAGTATGAAAAGAGAGATACTGATTGTATTGGCAATGGTGTTATTATTGAATTTTATAAGTTGTGGTGGAGGAAGTACAGAGGCAAAAGAGTTATTTAAAAAAATATTACAGCTTGTTGGTATTCCTCAAAGTATTGTTGTAAATATTTGTCAAGATGCGAATAGGGACGGTATTTGTAACTTAAATGATCCTATTGTAAAAGTTTCTATTCAAGAAAAAGATTCGTTTAGAAGAGTTTTGGAGAAACTAGAGGCTATTGAAGATGGTAGATATCTATTGGAGACTGAGGATCCAACACTTCCTATTTTAGTTGAGATTAAAGACAATAGAGAAAATGCTTCATTTATGGATCAATTTATTTTACCTTTTAATGGATTTAATGTAGATGAAGGGAATAAAAGTAAAGAACTTTCGATTTTGCAAGCTATGGTGGATAGTGGTTCTTTAAGTTCAAATGATATAGAAGAAATTAAACAGCTAGAAGATCAATCAAGTTTAGATAGATTTTATGAAAGTTTATTACAAAACTTGGAGATAAACTTAAAACATATTACCGAGAATAATATCTCAATTCAAAGAGCTGTTTCTATAACGATTCAAGAGATGGGAGAGAAATTAAAAGAGAAAGGTATTGCAGATACTTTGCCACTTCAGATTAATGATTGTAATGGTAATCAGATATGTTTGGATAGCGTTTTAGAAGATCTTACAGAGGTACTCCAACTGGATAAGAATCAAACGCAACAGATAAAGGAGAGTGAAACGTTTAACATAAAGCAACTTTTAGCAGGAAAAACACTTTATACTTCTATTTATGATCAAGTAAAAACTTTAGAGAGTTGGTCATTTAATGAAAGTGCAACCTCTGCAGAGTGGAGAGAGTTGTTAGGGGGTGAATGTAGTGGTAGCGGAACAACTATCTTAAATGGTTCATATATTTATTTTACATCTACGTTTGATAGTTGTGATGATCAGGAAATAGGACAAAAAATTGAAATATCAGTTCTGGATATTCAGGAGAAATATCTTTTAATTTCGGTAGATCATAATACTCCACAACGACTGTTTTTTTCAGAAGAAGATGCAAAAGCTTATTTATTTGACCTTGATGATGGTTCAGACGCTCCAACATTTAAACTTGTTCCATTTAAAACTATATCTTCTTTGAGTGATTGGAGCGATGTTAAAGCGATTTATATTGATAATGTAAATGATACAGAGTTAAGTTCGCTTGATATCAAAGAGGTAAAAATAGCACAGGATAATGATTATCTTTATATTAATTTAGAACGAAATGGCTTAGAGTTTCCACCTGAAGATTATTATTATAATTATTGGATATTTTTTCGGGCATCTAACAAAACATTTAGTATTGAAAATTTTCATGATAATCAAGGGCTTTATAGCTTTATTGTATATCGTGATATAGGTTATGAAGGAGGAGAAACGGTGCTTTATCAAGATAAAATAGCCAATACAACCAATACAAATTTAAATTTAAAGGTACCAAAGTCGTTAGATATTATTGATGAGGAGCAATTATATACAGTAAGTATATTTACTCATGCTTTTAAAGAAGGTGAAAAAGATATCAAAGGTGAAAACGAGGAGAATACGGAGTTTTTAATTCGATTCTAACTTACTGATGTAAGGGCTTTATACCATTGGCAGAATTAAGAAGGAGAAGGTAGTGTCTGATATTAATGATTTTCAAGCACAAGATATTTTTTTTGAGGATAAAGAGGGCAATAGGCTCTATCGGCGAGATGGGGTAACGTATATTGTTAAGGATCCAAATTTGAAAAAAGCTCTTCAGGAGTTGGAGGGGTATCGATCTTTTTTGGAACCTCGAAGTTTAAGATTTATTCTTATTCTCCCTGTTATGTTTGTGTTGGCACTCTTTTTTTGGGGACTTTATCTTTTGGGTTATAGGTTAGATGGGTATTATGCTCCTAGCTTCTATCTACTATTTTTCTTAACTTATGGTGGGATAAAATATTATTATCACTATAAAATTGAGCAGATTCTTAAATATTGTTCTGTAAAAAAAAGTTCTACACCTTCGCCCTCTGATAATCAAAAAATAAAAGGGGGTAATGCTCTTTCTAAGTCAACAAGGGTTTCTGATGTGGTGCCTTCTTCTTCTGAATCAATAGATTCTTCTACTCCTAAAGTTTCCTCTACTTCTAAAGTTTGGTGTGATGATGAGGTCTCCTTGCCAAAGTCTTGGCATGAAAGAATAAAAGATATTATGCCCGATTGGAATTTTTTTCATTTTATTATGTTTCTACTGCTTGGAGCACCCTTTTTTGCTTTTGTTTATATGATTATTTACAGCTCCTTGGTGGTAGAGTAGCACAAGATAAGCTGTGTTATAATGGTTTTTTGTAAAAGGATAAAACAATGAATAAGATTATACTTTTGTCGATGATCATGGTATCGTTACTTTTATCGTATGATTTTGGGAATGTCCCCGAAAAAAGATTGGATCAGGTTCCTAAAGGAGCACCCGCCATGGTGATGGTGGGAAAAACCAAATGTATCTGGTGTGAGAGCATGGCACCGTGGATCAAAGAGACCAAAGAGCAATATCCTAAGAGTGCAATTTATTATGTTAATGTAGACAACGATCCCCTTGGGGCGATTAACCATAATATTTCGGAACTGCCTGTACAGCTCTTTTTTGATGCTAATGGAAAAGAGATGGGACGGCATATAGGCTATTTAAACCGCGAGGATCTTTTGGCGTATCTCGATCATTATGGTGTTATCTCCACAGAGCCTTAGTCGGGGATAAAATACACGCTTAAGCATCTCTCGTTCGTCCTCTGAGTGGGTTTCAGTCTTTATTAAGAGCGACTACTCCATAATCTGTTTAAGATCAAAACAGAAGAGGAGTTTTTATGAAACAAATGATATTGGGAATTGTATTTTCAGCTGGAATGCTTTGGTCTCAGACTCCAGCGGAGCTTTTTAATGCAAGGTGTGGTTCGTGTCATCAAGCGTATATTCCACAAGCGGAGCTTTTGAAAAATTATGAACACAACAACAGCGATTTAAACCTATCTGCACCCACTTTGACAGAACTCTCTTTTCGTCTAAGAGATCAAGTGGGCGATCGTCGTGCGGATAAAGAGTCTCAGCTCTTGGATATTGAAGAGTTTCTTCTACGTTACGTTAATAGCCCCAATCGAGAGCAGAGTATTCTACCCAGGGGGGTACTCAAGCATTTTAAGACCATGCCTGCAATGAAGCTTACAGAAGAAGAGGCAGAGGAGTTGGCACCCTATATGTTTGATTTTTCAGAGAAGATGATGATTGAACACTCCGTACCTCGTCACAGCTACCAAGAGGCTCTAGCGATTGCTCAAAAAGAGGATAAAATTGTCCTTATCGAAGGTTATATCCCTTTTTGTCGAGGGTGTATGAAGATGGATCGAGAGGTCTTGGTTGATGATAGGGTGAAAAAAGCACTCAAGCAAGACTTTGTAGTGGTTAAGCTCAATGTCTTAACTCAAAAACTCCCTTTAGGACTTAAATCGATTGGAACCCCTGCCTTTTTCTTTATTACCAAAGATGGAAAGAGAGTCATTGATCAGATTCAAGGAACAGGAACCGTCGAGGAGTTTTTGGATCTTTTGGCATTAATAAAAGAGCAACTCAAAAAATAAATGGAGAGATCTACTCCTATATCCACCCCAAAAGTCGCTCGACATTGAGTCCCATGGCGGTGGACTCATTGCCATGTACCTGTTTGATGTACTTTTTACAAAATCCTTCGACCATACAGCCACCAGCCTTTCCTTGCCATTCGCCACTCTTTAAGTAAGCTTCTAGATCGGTTTTCTCAAAAGGTAAAAACTCATAATAAGTAGCAGATACATCGCTAAGGTAAAAGTTTTTGGTTTTGTAGTGCATTGCTGAGATAATTGCCATGGTTGAACCACTCTGTAGCTCCAAAATACGTTTGGCATCGGTGCTATCTTTTGGTTTTCTCAACAGTGAGCCATCGTGTGCTAAGACCACCGAGTCGGCGGTGAGTAGGGGAGTGGTTAGCCCAAACTCTTTGATGGCGGCTTCGAGCTTTCCTTTGCTTGCAATGTAAGCAAAATCTTTAGCATTGGTGGTCGTAATAATCTCTTCATCATACTGAGGGGCTTTTTGGATAAAGGGGATATTAAAATTTTTGAGCAACAGAGCCCGAGAAGGTGAGTTGGAAGCAAGGTGTAACATGGATCTCCTGTATCTACTAGGTTATGGGTTTGAAACGTAAAAAAAAGGATACTCTCCTGTGGAGTTCACGGAGAGTAGGAAAGATTAATCACAAAAATCGAGCAGCATGCCCTCTTTGATCGCTTGATAGGTCTCTGTGCCCACAAGCTTTTTGACGATGGCTAGTCCAAAACAGAGTGCTGTGCCAGGCCCTCGTGAGGTAAGCACATTACCATCGATAACAACTTGTTGATCTTCACGGTAACCTTCGTGATCGATCTCCTCTTTGGCTGCGGGATAACAGGTATAGCTGTTGCCAAGAACGCCTGCCTGTTTAAGGGCATAGGGAGCGGCACACATCGCACCTACGAGTTTCTCTTTGGCTTTGAACTCTTTGATCAGTCGTTGTACGTGTTGGTTTTCAGCTAAAATATAGGTTCCATCCCAACCACCAGGGAGCAGAATCATATCAAAATCTTCTGCTACGACATTGGCAATGGAGGTATCGGCTTGAATGGTAATCCCATTGGCTCCCAAAACCAGATCGCCACCAATATTGTCTTCCATATATGCCATACGCACCTCAACGCCACCACGACGTAACACATCCACCAAAGAGACCGCTTCGACCTCTTCAAATCCTCTTGCTAAGGGTACCAATACAGTTGCCATAGTATAAATCCTTTTTTATTTTGTGATAGATTTGTGGGGATTATAGCAAAACTTAGATTATTTTCAATACAATAACATTAATTAATAGTAGGAGTTTAAATGAATGAGATAATACAATCCATCAATAGCTTTTTTGAGTCGATACTCTTTTTTGATATCTTCTTTGGGCAGGTAGAGGGGAGCCACTTTCCCTTTGTGGTCGCGTGGTTGATTGCAGGAGGGATCTTTTTGACGATCAAGATGGGCTTTGTGAATCTGAGAATGTTTAAACACTCGTTGGACATTGTACGGGGAAAATACCATACCCGTGAGGATCGTGGGGTGATCTCTCCCTTTCAATCGCTGGCTACTGCACTCTCTGCAACCGTTGGAATCGGAAACATTGCCGCGGTCTCCATTGCGATCTCATTGGGCGGTGCGGGGGCTGCTTTTTGGATGATTATGGCAGGATTTTTGGGGATGACCTTGAAGTTTACCGAGGTGACCCTCTCGGTAAAGTACCGTGAATTTTTGCCCGATGGTACCATTATGGGGGGAGGGATGGAGTATCTCTCTCGAGGATTTGCCGATAAAGGGATGGCAAAAACAGGAAAAGTGATGGCGATGATTTTTGCCTTTTTTATGGTACTTGGAGCTATTGGGGCAGGAAATACCTTTCAGGTTTCACAATCACTAACCATTATGCAAGGACAGATTCCTGTTTTCAATGACTACCCTTGGGCATTTGGCTTGATCTTGGCATTTATTACAGGATTGGTTATTATCGGAGGAATTAAGCGGATTGCTCATGTGGCAGAGGCGATTGTCCCTTTTATGGTGATGTTTTATCTGGGAATGGTCTTTTGGGTACTAGGAACACATTTTAGTGCGATTCCTGATGCCTTTGCCTTGATTTTTAGCGAGGCATTTCACCCCACTGCCGTGGCAGGAGGGATCTTTGGGGCGATGATTCAAGGGTTTCAAAGAGCCGTTTTCTCCAATGAAGCGGGACTAGGATCAGCAGGAATCGCCCATGCCCCCGCACGGGTAAAATACCCCATTCGTCAAGGGTTGGTCTCACTCTATGAGCCCTTTGTCGATACGGTGGTGGTCTGTACCATGACCGCGTTGGTGGTTATCTTGACAGGCGTTTACACGGGTGGTACTGAGGTGCTCGATGCTGCTATTGCTGCTAAACAAGGAGCAGTGATCACCTCAACAGCGTTTGGTAGTGTGGTAAGTTGGTTCCCCACCGTGCTTGGTTTTGCGATTTTTATGTTTGCCTTTTCAACCATGATCTCTTGGTCATACTACGGAGAGCGTGCATGGGTTTATATCTTTGGGGTAAAATCATCCATTATCTTTAAACTTATTTTTTTGGCATTTATTGTGATTGCCACAATTGTCGATACAGGCTTGATGGTGGACTTCTCTTCGATTCTCTTTTTGGCACTGGCAATTCCTAATATCTTGGGGCTTTTGATAATGTCAGGAGATGTGCGAAGTATGCTTAGTGAGTATCTGCGTAAGTTAAAGTCAGGAGAGTTGGACAACGAAGCGATACGAAAGTAGAGAAGAGGGAAGAGCCTTTCCCTACTCTCGGTTGAGGTAGTACCCCATGCCGTGTTGGTTTTTGCAGAGATCTTTGGGGAGCTTTTTTTTGAGCTTTCGCATAAAGGATTTAATGGCATCTTCTGAAGGAGGGGTATCGTAATCCCACATATACTCATGCATCATCTCATAGGTGACCAGTTGATTTTGAGCAAGGAGTTTAAGAAAAGTGGTCTCTTTTTTGCTCAGTTTTACACTCCCCTCAGGTAGATAGAGTTGTCCTGTCTCAGTATCGAGTTCAACATTTTCATCGAGTGGAATGCGGTTATTGAGTTGAAAATACTCGAGGAGTTTATCGAGCATCTGAGTGACTTTTTTACTGGTAAAGGGTTTGGTAATATATTTGATAATGTTTAGATCAATGGAGTCTAGTAGATAATCAGTATCGGTGTAGGCGGAGATGATAACAATGGGAATGGATTTGTTATATTCTCGAACATACTTGGAGAAGGTGATTCCATCGGTATGGGGCATATTAATGTCGGTAATAATCAGATCAATACGGTTTTGATTTTGGATAAAGAGATCCGAGGCTTCATCTCCATCGGAAGCGATTAGGAGTTCTTCAAAGAAGTGTTCTAATATCTCTTTGATGTTTTCCTGTAGGTTTAGATCATCTTCGACATAGAGTACAGTTTTGTTTTTTAGTAGTTTATATTTATTGATCATCACGTATAAGCCTTATTGTAAATGTGGTCTCTTTTCCTTGACTCTTAACCTCGAGTTTTCCGTTAAAATGTTTTTCTATAATCACTTTAGAGACATAGAGTCCTAAGCCAAGGTTTGTGGAGTTACTGCTGGTTTTGGTTGAGAAGTGAGCATCAAAGATGCGGTCGATATACTTCTCTTCAATACCACCTGCTTCATCACAGATGGCAATAATGTACTCTTTAGGTTTGAGTCGAGTAACAATGGTAATAGTGGCTCCCTTTTGAGAAAACTCAATGGCATTTTGTACAATATTAATAATCACTTGAATCAGTTCATTCTGATAAAGACGTACTTTAGCATCTTTACTAAAATTGCGTTTGATGGTGATACTTTTTTTGTTAATCTCATTTTCTAAAAAGTTTAGAGACTTTTCAATAAGTGGTTGAACATAGGTGGATTCTTTCTCTTTTTTAGGTTTATAAAACTCTCTAAAATCATCAATGGTTTCAGAGAGGAACTCAGTATACTCCTCAATCTCTAAAAACTTTTTATCGAGCTCTTTGGGATCAAGATCTTTTCCCATCATCATCTGAAAACGTAAGTTTGAGACAATAGAGGCAATCTTGCTAATGGGTTGTCGCCACTGGTGGGAAATCATGCTAATAAGCTCTCCTGCTTGGGCTAAGCGGGACTGAGAGAACATCGCTTCATTGCTCTCTTTAATCTCCTCTTCATAATCTTTAATTAGAATATTTAGAAATTTTGAAAAAATTAACGAGAATAGAATTGAGAGGATACTAACTATAAGGAGTAGCTTAAGGTTCTCTTGAGACTCATCATTAAGCTTTTTTTCCCAGATTTTCTTTTTTTGTTCAATGGAGTAGGCAATATCTTTCTCATTTTTACTAATTACAATATAGAAATCAGTGGTTTTAATATGATGTACAAAGGCTACTTTTTTAATAGAGTGATCCTCAATACAGTCGGTTCCTTGGTAGTAGATAAACTCTTGATTTTTAGCGGCATTAATCAGTCGAGAGACAATTTTATCTTGATGGTTACGATGAATCAGTTCAACAAGCTTTTCACCACAAGGGTGTTTGATTACCTGACCATTTTTATGAAAGATAAAGATAAAGCCACTATCATATTTTTTGATGGAGTCAATAAACTTTAAGATCCCATCGGTAGAGAGATGATCGGTTTGAGGTGTTTTTAGTGAATAGACATAATTCATAAAGGAGTCAATATATTTGGCTTTCTCTTTAAGAAAATTAATATGTTTATTTTTGAGCTCTTGCTCATAGCGGTGTAACTCTTGTTGGGTATAGATATGATGTTTATATTTAAGTGCTAGGGAGATACTTACACCATAAAATATGATGATAATCAGAGGGAAAAGTACCGTAATAATCAGTAGGTGGCGTGTAAAAAGTATTTT
>Ga0256828_1000080_pt1 | contig 61940 bp, 60 predicted proteins | sample CV88metaG_FD_185993 | JGI IMG/M metagenome (GOLD analysis project Ga0256828, IMG submission 185993) | Hydrothermal vent microbial communities from East Pacific Rise, Pacific Ocean - CV88 | ecosystem: Environmental > Aquatic > Marine > Hydrothermal vents | place: Pacific Ocean: East Pacific Rise...
TCATTGCTTATCATCTCTATAAGACTATCAATTGTTAATACTATTACTTCAGTATTTGTAACAGCTTCAACAGTAGCAGTTCTTTCTTCTTCATTAAGTAGAGCTATTTCTCAAACTATATCTCAGCTTTTTAGTCTTGCAATTTCTTTGTTATTTATAATTATTTTTACTTCTCATGATTTTATAATATAAGCTTCTCAGTTTGAGGGGCTACCTTGTATAAATAAAAGTTCTCAAGCTTGAAATGTTTTTTCTGGAGCATTTAATACAATTTCTTCTATTGTATTTTTGTTAATTCATTGAAATATTTTTAAGTTAAATATACTTTCTGGCATTTTGATTATTTTTAATAAATTAAAACTTAGTTTAATTTTAGCATATAAATTAGTTTTTAACAAAAAAATAATATTTTTTTTGATTTATAACTATCTTAAAATAATATGTAAGTTACTTTAAAGTTATTAAAAGAGTTTTTATGTGAAAGTTTTTTGTAAAATATACACTTATAATTTTAGTAAATTTATTTGCATTTTTATCCATTTGACATATACTCGATGGGATTTTTAATACTAAAGGAAAATATACTATTATTTTTTTAGTGTTATCTATAGCTTCTTTGGCTTTGATTTCACACTTTTTTATTAAAAAAAATCTATGAATTTTAAATAATATTAAAAGTAAAGATGGAACAAATGAATGAAAATAATAATGTTCATGAAACTACTGAACATACATGACCACATATTCCAGCTATTCAATGAGAACAAGTTGTTGGTTATATTTCAAATACAGCAATAACAACTATGATTTTTGCAGTGTTAGTTTTAATTTTTACTTTCATCGCTTCAAAAGCTTTAAAATCTGATAAAAAGAGTAAACTTAAAACTTGAGTTTTAACTTTTATTAAATTCTTTGATGATTATTTAAGAGATTCTTTTGATTGAAAGAAAACTGCAAGAAAATATTTTCCATTAGTTGTTGGTATATTTATAATTATTTTCTTTGGTAATCTATTTGGTTTAGCTATTGATTGGGCAATATCTGCTTTTCCAACTATACATATAGCAAATTATTTAAGACCAATGCATAGTGATTTAAATACTACTTTAGTATTAGCAGCAATTACTGTTGTTAGTTTCTTAGCTGTTGCTATTAAAACACACTGAGTATGACATACTGCTAAATGATATTTATTTAACTTTAAATGAAATAATTTCTGAGAAAAATGTGTTAATGTTTTTGTTGGTTGGCTTCATTTAATTTGAGTTCCTGCTACATTAGCTTCATTATCACTAAGACTTTTTGGTAATATATTTGCTTGAATTGTACTTATTTGAGTAATTACTTATTTAGGTCAAACTATGACAGAATGATTATTTCAAACTTGAAGATTTCTGTCTATACCATTTTGGTTTTTTGAATTCTTTGTTGCTTTTGTTCAATCTGTTGTATTTGCAGCTTTGATTATATCATATATTAATCAAGCAAAAGAAGAACATTAAAATATAGGTGATGGATTTAGAAAAGATTTCTTTTCTAAGTTCACAATTTGTATTTTATTATTTAATATTAAAAATTATGCCTGAAATGCAATGAGCTGTACAAACTGTACATTTTATACAACAATATAAAGAATTAGCTATGGCTTTAGCTATTGGTTTAGGGGCTATTGGTCCTGGTATTGGTATTGGTTTAATTGGTAAAGGTGCTTTAGAAGCTATTGGTAGAAATCCAGAAGCTAGTGCTAAAATCCAATCATTAACAATTCTAACAATTGCATTTGCTGAAGCTGTTGCAATATATGCATTAGTTATTGCATTTATTATTGGTTTTGTTGCTTTATAATAAGACAAAAAAGTACAGCATTTAATTGTTGTACTTTTGTTGGCTTTTAGACTTTAAGAAAAAAAGAATATGGATTTAAAATTTGTTACTGTTGAAACTTTTGTAATACAATTTATAATTCTTTTATTTGTCTTATGGGTTTTAAATAAATTTTTATTTAAACCTTATTTAGCTTATCTTGATAAGTGGGAAGATAATCAAAAGAAATTAGAAGAGGATTATAAAAATATTGATAAGCTTGTTAAAGAAGCTGAAGATAAAAAAGAAGCTATTTTAGCTGAAGCTAGATTAAAATCTGAAGCTATTTTAGTAGATGCTGAAGATTTAGCTAAACAAAAAAGAGAATCTATTATAGAAAAAGCTGAAAATGAAGCTAAGAGTATAGTAGAATCTTGAAAAAATGAAATTGAAAAAGAAAAATTAGCAATGTTAAATGGTGTAAAAACTAAATTAACTGGATTAATTTTAAAATTCAATAAAAAATTATTTTGAGAAGAAAAATTAAACAAAGAATTTGTTGAAAAAGAACTATCTTCTATTAAATAAAATAATTATGACTAAAAAAAGTATAAATATTCCTGATAATATTAGTGGGGAAGAATTAAAGAAAATATTAAAAACATTGAAATTATACAAAGATCTTACTAAAAAACTTTGAAATAGATGAAAAGCACTTTTTAAAAGTATTTTAACTTGAGAAAGTGAATATAAAGTTGAATATTATACTCATGCATCTAAAGATAATTCTTTAGAAGAAGCAATAAAAGTATATAAAAAAGTTTTTTGAGATGATGTTTCTCCTGATGATGTAAAATTAGTAGAAAAAGAATCATTAGAGTGAGGTATTAAAGTATTTAAAGATGATAATTTAGTTGATCTTAGTTTTAAAAAAGCTAGTGAAATTTTAAATTAAAAGTAATTAATTGTTAATTAAAAAAAATATGAGTGAAAACTTATTAAATAGTATTATAGATGAAATTGAATCAAAAATTGATTCTAGTAGTACTGACCCAAAAGTAGAAAATTCATGAGAAGTTTTCTACTTATGAGATGGTGTTGCTAATGTATCTGGACTAAGATGAGTTGCTTATAATGAAGTAGTTGAATTTGAAAGTGGTGCTAAAGGTATTGCTTTAAATTTAGATACTCACTTTGTATGAGTGGTTGTTTTAGAGTGATTTAATAAAATTAAAGAAGGTGAAACTGTAAAAGCTACAGGAAAAACTTTAGAAGTACCAGTTTGAAAAGAGGTTGTAGGTAGAGTAGTTAATGCTTTATGAGAACCTATTGATGGACTTGGTGAAATAAAAGCTAAAGAATATTATCCTGTTGAAAGAGTTGCTGAATGAGTAATGGCTAGAAAATCAGTTCATGAACCTCTTGAAACTTGAATTAAAGCAATTGATGCACTTGTACCAGTTGGTAGAGGTCAAAGAGAGCTTATTATTTGAGATAGACAAACAGGTAAAACTCAAGTTGCAATTGATGCAATTTTAAACCAAAAAGGTCAAGGTGTTACATGTGTTTATGTAGCTATTGGTCAAAAAGAAGGTAAAGTTGCAAGAGTTGTTGAAGAATTAAGAAGAGCAGGTGCTATGGAATATACAATTGTAGTTTCAGCATGAGCTTCTGACCCAGCAACTATGCAATATTTAGCTCCATATGCAGGTTGTGCTATGGCTGAATATTTCATGTATAACTGAGAACATTCATTAATAATTTATGATGATTTATCTAAACAAGCAAATGCTTATAGAGAAATGTCATTATTATTAAGAAGACCACCAGGTAGAGAAGCTTATCCATGAGATGTATTTTACTCTCATTCAAGATTACTTGAAAGATCAGCTAAATTAAATGAACAAATGGGAGCTGGTTCAATGACAGCTTTACCTATTATTGAAACTCAAGCTGGTGATGTATCTGCTTATATTCCAACAAATGTAATTTCAATTACAGATGGTCAAATATTCTTAGATTCAAATTTATTTAATTCTGGTCAAAGACCAGCTATTGATGTAGGTTTATCTGTATCAAGAGTTTGAGGTTCTGCTCAAATTAAAGCTATGAAAAAAGTATCTGGTACTTTAAAACTTGATTTAGCTCAATACAGAGAATTAGCTGCATTTTCACAATTTGCATCTGATTTAGATGAAGCTACAAAAGCTCAACTTGATAGAGGTGAAAGAATGATGAACTTATTAAAACAAGGAATTTATTCTCCTATTCCAGTTGCTAAACAAGTTTGTGCTATATATGTTGGTGCTAAATGATTTTTAGATTCAATTCCAGCTGATAAAGTTAGTAAATTTGAAGAAGAATTATATGCTAAATTAGATGATGAAAAATCTATTTTAGAAGATATAAATTCTAATAAAACTATGTCAGATGAATCTGCTAAAAAATTAGAAGAAATTGCAAAAGAATTAGTAGAAATGAATAAATAAAATTTTTAACAAAAAAACTTATGGCAAGTTGAAAAGAAATAAAAAGAAAGATTAAGTCTATTAAAAATACTTGAAAAATAACAAAAGCTATGGAGCTTATTTCAACTGTAAAGATGAAAAAAGCTCAAGATTTAGCTGTTTCTAAAAGAGAATTTGTTTTAGAAATGTTAAAAGTATTTACTAGAGTTGAACCTTTTTTACATGACATGCCTTTTTTCAAAAAACAAGACTCTGGAAAAACTCTAGCAGTTGTTGTAACTTCAAATAAATGATTATGTTGAGGTTATAATATAAATGTTTTTAAAAAGGTTAATAATTATATAAATGAAACTGGAGAAGAATTAGATTATATTACTTTAGGTAAAAAAGCAGCTGCTTTTGTTGCTAGAACTTGAAATAATTTAATTGCTGATTTTTCAAATAGTTTTACTGATAATGTTGATACTGCATTTTCAAGAAATGTTTCAAGATTATTAAATGATGAATTTTTATCATGAAAATATAATAAAATAGTTATATTTTATAATCATTATGTAAATACAATTAGGCAAATTCCAGTTGCTAGAGAATTTTTACCTCTTGAAGCATCTGAAATAAAAGCTTATTTATATAATCTTGTAGAAGATCATTATGATTTAGATGAGGAATTAAAAACTGAAAATATAGCAGGTTATGAAATAGAGCCTTCTATTGAAGATTTAGCTGATCATGTAATTCCAATGATTTTAGATATGATGTTTTATGACATTTTGCTTGAAGCAAAAGCATCTGAACATTCTTCAAGAATGATTGCTATGAAAAATGCAAAAGACAATGCTAAAAAAATAGCTGATGATTTAACTCTTGTTTATAATAAGGCAAGACAAGCTGCTATTACAAGAGAAGTTTCTGAAATAACAGCTTGAGTTGAATCTATGAAAGATGTATAGGCTTTACAAATACTTATAAAGTATTAAAATAATAGAGAAATTTAGAATTAATTAATCTTTTATGAAAAATTTACCAATCTTTTTAAGAGTTATAATCAATATAGTTTTATATATTGTATATGTGATTTTTTTCTGGTTAGTTTTTGGTTTGATATTTCCTATTATTTTAAAATTTTTAAATAAGCCTATATTAAATCCAGCTGATCCAATCTTTGATAAAATTGCTATAATTTTAGCAATAATAGTATTATTATTAACAGTTTTTTTAAGAAAATATTTTTATATAAACTTAGATACAAATGATTATATAAAGCTAGAAAAAAAGAAAACTGATAATGATATAACTGAAGATAAACATGATAATCAAGGAAATGAAGATGATTTAGAAATTTATGTTTGAAAGGAAAAATAAATGGAATAATTATATATTATATATTTTATAATATTGTTAATTTATAAAAAAAAAATATGCATAAAGGTAAAATTACTAAAATTGTTTGAGTAGTTATTGATGTTAAATTTGAAGGAGGATATGTTCCTTCTATTTATGAAGCATTAGAAGTTACTCAAGCTGAAAGTAAAGTTGTACTTGAAGTACAACAACAACTTGGTGATGGAGTTGTAAGAACAATTGCCATGAATCCAACTGATGGTTTAAAAAGAGATATGGAAGTAGTTTCTTTAGAAGGACCTATTTCTGTACCTGTATGACAAGAAGTTTTAGGTAGAATGTTTAATGTATTAGGTGATCCTATTGATGACAAAGATGCACCTAAAACTAAAACTAAAAATCCTATTCATAGACAAGCTCCAGATTTTGCTGACTTAACAACTAAAGCTGAAGTTTTTGAAACAGGTATTAAAGTAGTAGATCTTATTGCTCCTATGCTTAAATGAGGTAAAGTAGGTCTATTTGGTTGAGCATGAGTTGGTAAAACAGTTATCATGCAAGAACTTATTCATAATATTGCAAGTGGTCATGGTGGTTACTCTGTAGTTGCTTGAGTAGGTGAAAGAACAAGAGAATGAAATGATCTTTATCATGAAATGAAAGAATCAGGTGTAATTGATAAAACTGCAATGGTATTTGGACAAATGAATGAAGCTCCAGGTCCTAGAGCAAGAGTTGCATTAACTGGTCTTGCTATGGCAGAACATTTTAGAGATGTTGAAAAAAGAGATGTACTTCTTTTTGTTGATAATATCTTTAGATTTACTCAAGCTGGTTCTGAAATCTCAGCACTTTTAGGTAGAATACCTTCAGCTGTAGGTTATCAACCAACTTTAGCTACTGATATGGGTGCTTTACAAGAAAGAATCACTTCTACTAAAGATGGTTCTATTACTTCTGTACAAGCTGTATATGTTCCTGCTGATGATCTTACTGATCCAGCTCCAGCTACTACATTTGCCCATTTAGATTCAACTATTGTATTAAATAGATCTATTGCAGAACTTGGTATTTATCCAGCTGTAGATCCTCTTGATTCTACTTCTACTGTACTTGATCCAAATATTGTAGGTGAAGAACATTATAATGTAGCAAGAGAAGTTCAAAGAACACTTCAAAAATATAAAGAATTACAAGATATTATTGCTATTTTAGGTATGGATGAATTATCTGAAGAAGATAAATTAACTGTAGCTAGAGCAAGAAGAATTCAAAAATTCTTATCTCAACCTTTCTTTGTAGCAGAACAATTTACATGAACTCCATGAGTTTATGCTAAAGCTAATGATACTGTTGGAGGGTTTAAAAAAATTCTTGATTGAGAAGTTGACCATATTCCAGAAGGATTTTTCATGTATAAAGCTGGAATTGAAGAAGTTATTAAAGCTTATGAAGAATCTAAAAATAGTTAAAACCTAACCATCTTTTAGGTGGGATTAGAGGAATATTAATTAAAAATAAAATTATGAAATTAAATATTCTTTCTTTTGATTGAAAAAAAATTGAAAAAGAAAATGTTGTTTCTATTACTTTAATGACTAAAGCAGGAGAGATAACTATCTTAGATAAACATACACCACTTATTACTAGTGTTAAACCTAGTACTATGTATTATGTTTATATAGATGAAAATAATATGAAAATTAGAGATGATTTAGCTATTTGAAATTGAGTAGTTGAAGTTTCTAATTCAAATATTAAGTTAATGATTGATATGCTTGTAGATATAGAGGATTTAAATGTTGATGATTTAAAAAGAGCTAAACTAGAAGCAGAAAAATTAATGGAAAAACATAGAAATGCAAAAGATAAGATAGATATGGAAAAATTTATTGAGGCAGAAGATGCTTTATTAAAATCTATAGCTTGATTAAAATTGTATGATATAAAAAAATAAGAAACGAATTTGTTTCTTATTTTTTTATTTTTCAAAATATTTAGTTAATTCTGGAACTATTTGTTTTTTTCTTGATAATCTGTTTTTTAAATCAGCTAAATTATTTTTTATTTCTGTATTAAATACTTCAGAAATTATTTCAGATTCTTTTCAATCTAAACAAATTGTAGTATTTTTTTCTCAGATTATATCAACTATTGAAAGTATTATAAAATCTAAATTGTCTTTTTGTTTAATAGCTTTTAATCATTCTAAAATTTTATCTTTTCTTCATAAAGCATATCAAGGATTTGTTGTTTCAAGTGTTCCTATTCAAGCTTTTATTCAGTTAAAATCAAACTCTTTATAATCATATTTTATTAAATCTTCTACTGAAATATCTCATAAATCAGATTTTGCATTAAACATTTGCATAGCAAATTCTTCTGGATTTTCTATACTTGATATTTGTTTTAATTCTTTAGCTAAGATTGTATCTTCTTTTGTTGTTGTGGCTGATCTAAAAAGTAGAGAATCAGATAAAATACAAGTAAGCATTAAATCAGCAATATTACTTGTTATTTCAAAATTATTTTCTTTATACATTTTGTAAAGTATAGAACCTGTAGAACAAATAGGTTCTGCTTTTATATATAATGGAGAAGCTGATTTGAAATCAAATTTATGATGATCAACAATCCATTCTACATTTAATTCTTCTAGATTATCAAGACTTTGAGATTTTTCATTATGGTCAACTAAACATACTCTAGTTCCAGCTTCAAAACTAGTTTTTATTTCAGGAGTTTTTATTCAAAAATAATTTAAAACAAATTCAGTTTCTTTGTTTAAATTTCCTTGAATAAAATATTCAGCTTTATATCATTTTTTTTCTAAAAAGTCAGCCATAATAATAGCAGAAAGAGTACAATCTGTATCTGGTACTTTATGTCAAATTACTTTAATTTCTTTCATAAAATTATCTTTTATTAATAAACTATTTGATTATATTGTTTTTTGTTTTTTTGCAATAGTTTGTATTTAAAATAATAAAATATTTTTACAATATTAAATTGTATTTTTTTTTTGTATTTTTCAAAAAAGTAAATATAATTTTTTTGAACTTTATAAACTAAAATTAAAAAAATGGAAGCATTTTTAAAAGAATTGATAGAATGAAATAAATTTGAATTATTAATTGATACAAATATCTTTTCAAAAGATATTATTTTAAAAGCAGTATATCAATTTTTAGATAGATGATATTTTTTCTTTAAACAAGATGAAAATTGAAATATTTTATTACAATTTACTGCTAGAGCAGATAATAAGCAAAATCCTAAAAATATAATTGCTGATTTTTCTGATGAATTATTAGCTGTTTATTTAAGAAATAATTTAGAAAAGGAAAATAAAGACATTAGAGAAAAAATTGTTTGAGCTGCTATTGCTAATAGTATTGATTCTAAAAATTTTGTAACAATTGATAGTGATCAAAAAGAAAAAAATGAGATAGATTTTGATAAAGATATTGATGAAATTTTAAAAGAAATAGAAAATGATCCAGAATTAAAAATTGATGAAGAAGAAATTGAAAAAATTTTAAAAGAGATTGAAGAAGAAACAGAAATAGATAGTGAATTAGTTGAAGAAGACATTAATATTACTGTTGATCCTGAAGCTGTTAAAAAAGCTAAAGAAAAATTTAAAAAATAAGCCCCCTATCTTAACCTTTCCCCCAGAGGGAGAAAGGGACTTATAATGTAAAAATAAAATATGAAAAAAGAATTTGAAATAGATACTGAAATATATTCAAAAGATATTATACCTCATGCAATTTGAGATTTTGAAGATGTTTGAGAAATTAAATTTGAAAATAATAGAATTATTATTTCTTGAGATAATGAAGAAGAAATAAAAGAAATTTTTAATGAATTTATGAATTATTGTGTATCTTTAATTAATGAATAAGCCTTCTGTCCTAACCTTTCTCTCTCTGGGAGAAAGGGACTTATAATGTAAAAAATAAAAAATGTTAGATTTAGAAAAAATAAAAAAATTAAATAAAAATACTGGATTTTTTAGATTTAAGAAATTTGATAATAATAGTTATTTAATTACAAATGATATAGCAAAATACTCTTTTTTAAATAAAGATGAGTTTGCTAAATTTATTGCTGGAGAAATTAAGGCTTGACAAAAATTTAATGAATTAAAGAAAAAATGATTTATAAAATGAGATAATGAGGAAGAATATGTATTAGAACAAGCAAAAAAATTTGCTAAGAAAAATGAATTCTTAGCTTTTTGACCATCTCTTCATATTATAGTTACTACTCTTAGATGTAATCATAAATGTCAATATTGTCATGCTGCAGTAGCTCCTATGACAGCAAAAGAAATGGATATGACAGAAGAAACAGCAAAAAAAGTAGTTGACACTATTTTTTATACTTCTAATCCAAGTCTTACTATTGAATTTCAAGGTTGAGAATCTCTTGTTAATTGGGATATATTAAAATATATAGTGGAATATGCTGAAATTAAAGCAGTTCATTTAAAAAAAGATTTAAAATTTTCATTAGTAACAAATCTTACTTTAATGGATGATGAAAAATTAGAATATCTTATTAAGCATAATGTTTGAATATCAACTAGCTTAGATTGAAATGAAGAAATTCATAATTATAATAGAACTTTTAAGGAGGGTAATTCTTTTAAACAAGTTACATATTGGATAAAAAGGATAAATGAAGAATATGAAAAGAGATGAATAAAACAAAAGGTTGGAGCTTTATTAACAGTTACTAAAAAAACACTTTCTAATTATAAAGAAGTTATTGATGCTTATATAGAATTATGATTAGACTGAATGTTTTTAAGACCACTTAATCCATATGGTTTTGCTGCTTCTGATTTAGAAAAATTATGATATTCTATGGAAGAATTTATAGAATTTTATAAAAAATCAATGGAATATATAATTGAGCTAAATAAGAAATGAATACTTTTTAGAGAAGCTTTATCAAGTATATATTTATCAAAAATCTTAACTGATAAGGATCCTAATTATTTAGATGAAAGAAGTCCTTGTGGTGCTTGTATTGGTCAGGTAGCTTATAATTATGATTGAAAAATATATTCTTGTGATGAGGGTAGAATGTTAGGTAGAATGTGAGATGATAATTTTTTAATGACTGAAATTTGAGATTCTTGAGAAGAAACTTATAATAATATGATTGAATCAGAAACTACAAAAATAATGGTTCAAGCATCAACTCTTGATTGACTTCCTTGATATAATGAATCAGTATATAAACCATATATTTGAGTTTGTCCAATTCATTCATATAAAACAACTTGAAATATAATTCCAAACTATTCTAAAGATCATAAAAAATACTTAGATTATAATGTACTTGATTATATTTTTAATAGTCTTAGAATAGAAGAAAATAAAAAAGTTTTTGAAAAATGGTTAGGAATGGAAGAAAATCTTGTTACTAGTCAATGTGAATCTATTTAACTATTATTATTTTTAATAAAAAAATATGGAAAATAAAAAAAATAAAGTTTTTCCTAAAATAAAGAAAAAAATTAAATGATTTTTAACAGATGAAAGCTGAAAAATTATTAAAAAAAATGCACTATGATTATCTGCATGAATTATGTTATTATTATGATTAGAAGATGCAACTGCTGCTTGTTGAACTAATGAAACTGAAAGTCATAGTTCTTGACCAGCTCATTCTAGTTCATATCCAAATGAATGATATTGAGATTGGTGGGGAGATCCTTCTTGTACTGCTACACATGCTAGTTGATTAGTTAATGGTCATTTTAGTTCTAATATTAATTGAACTGTAACTTGACATCATGAGTGAACTAAAAATTTGTATAGTCATAATTCTCATAGTAGTCATTCAAGTACAACTACTTGTGTTTATAATTGTGGTTGTGGATGTTCAACTGATATTTTTTAATAGTATATTATGTTAAAAAAAATTATTATTATTTTTGTTTCTATTATTGTAGTTTTTATTACTTTTTATTCTTTAGGTGAAAAAAGTAATAAAAATTTAAATTTTAATAGTATTGATATTTTAAATAAATATAAAGATCAATTTTCTTCTTTTTCTTTAGCTTCTTTTGAAAATTCAGCATTTTTACAAAATACAAAAGTTTTTGAAGATAATTCAATAAAATTTAAAGAAAAAAAAGATAGATCTGATATTTATAATCTTTTATGATTAAAAATAGTTTGAAAATATGATTTTATTATTAAAAATATATGTAATAAATATAATCTAAATCAAGATTATTTTAATAATTATGATTTTGCTTTATCTATGCAATGTTGAGATACACATTTGGATAAATGAAGTTATAAGATAGCATGATCAATCTATAATAAATTATATGAATGAAAATTTAATAATGATAACATATTATTTTTAAATAGATTAGTAGTCTATAATTATATGGTATGAAATATTAAAAAGTGAGATGAAATTAAAAAAATATTGTTAACTAAGATTAATAATATAAAAAATTGATGAGAGACTAATAAATCTAAAAAAAAATTAGTAAATGAAGATTATGCACTTTTATTTAAATCAATTTCTACATGAGATATTAAAGATTTAAAAAATAAAGTTTGTGATAAATATTCTATAAATGATTTATGAAATAATTTTAAAGAAAAAATTATATTATGAACTTGTTGAGTTATATATAATTATATTTGAGATACTGGTAAAGCATTAAATATTTTTTTATGATTATATAATCTAGATGATAAAAATGTAATTTTTTTAGAGAATTTAAGAAATTATTATTATGTTAATTGAGAATTTAAAAAATGAGAAGAATATCAGAAGTTACTTGAAAAATTCTCTAAAAAATAATTCTTTAAGTCTATATAAAATAAATAATATTTCTTTATTTATTGAAAAAGAATATTTAGATAAATTAACAATTTCTTTATATGTAGATAGATTAAAAAAAATTATATTTAAATTAAATAATGAATTTAGTATAAATATAAATAAGAAAATAATCTTATTTTCTTTATCCTGAAATTTTGTTTCTCATATATATTGAAAATATGATAGGAATAAAAACAAAAACATTATTTTTCTATCATATTTTCATAAAAATAAATCACCCTTTGTGCATGAATTAATTCATATTTATTTTGATAATTATTTTTCTCTATGGTTAAGGGAATGATTTGCTGTTATTATGAATGATATCTTATGATGAGATAAATGTTTTCCAAATTTTTGAAATGATGTAGATTTAGTATTAAATGAAAAATGAATTTTGTGAAATAATTTATTTTGATTATTTAAAAATATTATTTTTTTAAATAATTGAGATTATTTATTTAAATCTAATGTTAAAAATTTTAAAAAAGAATTATATTTATTATCAGCTTCTTTTGTAAAGTTTTTACTTAATAAATATGATATAGAATATTTTTTAGATATGTATTCTTGAAATTTAAAAATAAATAAAAAAGATTTTATAGAATGGAAAAATTGATTAAAAGATAAACATTAATATAAAAAAATGAAAATTATACAGTGGCATATTACAGAAGAATGTAATTGGAGATGTAAACATTGTTATCATGATAATTATTTAGATAAAGGTCCCTCTTTAAATAAATTAAAAGATATTTTTAATGATATTATAGAAATATGAATTTGTGAGAGAATTAATTTTGCTTGATGAGAACCTTTTTTAAGAAAAGATTTTTTAGATTTTTTAGATTATATTGATAATAAGTTATGATTATATAACAAGAAGTTAAAAATTTGAATTTTAACAAATGGTTCATTTATAGATGAAAAATTATTAATTAATTTAAAAAAAATAAACAATATTAATTTCTTTTTTCAAATAAGTATTGAATGAGCTAAGGAAATAAATGATTCTATTAGATGAATTTGAGCTTTTGATACAATATTAAAAGCTATGCTTCTTTTAGAAAAATTTAATTTTTATGTAGATTTTTCATTTACTGTTTCTAAAATGAATGAAAAATATTTATTTTGATTAATTCCTTTTGTTAAAAAATTTGATATGAAAATAAAAGTTAGAAGGTTGGTTCCTATGTGACAAGCTGATTCTACTTTTTTATTTACTGCATTAGAATGGTATAATTTTTCTAAAAGAGTTAAAAAAATTAATTTTAAATATTTTTATTGAAAAAAAATTGGTTTTTTTCTAAATTGATGTTCTGAAATAACTTCTTTTGATTATAAGTGATTTTGATGTTGAATAAACCAAAAGGTTATATTAACTATTATGCATGATTTAGATGTATATTCATGTAGAAGATTACCAATTGTATTATGAAATTTAAATGATAATAATATTTTAGAAATATATAACTGAGAAGAGTATAATAAACAATCTGAATCATATAAAGAGATTGAAATATGTAAAAGTTGTCAATATTATAATTCTTGTAAATGATGAGCTAAATGTATAACTTATGCTGTTAATAATACTTTATATAAAGAAGATCCACAATGTTATATTGCTAAAAAATTGAAATGAAATGAAAAAAAATATTAATTATTTGAAAATTTCCTCCTATACAATGAGGAGTATCATCTAAGTTGTTAAGTTATGCTTTAACATTAAAAAAATATTGAAATGAAGTTATTGTGTTAACAAATAGTAATGAAATTGATATTAAATATAAAACTGCTTTTTTAGAAAAAGATAAAGAATATTTTAATAAATTAACAGAAGGAATTAAATTTTATTATTTAGATGATTTTGATTATGATGAATATTATCATATCCCTTTTTCAAAGGCATATTCAGAACGTTTTTTTGGAAAGTGATTAGAAATTATAAATGATGAAAAAATAGATGTAATAGTTGGTTCATATTTACAACCTTATTGATTTTCTACTATCTTATTATGAAAATTTTTTAGTTTGCCAGTTGCTATACATAATGCTAGAAGTGATGTATGAAGAGTATGATTAAATAAAGATTTAAAAAAAACTTATGATTGGATTATAAAAAATGCAGATTATCATTTAAATAATCCTATTTCTAATATTAAATTTAATAAATTTTTATGAATTCCTGATAATGTTGAGTTATCTTTTTTTTCTAAAATTTGATTACCTTCATTTTTTTATGAAAAAAACATTGAAAGTTTTTCAATTTATGAATATATAAATTTATTTGAAAAAAATTATCAAAAATATTTTCCTTATGATAATAAAAAAATTTTTTTAAATAAAAAGAAAATTAATAAAAATATTCCTATTTTATGATGGTATTGAAAAATTGATGAAACTAGGGGGATATATGATTTATTAAATTCTTTAGATAATTTAAATAAAAAATGAATTAAATTTCAATTTATATGTATTTTTTGAGGCTATGATTTTCATTTATTAGAATTATATAATTTTGTATTAAAATTAGAACCTAGATTATTGGATAATATTTGGTTTATTCCTTTTATTCCTTATTTTAAAATACCAAGTTTTTTAAAATTTTGTGATATTTTATTCTTTTTAGAAAGAAAATTTAGAATAAAAGGACATTTGTCTTTTATACCTATAGAAGTTATTTCTTCATGAAAATGTCTTATTTCTTCTAAGAAAAAATTAAATTCTTTTTTTTGAAATTGCTTAGTTGATAATAAAGACTATTTATATGTTGATAATTTTGATAATTTAACTAATAAAATAGAGGATTTAATTTTAACTAAAAAATATTTAAATATATGAAATAATGCAAAAAAATTATTTAAAAAATTACAAATTATTTCTTTAATTAAGAAATAATTTGTAAATATTTATTATTATATATTCAATTATTTTTGTTCAATATAAATAAGTTAAAATAAATCATATAAATATAAATGGTGATAAACTAAAAGTTTTTATTATTTTTATTTTTATATTAATATTTTTTTTGAAATATTTTTTTTGTATTCTTTTTATATTATTTAATATAGATTTTAATTTTTCAATACTTTCTTTATCAAGAGGATCTTTAATTTCTTTATTAAAAAAATTAATACTATAATCTCTTATTAATCTTTTTTTATATCTACCTTTTATATTAAATGGTAGTTTTTTTAATTGTCTTATATTAGCTTTTAATTTATAATTTGTTATTAAATATTTTTTATCAATAAAATCTCATTGTTTTAAATCTTTTAAATCTATTATTTCACATTCTTCAAGTCAATATAATATATTATATGAATATTTAATTATTTCAATTAGAAAATAAATAAGTAGATATAAAGTAAATAATTTAATTATATAATTTTGAAAAATATTATTATTATATTCAATTATTCCTATATATGATGATATAAATATTAGAAAAATTATTATATATAGTTTATTATTTTTTAATATATCATTATTTATTATCTTTTTTAAATAATAAATAATAAAAATTAATAATAATATTATAAAAGGTATTAATTTATCAGGAAAATTAAAATTATTGTTAATTTTTTCTATTATAAAAAATAAGACTATTTTTATAGTAAGATATATACTAATAAAATAAATAAAGTAACTTAATAGATGTATTATAAAGAATTTTCATTTATTTTTTTTTAATGTTTTAAATTTATCTTTTAAATCTATTTTTATGCTTTTAAAGAATGATATTCTGGCATTTTTATTTAGTATTATTTTAAAAATATAAAAATAAAAAAAATATAAAATTAAATAAAAAAGTAATACTATTATTGTATTTCATAATAATGTTAAAATATTTTCATTTGTAATAAATAGAGTTAAAACTAATAAATATTTAGCAGTTCAAGCTGACCATATAGAAAAATAATATAATAAAAAGCATATAAATATATTAATAAGTAAATTAGATAGTATATTAAAAAAATTTATATCTACATTAAAAATTATAAAATTTAATATATTATAAAATATGGCTATAAAGAATAAGCTTAATAGAAAAAAATTATTAATTTTTTTTGTTTTTATATTACTTTTTATAATTAAAAAATTTATATAAAGGAATGATAATTTTATTATAGATAGAAGATAAAACATATTTAATTTGAAAAGTTATTATTATTTATAAATAATTTATTATTTAATCACAAAAAGTAAACAGAATATTTGATTTTTTTTTAAAATACATATACTTTAGTATGAAGATTTATATTAATAATTAAAAATATGAATAAGAAAAAAATTTTTCCTAAATTGAAAAAAAAATTAAAGTGATTTTTAACTGATGAAAGTTGAAAAATTACTAAAAAAGATGCATTAGGTTTATCTGCTTGAGTAATGTTATTAAGTGGATTAGAAGAGGTAAGTGCATGATGACACAGTAGTAGTAATTCTTATACAAGTGTATGAAATAGAGATTGGTGGAGAGATCCAAGTTGTTCAGCATCACATGCTAGTTGAATTGTAAATTGACATTATAGTTCTAGTGTTAATTGAACTTTATGATGAACACATGAATGACAAAAAACATTATATACACAATCACATTCAAGTCATAGTTCACATGGTTCACATGGTTCACATGGTTCACATGGTAGTTGGTAAAGAAAAAATATGAAACAAATAGCATTTTATTGAAAATGATGAATAGGGAAATCTACTACAGTATCTAACTTGTCAGCAATTTTAGGAAAAAAATGAAATAAGGTATTGCAAATTTGATGTGATCCAAAGCATGATTCAACAAGGGCTTTATTATCTTGAAAAACTTTAGATCCAGTTTTAGATATAGCAAAAAAGATAGGTTCTTCATTTGGTTTAGATGATATTATGAAAGTATGATATTCATGAGTAAATTGTATAGAGGCTTGATGACCAGAACCATGAGTATGATGTGCTTGAAGATGAATTACTTTAGTTATGGATATTATAAAAAAGTTATGAATTTTTAAAAAATGATATAATTATGTTTTTTATGATGTTTTATGAGATGTTGTATGTTGAGGCTTTGCAGTTCCTATTAGACAATATTATGCAAATGAAGTATATATTGTAGTTTCTTGAGAGTTTATGTCTTTATATGCTTGAAATAATATAGCTAAAGCAATAGAAAATTTTTGACAAAGATGACCAGTTAGATTAGCTTGAGTAATTTGAAATGAAAGAAAAGTTAAAAATGAAAAAAAGATTATAGAAAATTTTGCTAAAAAATTATGAACTGAAATGATAGCTTTTATTCCAAGAGACAATTTAATACAAGAGGCTGAAGCAAATAAAAAGACTATTATAGAATACGCTCCTGATTCAGAATTAGCATGAATATATGAAAAATTATCTATTAATATAGAAAATAATAATAAATTTATTATTCCAAAACCAATGTCAGAAAATGAATTAGAGAATTTTTATTTTTCTAATTTAAATTAAATGAAAATAAAATCAGTAATTCCAGAAAATACTTGTTGTGATATGAGAGATTCTTGGAATATTATTTCTAAATTTTCAAATGAATTTTGAGTTATAGTTCATTGACCATCTTGATGTGAAAATGAATTTTTTTTTAATGATGATACAAGTCATAGTTTTAGTTATTCTACTTGATTAAATGAGTATGATATAACTATTTGAACATGATATGAAAAATTAAAATCAAAAATAGAATATGTATTAGAAAATAATAAAAAATTAAAAGTTTTATTCATATTATGAACATGTTCTTCAGAATTAGTATGAGATTTCATTGATAATTTAGAAGAACTCTATAATGATAAAATTAGAATAATAGTAGTACATACTTCATGAATGAGATGAAGTTGATATCATTATACAAAATATAATATATTTAAGTCATTATTTTGAATATTTAACAATAATTCTTTAATTAATAATTGAAAAAAGAATATAAATATTTTTTTTCAAGATTGAATGCAAAACAATTTATTTAGAAAAGAAATAAAGTATTTTTTAGCTAAATTGGGAATTAATGTAGTTTCTTTTTTAAATTCTAGTATTACATATGATGAATTATCTAATATTAATAAAGTAGATTATAATTTTTTAATTTGAAAGGATGAGGAATTTGAAATTCTTTTAAAATATATTAATAAGGATTATAATATAAATTATAGTATTTTAGATTTACCATTATGAGAAAAGAAAATTAATATTTTTTATAGTAATATTTATTTTACTTTTTTTAATGATAAAAAAAAATATATTTTAGAATATTTAAAATATAGAAAAAAAATTAATGATAGTATATATATAACAATAATTCAGAAATATTTTTATAATAATTTTTTTGTAACAAATTCTAATATATATTTAAATATTTTAAAGGAATTTAAATTAAATGTTTATTTTAAAAAAGATATAAATTATCCAGAATGAATAAATAGTTCTCATAAATTTAATTATGATAATAAAATTTTTATTTTAGACACTTATGATAATATATCAGTTTATAATTGATATTGTAATAAAACTTTTTCAACTATAAATAAGTATATGGGGTTTGTTTGAAAGTTAAATTTTTTTATAGATTTAAAGAATCAAAAGTATTATAATAATTTTCTTAAAAGATATAATAAATATATATAAAATGCTAATAAATAAAGAAACATCTTATCATTATGCAAAATATTTATGAATGCATCTTTTTTTATATTGAATAAAAGATGCATTTATTGTATATCATTCTCCAGCTTGATGTAAAAAAAAGTCAGAATTTACCTTGTCACCTAATGATTTTAATTTTAATGAGAATCATTATTTTGATAATTATATAAATAATGTTGAATCTATTTTCTGAACTGAAGATTCATTAATTAATTCAATAAGAGGTATTTTAAATAAAAAATCTTTCAGTGTTATTTACATAATTACTACAGATGTTGCAGAAATAATATGATTTGATGTTACACAAGTTATTAATGTATTAAAAAAAGATTTTTTAGATGTTGATTTTATTTATTTACAATGACAGGCAATAGGTTGAGATTTATATGATTGATATAAAGATACATTATATAATACTTTATTAAATATTAATACTTACAATAATAATTTAGTAAAGAAAAATCCAAATTCTTTAAATATATTTTGATATTTTTTTCATAGGTATGAATGAGATTTCTTTTGAGATTATAATGAAATTAAAAGTATTTTAAATGAAATATGAATTTCTTTAGAGATATTTTTCCCATGAAAGAATACTTATACCAGTCTTTCTAAAAGTTTATATATTTCTAATAAGACTATTATATTTAATTATTTATTTAATGATGATGTAATTAATTTATTTAATAATAAATTTAATCAAAATATTAATATAGTTAATTTACCTATTTGAATAAATAATACTATTAATTTTATAAAAAGAATAAAAAAATTATTTTTAATTTCAGAAATTGATATTAATAACTATATTGAGATTAAATTAAAAAAAATTATTCCTAAAATTAACTTACTATCACAAGTATTATTATGAAAAAAATTTTGAATTGTATGAGATTCTCAAAAATTAATTGGTTTTCTAGATTTGTATTTAGATATTTGAATGGTTCCTAAATTTTTAATTATATTAGATTCTAATGATAATATTTTAAATGATATAGATTCTCTTTTAAACCATTATAATTTTTTAGAAGATGTAAATATTTTTATTAATATAGATAGAAATGAAATAAATAGTATTATAAATAATGAGAAATATGATTTAGATATTCTTTTATGAAGTAGTATTGAAAAAGCTCATTTAAAATTAGATATAAAATTTTTAGAAGTTTTTTTTCCTATGATAACAAAACATTTTATTAATGAATATAGTTATTTATGATTTAATTGAGTTTTGAATATTTTAACTGATACTTATAACTTATTAAATAAATTAGAATATTATAATTTATCTAATAGTTTATGATCTTTAATGTGAGATTTTACTTTTTATCATAATATAGATGATTAAACAAGGAATTAAAAAAATTAATATTAATTTAGATAATAATAGTTTATTATTATTATATAAATTAATTATTAGTAATAAAGAAATTGAATTAGAAATTAATATAAAAAGTATATGAGTTTACAAAAAAGAAATATTATTGAAAATATTTTCTTTAATTAATATTAAAAAAATTTATATTAATTTTAATGAAGATAATATAACAAAAATATTAATTCTTGTTATTATTTTAGGAAAAATTAATAGATTAAATTTAATTTATGATTTTAATTTTAATTTAATTAATCCTACTTTTATATTAAATTTTTTTAAAAGTAATTCATTTTTTTTAAATAAGAATGTAAATATAATTATAAGTATTCAAGAAAATACTTTATTAAAGTCACAAATTTTTATAATAAAAATTATAAATTTATTTAAATATAAAAAATTTAATAATTATACAATAAAAAATATCCCATATTGTTTTTTATTGGAAGACTATGAAAAAATTATTAACAAAAAGGTTAATATTATTAATTTAAAAGATGATTGTAAATCTTGTAGTATTTTAAATTTATGTGGTTGAGCAAAAAAAGAATATAATTTTGATGTATTTCCAATAGATAAAGATTTTAGGAAATTATCTTGAAATACATTAAAGTATTTATCTGAATCTATATTATTAGCAAATTTAAATAAAGATATTGAAAATAAATATCCTGTAAACGTTGATTTAATTAATAATAATTTTATTTGAGATAAAAATGACTTTTTTAAAATTATAAATTCTTCTTCAAAAAAAATATCATTATATATTCATATTCCTTTTTGTATTTCTAAATGTAGTTTTTGTTGTTGTTATTCAAAAGAAAAAGTTAATAAAGAGGAAAGAAAAACCTATTTAGTAAATTTAATAAAAGAAATTAATTTATTTAAAAATAAATTAAAAGGGAAAGAAATAAAAAATATATTTTTTTGATGATGAACACCATCTTTTTATTCAGAAAAAGAATTATTAAAAATTTTTAATATTTTAGATAAAGTTTTTAATATAAGATGAAAAAATATTAATATAACATTTGAGGTTACAGAAAGTACTTTAACTAAAGAAAAAATAGATTTTTTATATAAAAATTGAGTAAAAAATATTTTTATGTGATTGCAGACATCAGATAAAAATATTTTAAAATCTATTAATAGAGTTCAAAATATAGATAGATTTATTCAATTAAGTAAATATATAAAAAGTAAATGAATTAGTTTATGAATTGATGTTGTTGTTTGATTGAAATGAGATAATTTATTAAAATTAAAAAATACTTTTAATATTATAAAAAAAATAAAACCAAATTCTTTACAAGTTTGTAGATTTGAAAAATTTTGAAATATTTCATTAGATTATAGAGATTATAATCCTAAATTTTTAGAAATTTTTTTTAAATTTTTTTCTTATAATTTAAAAAAAATTGGATATATTCAGAGTATAGATTATGATGAAATTTTTTATTTAGATAAAAATAAATTATCTACTTATGATATTGATATATTAAAATGAAATACTGATATAATTTGATTCTGAACTTTTGCTAAATCTAAGATAATTGATAGATTAGAATGGGAAAATAATGAATTAGACAATTATTTAAAATCAAAAGATTTATTATTTGATAATAAAAGTTATATAAAAAAATTGAATAATTGAGATAAAGATAGACATTATATAATTTCTACATTAGATAGTAATATTTTTAATGATGAGTTATTGAATAATTATATGTATAATTTTTCTAGATTTAAAAATATCTTTTTTAATTTAGAAAAAAATTGATTAAGATTAAAAAGTAATTATAATAATAGATTTTATTCTAAGGTTATATGAAATTTATTTTTTGATAAAGTTTATTTTGATAATTTAATTAATCATTATTTTTATATTAACTTTTATAAAAATAATATAGATTTTTATAGGTATTTGTGAGTAAAATTTGATAATTTTGATAATATATATCCTATTGATCCAATATTAGATAATATTACAGATGAAATAAAATATAATTCTTGGAAAAGATATTTTATTGAAAATAAAGAAAAAAAATTAATTCATATAGATAAATTAGGTTTATATATTCATATACCTTTTTGTAGTACTATTTGTTCTTTTTGTTCTTGTAAAACAGATACTGATTTATATAGAATTGATAAATATTTAGATGATCTAATATTAGATATAGAGAAATATTGAAAAATTTTTAAATGAAAAGAAATAAAAACTATATATTTTTGATGAGGTACTCCTTGAATTTTAAATAATATTCAAATAGATAAATTATTTATCTCTTTATATAAGAATTTAAGTTTTTCTAAGAATTTATTTATTAGTTTTGAAGCTACTCCTTATTCATTAAATAAAAATAAATTAAAATTATTAAAAAAGTATTGAGTAACAAGATTAAGTATATGATTACAGTCTTTAGATGATAAAGTTTTAGAAAATATTAATAGACCACAAACAATAGAATATTTATATAAATTATTTAAAATTATAAAAGAAATTAAGTTTAAACATATAAATGTAGATTTTGTAGCATGATTGAAATGAGAAACAAAATCTTCAATAATTAGGATTATAAAATTTATAAGTGAAATAAAACCAGATAGTATTCATTTATATCAATATTATGTTGATAGAAGTAATTCAAATGAAAAATATGATTATTCAAGAGTTAAAGAAATAGAAAAATTATTTTATTTTTTTAAAAAAGAGATATTACATATATGATATTTTTGAAATGATATACATGATTCTGTATTTACTTTAAAGATGTGAGATATTTCAAATTTACATGATTATAATTTGTATAAATATAATAATTCAGTATTAGCATTATGAGAATATTCTGAATGACATATTTTTGGTAAATTATATTATAAAAACATTAAGAATTGAATTATAAAATGAAAAGAAGTTAATAGTAGAATAGAATATGCAATATATATAATGAAAAATTTGGAGTTTTGAATAAATTTATTAGAGTTTTATAAAATATTTAAAGTATCTTTATTAGAAGAATTTAAATTTGAATTTTGATTTCTTTTGAAGAAAAAATATATAATCATAAAAAATAATTTTATATATTCAAAAATAGATATTCATTTAGATTATATCACATTATATAAAATATTTTGGCCAGAATTAGAGTTATATAAGTATTATAATAATTTTATTTTTAATAAAAATAGTAAAATAAATTATAATATATTTAATAGTAAACCTATAAAATAAATTTATGAATAATAGAATAGATTTAATGATAAATGAAAATTGTAATATTGATTGTCTTTTTTGTTATCATCATTGATTTAAAGATAAAAGTAAGTATGATTTTTCTAAAATAAAGATAAAATCAACTTTGTTTTTTTGAAAAGCTAAATGATTTAAAGAATTATACATATCTTGATGAGAACCTACTATATCTGATAATTTAGAATATTCAATAGAGTTAGCAAAAAAATATTGATATAAAAAAATAAAAATAATGACTAATTGATTAATGTTTTCAAAAATTAATTATTGTAAAAAATTAAAAAATCTTTGAGTAACAAATTTAGCAATTTCTATGCATTGATATGATAAAAGTACATTTGAATATCATGCAAATACAAAAGGAATATATAATAAATTTATCAATGCTTTAAAAAATTCAACTAAATATTTTGATATAGATATTAATATTGTTGTTACAAAATATAATATAAAAAAATTAAATTATCAAGCTCAATTATTATTGACTTTATGAATTAAAAGAATACATTTACAACATGTAGTACCAAATTCAGAGGATAATAAATGATTATTACCTTTTAATGAAGATATATTTTTATATATAAATAATTTTATAGATATTTTTGAAAATAAACTAGATATTACTTTAGAATTTTTTCCATATTGTTTAATAAAAAAGGATAAATATTTATGAAGATTTAGTTATGATAATAATTTTATTACTAATAATCCTACTATGTTTGATAATTGGTCAATGTGAATATATAAAAATAAAATCTTAAAAAATAAATGTTTAAAATGTAAAGAAAAACAATTTTGTAATTGATTTTGGGTTTAATTTCTTAATTTAATTTTATGAGAAAAAAAATTATAATTTTTATTTTGCTTGTGTCTTTTACTTTTTTTAGCTCTTGTATGCAAGATAATAAGCCTAAAAATAAAGTAGAATCTAATAATGAAAAAATATTATCAGAATATAAATTTGCATTAGATAATAGTTTATTATGAATTAAAGCTATTGATACATGAAATTTATCATATTGTTTAAATTTAAAAGATGATGACTTGATAAAATTATGTAAATGAGATTTTTATTTATATGATTTATTAGCAAATAAAAATTTTACTGTATGTAATAATTTTAAAGAAAATTATGATTTTTGAAATATAATGAATTCCAAAGTAACTAATGATTTAGTTTGTAAATCAATTATTTCTTTGATTAAATCTAATAATTTTTCAGATAGTAATATACAAAATACTATTAAAAGTATACAAAAAACTAATAAATTTGAGGATTATGAAACTTTTTATACATTCAAAACAGCTTTAACATGAAAAAATTATTGTGATAATATAAATGTTTTAGAAATAAAAGTGTTATGTTATAAGTATTTTTATAAAGATTCATTTTTTAGTCATTTAGATGTTATTTCTAAAAATTTGAATAATGTTACAAAAATATATAATGAATAATTTATTTTAATTATTAATAATTTTTTATTGGGACAAGTAGATATAATATTATGAATGAAATGTAATGAAAAATGTTCTTTTTGTTTTCAAGATACTAAATATATAAAAAAATATGATGTTTTATTAGATAAAAAAGATATTTTAAAGTTATTAATTAAATGAAAAAAATTATGATTAAACATGGTTAATATTTCTTGATGAGAACCAACTATTTATGAAGACAATTTTAATTATATATTAAAATTGTCTTCTAAGTTATTATATAGGGATATTAAAGTTATTACTAATTGAATACAATTTAGTAAGTTGGATTTTTGTAATAATAATTTAAAGTATATAACTGATATTTGATTATCATTTCATTCTGCATCAAATAAAAATATTCAAGATAAACTTACATGATTAGTTTGAAGTTATGATTTAGTTATAAGAGCAATTAAAAATATAAAAAAATTATCTAATATAAATTTACATAATCATTGTGTAATAACAAATGATAATATAGATATATTAGAGGAGCATATAAAAAAAATTATAAAACTATGATTTATTTCAATCCATTTTATGTCATTAATGCATAATACAGATAATAATAAAACTCAGTCATATGATTTTAATAAGTTAGCTAGTTTGTTAAAATGAATTATTGATAAATATAAGAATAAAATAATTATTGAACTTTCTTATATTCAACCTTGTTATTTTAAATGATATGAAAAATATGTTCAGTGATTTGAATATTGAAAAGAATATATATCTAATAATGTTAATTCTTTAAAATCTTGGGAAAAAACTATTCTTTCTAATAAATATTTAGAAAAAAAATGTATTAATTGTAAGTATTTAAATGAATGTCATGGCTTTTGGAAAAAATAATATTAAAAATGTAGATTTAATTTTATCAAACAACTGTAATTTAAGTTGTTTGTTTTGTAATGCAGAAAAATGAGTTTTATATAAATGAGATATTAAAAAAGTTTGTGGTGTTATTAACAATTTTTTAAAAAAATGATTTAATAGTATTACTTTTTCTTGAGGAGAGCCTACTTTAGATGAAAATCTTTTTTTATATATAGCTTTTGCAAAAAAACTTTGATTTAAAGAAATTAAAATTCAGACAAATTTAATGTTTTCAGAAGAATATTTTTTAAAATTATTAAAATATTGAATAACAGGATTATGATTTACATATTTATGACTTGATAAAAGAACATTTATTTCTATTACATGAAATGTATGAAAATTTACATTATATAGTGAGATGTTAAATTTTATTTCAAATTATATAAATGAAATAGATATAAATATTGATATTGTTTTGAATGATCATATAATTGATAATATATGAGATAATACTGAAAAGTTATTATCTTTATGATTTAAGAATTTTAATTATAAATTTCCATTTTTTACTTGAAAAAAAAGATTAGAATATGACTTAAAGGAATATTCAGATAAATTGAAAGAATATTTGATATGAAAAAATTTTAATTTTTATATATTATATATTCCAACATGTTATTTAAAAGGGTTAGAGAAATATATTTATAATTATAAAAAGGATTTTATATATGATTTTAAATATAGTTTTTCTCTTGAACAATCAATTTCAAAGTTATATGAGAAATTTGATGAATGTAATAAATGTGAATATAAGGGTAGTTGTTTCTGATTTGAGAAAGGAAATTTAAATAAATTTAAACCATTAATATAATATGGATAAACAGGTTGATATATTAATTTGATTAAAATGTAATCAAAAATGTAGCTTTTGTTTTCAAGAAGATGAAAGTATTTTAAGTAAGGATACTATTCCAGATTTATGAAAAATATTGAAGGTATTAGTTAAGTGAAGAAAACAATGATATACAAGAGTTAATATAGCATGATGAGAGGCAACTATATATAAAGAACTTTATCCAACCTTAAAAATTGCAAGACAATTATGATATAAGCAAATAAAATTAATAACAAATGCTATTAAGTTTAAAGATTTTGACTATGCAAAAAAAATAATTCCATATTTAGATGATTTAGCTATTTCTTTTCATTCATCAGATAAAAATATTCAAGATAGTTTAACTAAGATGAAGGGGAGTTATGATTATTTAATTGAGGCTATAAAAAATGTAAAAAAAATCAAACCAAATATAAATCTTATAAATCATACTGTTATTACTAGAGAAAACTTTGAAGATTTAGAAAATCATACTAAAAATATTATTAATTTATGATTTTATAGAATTGATTATTTAAATATGATGCCAAATACTTCATTGAATAAAAATTTATATGTTTCTCCAACTATTTTATCAGTTAAGCTTATAGATATCATAGAAAAGTATAAGAATGATATTAAAATTGAAATTTGTTATACTCAGCCTTGTTTTTATAAATGATATGAAGAATATATTTCATGATTTGATTATTCTAGAGATTTTTTATCAAATAGGGAAGATGTTTTGTTAAGTTGGCAGGAAACATTGATGGATTATAAAGTTACTTTAGATGAATGTAATTGATGCAAATATTTTAATGATTGTAGATGATTCTGGAATGAAGATAAAATTAATAATAGTTAGCAAATATGAATAAAATTATATTAAAAATTGGTTATTCTTGCAATCATAGATGTGATTTTTGTCATGCTGAATTTAATAAGAAAATCACAGATAAGGAGACATTAAAAACAATAAAAAAGATTTTTTATATAAAGAAAAATTTTAAAGATGTAGATACTATATTATTATCTTGATGAGAGCCTACAATTCAAGATAATTTTTTAAAGTTATTAAAAATAACTTCATGACTTTGATTTAAAACATGAGTTGTTACTAATGGTAGTATGCTTTATAAAAAATCATTTTTAGATAAATGTTTGAAATATAATTTTAATAATATTTATTTATCAATTCATTGATGAACAGAAAAAATTCATAATATGATGACATGAACTCATAATAGCTTTTCTCAAATTAATGATTTATTATTAAACTTGAAAGAAAAAAAATTTAATAATTTGTCTATTAATTGTGTAGTTACAAAAAATAATATAGATTATTTAGAAGATATTATATTTTTTATAAAAAAATTTAATTTTAATAAAATTAAATTTTCATTATTAGAACCAAAATGACTTTGATTAGAGGATATTGAAGAATTATTTGTTTCTCCTGATTTAGTATCAAAAAATATAATTTCTTTAATAAATAAATACCCTGATATGGATATATGATGGGATTGATTGCCTTTATGTTTAGTTAAATGATATGAAGATAAAATGTCTAATCTTCAAACAGAAAAAATAATGTATATGAGTGAAACTTATGAAGACAAAATTTATAATACTGATTATTGAGTAAGAGAATATTCTAAAAAATGTTCTAATTGTAGTTTAATGAATACTTGTTATTGAAATTTTAAAATATATAATGAATTATATTGAGATAAATATTTAATTAAAAGTTAAATAAAAAATATTTTTAATAAAAAAAATCTAATTTAATTATAAAATTATTATGATACCAAATTCTTATGTTTATGAATTTTCTAAATTTATAGAAGAAAAAGAAGTTTATTTATATAACTCAGATTTTAAAAGTATTGTATTATTAATTAATAATAAATATTGTTTATTTAATACAAATACTATAGACTTTTCTGCTAATGAAATAAAAAAAATATATAATAAACAACAAATATATATAAATATAAGAAATTGAAAAGTTTCACATGACTTTTTAAATGATTATAGAAAACTAAAAAATCAATGAGATTATTTTGAGATAGAAAAAAATAATCTTTTTTTAGAGAGTGAATTGAAAATAGAAAATATTTTAAATAATATTTTTATATGAAAATGTTTAGATGTTTGATGTTGAGATTCATTATATAAAGATATTTTTAATAAAAAAGAAGTAGATTATTTATGAATAGATATACATAAAGTAGATAATTGATTAAATATAATTGAAACAACATTTGAAGATTTTAATATTAATAATAAATTTGATTTAATATTTTTTTTTAGAAGTATTAATCATTTTTCAAATACACAAGAAATAATTAATAAAGCTTATTGATTGTTAAATAATAAATGAAAAATATTTATTGTAGAAAATGAGGCTTTTTGAGAAGTAAAATTTAAAAATCAATTATTTGAATGAAAAAAAAGTGATTTTGAACATTTTTATAATTATAGTTTAAAAAAATTTAAAAAATTAGTAAATTTAAATAAATTTACTATACTAGAAGAAGATTGAGTAACTGAAAAAACAGCTAATCAATGGTATATTTTATTAGAAAAAAAATAATGTTATGAAAAATAACATAAACTTAATTGCAGGTATTTGATGAAAAATAAATATACCTTTTATAAAAAAACTTTTACTTTTATGAGTAAAAGAATTTTTTATTTGATTTGTTCCAGATTATTGGGTATGAAAATATTGATTTGATTTATCTCCAAATAGAAGATATTCAAGTGATTTTCAGATTAAAACTTTTAAAGATTTTATTTTTTTATCAAAACTATTAAAAAGATTTTGAGCTAAAATTTTTTTTACTTTAAATGATCATAATTATTCCATTGAAAGCTTGGAATTAATAGAAAGAATAATAAATGATACTAAAGAATATGTTGATGGTTATATCATTGCTAATTATGCATTATTAGAATTATTAAAAAATATATGAAAAGAAATTCATATTAGTTGAGATATATGTACTTTAAATAATTATACAATTGATTTATTTGTTGAAAATAATGTTTCTAGGGTTATATTACCTAGAAATATTACATTATTAGAAATAGAACAAATTGCTAAATATAGAAATGATAATCATAAACATCTTGAGTTAGAATTATTTATTAATGATTCATTACTTTATACTTGTTGATTATGTACTTCTTTTCATTGAGAAGAAAAGTATATATTTTGTAGAGATAAAGATGCAAATACTAGAACATTAATTAATTATAATGATAATAAAAAGATTCCAATTAAAATTGATGTTGATTCAGAAATAATTGATATGAATTGTTCACTTTGTTTTATGTGAAAATTTATAGATTTATGAATTGATAGTTTTAAAATTCCTTGAAGAACATGAGAGCTGCAATTAGTTATAAAAAGAATAGTAGAATTGAAAAAATATATTTCTAAAAAATGAATGTTTAATTGAAAAGTTGTATTAGAAGAATATAATAATTGTAATTTTAAAAAATGTATGTATGAAGTATAATAAATTTTATATTCAGGTTAATAATTCTAATCAATTAAAAAAAGTATTAGATTTTTTATCATGATGAAAAATTAAATTTAATACAGAAATAGAGCATGATGTATTTAATAAGTCTATTTATTTATTTGAAAAAACATTTTGATGAATAAAAAAGTTAGATGGTATAGTTATTTGAAATGAATTTTGTGAACATTTATATTTTAATATAGATAAAGTAGAGGATATTATTAATTGATTATGAAATAAAGAACTTATTGTTAATACTTCTATTTTAACAATATATAATCAGAAATATTATGATAATCTATTTATTTTATTAAATAGTAAAAAGATTAATTATAAAGTTGTAATTAATGATATTTGATTTATTAAATTATTAAATAAGCATAATCTTGATGGTAAAAATATTATAATTTGAAGAATTATATTAAAGCATAGAAAGGTTTTTAATAAAAAGAATAAAACTATTAATAAATTTAGTGATCAAAGTATTAATTCTAATCTATTTAAATGATTTTTTAAAAAATATAATATAGAATCATTTGCTATTGATATTTTACCACAATGAAATGATATAAAAGATTTTAAAAATAAATATTTATATTTTCCATGGTGATATTATACTTCTAGTAGATGATGTGTAACTAAAAGCACATATTCTGATAAAAATTATATATATCCATTAAAATGATGTGAAAGACCATGTATTTGAACTTATATAAAATTTGATAAACAGGATTATTTACTCTGAAAATGAAATTCAGTTTTTTATAAAAGTATAGATTATATAGATGAAAATAATTTTTGAAAATATGAAAATTTTATTTTCCAACCTTTTTTACCAATGTAGTTATGGAAATATTAGTTATTAATCCTAAATTAAAAATATATAAGGACCATATTGATTATCCTTATTACTTAAATATAAATTTATATTTAAGTATTTTATGATTTTTAGATAATAAAAATATTAACATTGATGTTTTTGATAGTTTTTCTCAAATAGATAATTTTTCAAAATATTGAGATTATTATGTTTTATGATGAGAGTTTAATTTATTTAATAAAGATTATGATTACATTTTAATTAATTTTTCTCCTTTTGTATTGTACAATAAGGAAAATATAGAATTTATTAATAATATTTTAAAAAAATATTCCAAATCTAAAGTTATATATTTAAATTCTTATACAGGATGATTTTGTTATATAGATTATGATATAAATAATTTATTGGAAAAATGATTATTGGAATGAACTTTATTAAATTGAAATCTTAATGTAGAATTAAGTAATTTATTATGAGTAAAAACAGGTAATAGTAGGAATATAAATATTTATTCAAAATTAGGTAATAAAATTAATTTTAATAATTATTTTTCATTTTTAAAAAATATTTCAGATCTATGATTAACAGACTTTTACAAAATTAATTGAAATTCACTTCCTTTTTATAGTTCAAAAGGATGTATTTTTAATTGTTCTTTTTGTACTAGTTCAAATAAAAATATTAAATGATTTTTTTATTACGATATAGATAGTATAGAAAAAGAGCTTAATTATATAAAAAATACTTTAAATGTTGAGAAAATAATACTTTTAGATGCTTTATTTAATAAAGATATTATTTTTTCAAATAAAATATTAGATTTATTTATTAAATATGATTTAAAACTTGAAATACCTAATTGAGTGAGGCTTGATTTGTTAGATGAAAATATAATAAAAAAATTATCTAAATTAATAACTAAATTATCTATTTCTATAGAAAGTGGAAATAAAAATGTTAATAATAAAATTATAGGAAAGTGATTAGATTTAGGTAAAATTGATAACATTTGAAGATGGGCTTTAAAATATAATTTAGAATTAGTTTCTCATTATATTATTTGATTTCCTAGTGAAAAATTAGAAGATATAAATGATACCTTGAATTTTGCATATAATTTATATGAAAAATATAATATTTTTCCTCTTTTACAGTTTGCAACTCCTTTGCCTTGAACTAGGTTATGAAAAGATTCAGATATAGATTTATATAAAATTAATTTATATGAGAAATTTCAAACTGATTATATATTAAAATCTGATAATTTTAATAAGAATGATTTAATAGTTTTAAAAGAAAATTTTTATAAAAAAATATCAGTTTCAAAGACTAAAAAAATAATAATAAATTTAACATATGCATGTATAAATAATTGTATTTTTTGTGCTACATGAGATAGATATAAATTATCACAAAAATTTTCATATGTAATTGCTCAATTATTATTATATTATAAAAAATGAGTTAGGTTACTTGATTTAGATTGATGAGAACCAACTTTATATAAAGAATTATTTAAAGTTATTAAAATTGCTAAAAAAATATGATATAAAACAATTAATCTAACTTCATCATGAAGAAAGTATAAGGATATTACTTATTTGGGTGATTTATTAAATACATGAGTAGATTCTTTACTTGTATCTATTCATTGAACTAATGATTATATTCATGATAAAATTACATGAAAAAAATGAAGTCATACTGAAACAGTTGCTTGATTAGATAATATATTAGAATTAAGAAAGAAATATAATTTTTCTTTTTGAATTAATATTACTTTATGTAAAATAAATGAAGGAAATTTAAATGAATTTTTAGATTATATTAATAAATGGGAGCCAGATATTTTAAATATTCAATTTTTAACTCCATTTTGAAATGCGAATGATTTAAAGATTATAGAACAAGATACAGAAAAATGCTGTAAAATTTTAAAAAGAAAAATACAAAGTCTTAAATATAAGGTTCAATTAATAAATCTACCATTTTGTTATATGGAATGATTTGAAGAGTATGTAATCTGAGATACAAATAAAATGGAAAGGGATATGATTTTTGTATGAGAAAGTCCAAGTAATTTATATGATTATTTAGCTGTAACTAGGGAAAAAAAGAAAAAATGTAATATGTGTAATTATAATATTATATGTGATTGATATTTTAAATTTTAATGAATAGTATGAAATATAGTATATGAATAAATTGAGATATTAATTTAATTAAAGAATTAGATATTTTTATCAAAAAGGAAAAAATTGATAAATGAAATATTGAATTTTTTACTTGATTATATGAAAGTGGATATGCTTTAATTAGATATAATGATAAATATAAATCTAAAAAGATTTTTGAAAATAATATAAGATTAATTTTAGATTTAGGCTATAATTTTAATTATCTAATGAATTGATTAGTTCCAAATATGGATAAGGACTATTTATTAAATCATTTAAATTATATATATAATTTATGAATAAGAACAATAACAGTTTCAACAGAAGAACTTTTTATTTTTATTAATGAAAATTTTTATTGAAAATTTAATATAGTAGCATCTATTTTATTGCATACTAAAACTTTAGAACAATTATTTTTCTTAAAAAGATATAATATTAAAAGGGTTGTTTTTAATAATGATGTAAACAAAAATTTTTATTTATTTTTTTTATTAAAAAAATTTTGTAAACAAAATAATATTGAAACAGAACTTTTGGCAAATGATTTATGTATTCAAGATTGTCCTAAAAAAGAAGATCATTATAAAATTTGTTGAACAGAAGATGAAACTTTTGATTGTCCATTAGATTGAAATCCTTTAAAAGAAATTATAAATTGAACAGTTATAAGACCTGAAGATATAATTATTTATGAAAAAATGTGACTAGATTATATAAAAATAGCTTGAAGGATATATGAAACTGATGATTTTATTAATGAAATAAAATGATATTTAATTTGAAAATATGAATGAAATTTTTTTAATTTAATTGATGCAGAACAAAAATGGAATAGATGAATTTTTTTAGATAATAGTAAGTTGAATGGCTTATTATTATGAAAGTATTTTAAATATATAAAAAAATAGTTTTTTTATATGGGGTATATTATAATTTAATATTTTATTTATATGATAATAGAACATAAAAAATATTTAGATTATTATATTCAATTAAATAGTAGTTTTTTAAAATTTTTTTTAAGTTTAAACTTATTTTTTTCTAAAATAGATAAGAATAAATTATACTGTGAACATTCAATAAATTATAAAGATAATAAAATAAATTTCTTTAGGGGGCTTATTTGTATTACAAATTTAAATATAAATGATTTAATGATATTCTATAAAGTATATTTTATTTTAATATCAGATAAAAATATATTATCAATATTAAAAAATAAACTTATATATGAAAATAAAAATAGATTTGAATTTTGATTTGATTTAAGTCATAATAAAATTGAAAATAATAGATATAAATTTTATTATATTGATTATACAATACAAAAATATTTAAATATGAAATGTAACTATGTTATTGTATGTTATGATTATTTTTTTGATTGAAGAATGGATATAAAAAAATATTTTGTATTTGAATGAGATATTTTAAAAAATAATTTAAAGATATTTCAAAAAAAATTTAGTAAAATTTATAGTTTATTTTTTTTAACAGATAGAGTAAATATTGCTTTTAAAGAAAAAGAATCTAAAGTAACTTTAGATTTTAAAATAATTAATGGAGATTTTTTATTTATTAAAGAATTATGTAAAAAAAATAAAAATATTAAGAGTAAAATTGATAAAATTTTATTAAATTATAATATAACATTTATAGCTATAAAATATGATTTTACTATTAAAGATTTAGTTTTTGATGATTTTACAATTTATTTTAAATAAAAAAAATGTGATATATAGAAAATAGAAATAATTCAACATTTAATATTTATGGAGATTGTAATCAAAAATGTCCATTTTGTTCTGGGTATCCAAAAAAAAATTATAATATATCTGATTTAAAAAATAAAATTAAATGACTTAAAGAAATTTCTTTACAATGATGAGAACCTACATTATCTCCTGATCTTTTAGAAATTATAGAATATGCTAGAAATAATTGAACTAAATATATTAATTTAATTACTAATTGATTTAAATTAGCTAATAAAGATTTTGCATTACAATTAAGATGAAAAATAAATTGTTATCATTTTGCTTTTATGTCACATAAAAAAGCAAAATCTGATTTATTATGATGAAGTGATAATACATTAATTTTAAAATCTAAATGAGTTTTGAATTTAATAAAACAATGAGAAGGAAGTAAAATTAGATTAGTTCATATTATACAAAAAGATAATATAGATGATTTAGAAGAATTTCCATTATTTGTATTTAAGAGGTTTCCATGAGTTAAATTAATTGAATTTAAATATTTACAATATTTTTGAAATAAAAATAATTTATGAAATATTTTAAGATATTCAGAAGTTTCTGATATATTAAATAAGACTTTTGATTTATCTTTGAAGTTAGGCTTAAATATTATTATTAATGGAATACCATTATGTTTTTTAAATAAAAAGTTTCATAAATTTACAGCATCATATTACAATAAAAATGATGATAAACAAATGAAAATATTTTCAACAATTAAATTAAAAAAATGTACTAAATGTTTATATTCTAAAAGGTGTATTTGAATAAGAAAAGATTATTTATTATTAAATTGAGAAGATGAATTTAAAATATAATGAAATATTTACAAATGAATTAGTTAGATTAGGAACAAAGTTCGATTATGTTTATTCTTTAGAAATAAAATGAGTTTTAAAATGATTTAAAAAAATTGCAAAATTAGAACCTTTTACAATATCAAATTTAAAAAAAATAGAGAAAATATTACAAAAATTAGATATTAAATATATTTCTTTTCAGAAAAATGAATATTTTTCTGAAGAAAAAATGTTATTTTTAAAATGAAATAAAACAAATGTTTATATTGATATTTATATTTCAAAATCAAATAAAATTTTAAATAAATTAAAGGAAATTATTTTATATGAAAATGATTATAAAAAAAATTTTTTGATTTGAAAATTGTTATGATATCCTGATTGTTGTATTAAATCATTTTTATCTCAAGAATATACATGAGATTATAATATGAATTTAAAAATAAAAGAAAGGACTATATGAAAATTTGATTGGAGATTAAATAATTTAATTAATCCATATTCTTTAATTCCTTTTTTTCCTTGTTCTTATAATTGTAAAAATGCAATTAAATATGCTGAAAATAATTTAAAAATCATTTGAAATAAAGATGAAATAAAAAATATATTTTATAATATTATTGAGTATAATGATTTTTGGAATTATAAAGTTGTAGATAAGTTAAAAGGAAATAATAATAAAAATATTTTTAATTTTAAAAATTAATATTATGTATAATACTATATTAGGAGTTAATTCATTAGCATATACTTATCATCATGATAATTGAGCATTTTTATTTTATTGAGATAAATATGTTTGAATTTCTTCTGAAAGATTAGACAGAATAAAACAATCATCATGAATTAAAATAAAAAATGTAAAATGAAAAAAAATATGATATGATTTTGATATGTGAGAAGCAGCTATTAATTATTGTTTAGACTATTTTAATTTAAATATAGAAGATGTTGATTTATTAGTTTATATAGAGTGAAATGATTATGAGATAAAGAAAAAATATTCTTGTATAAAAGAAATTGTTCAAGTAAAAAATCATCATTATATTCATGCATGTAGTTCTTTTTTTTCTTCAGGTTTTGAAGAAGCAGCTATATTAACTATTGATTGACAATGAAAAAAAACAGATAAACACTGAAAAGATTTTATGGTTATGCAAGCAATGTTTTATTGAGAAAAAAAATTAATAAATACATTACATGAAACTTATTGGAAAGGTAGAAGACAAATTTGAATAGGGTCATTATATCAAATGATAACAAGACTTTTATGATTAAGTTCAGAATGATCAACTATGTGACTTTCAAGTTATTGAAAAGAAAATAACACTATATTTAATTGAAAATCTTTTTTTACTAAATATAAAAATGATGTTTATTTAAATAATTATTTTATTGATTGAGTTATAGATAATAAATTAAAGTATTTAGATAATAATATTTTATTAGAAAAACTTAAAATAGATAGTAATATTTTATTTGAATGAAATATCTATGAAGGATATAGTGCTGATTTGGCATTTAAATCACAAGCAGATACAGAAAATATTATTTTAGAATTAGTTAATGATTTATATAAAAAAACAAAATCAAAAAATTTATGTATTTGATGATGAGTTTGATTAAATAGTATTGTTAATAATTTAATTTTAGAAAAAACTCCTTTTGAAAATATTTATATTGTACCTTGAACTGATGATTCTTGACTTGCTTTTGGTTGTGCTTTATATTGAAAATATTTAATAAAAAAAGATAAAATCCCATTTTTATTAAAAAATCCATTTTTTTGAAAAAAATATTCTAATTGAGAAATTACTTCTAGTATAAAAAAATATGAAAAATATTTTTATAATGTAGAAAAATATGAAAGAAGTGTTTTATATAAAAAAATAGCTACTTTAATTTCTAAATGAAATATTTTATGATGTTTTTTTGGAAAAAGTGAATTTGGGCCAAGAGCATTATGACATAGAAGTATAATATGAGATCCAAGATATTTAAAAAATAGAGATAAATTGAATGATATAAAATGAAGGGAAAAATGGAGACCAATTGCTCCTTCAATATTAGATGATTTTAAATCAGAATATTTTGATATTAAAATATCTTCTGATTTTATGTTATTAATATCAAAGGTAAAAGAAAATATGAAAAAATATATTCCTGCAGTTGTTCATGTTGATTGAACAGCTAGATTACAAACAGTTACTAAAGATAACTCTAAAGAATTTTTTTATATTTTAAATGAATTTAATAAATTAACTTGAGTTCCAGTTATCATGAATAGTTCTTTTAATTTTTATTGAGAATCAATAATAGAAACTCCTGAGGATGCTATTAAGTGATTTTTATCTTCTAATTTGGACTATTTAATATTAGAAGATTATATTATTTCAAAGAAAGCTATTTTTGATAAATTTAAATTTAAGAAACCTATAATTTTAGAAGATATTTTAAATAATAGATCTAAAATTTTTATAAAAAAGGAAGAATTTTTAAAAAATAAAAATATATGTTAAATAAAATGAAAACTTATGATGGACCATCTTGTGATCAAATAATTGTTAGACTATGAAAATGATGCAATTTTAAGTGTAATTTTTGTAATGTTTCTGATAATGAAAGGTATTTAAAAAATAAAGAAAATAATAAAGAAATAATTTATAAGTTATTATATAAAATTAAACATTCACCAGCTAAAAAATGAGAATTAATTAATTTTACAATTTCTTGATGAGAGCCCACTTTATTTAAAGAAGAGTTTCTTTTTATTGTAAAATACATAAAAATATTATGTAATAAAAAAGGCATTATTCCTAATTTTGATTTTCAAACTAATTCTACTTGTTTAGATAAAGAATTTTATGAAAAAATATTTAATTATTGAGTTAAAAAAGTATTAGTTTCATTTCATACAATAAAAAAGGAAAATTTTAAAAAATTAATTTGAGTAGATTATAGTAATTTGAATAGGGTAATACAATGAATTAATTTAATGAATGAGGTATGATTAGAAATATGATTAAATATTGTTATAAATAAAATAAATTATAAAGAGTTTTTTGATTTAATTAATTATTGCATTAAAAAATTTCCTTTTATTTCTAATTATTATATTGGTTTTGTTCAGCCTCATTGAGAAGCATATAAAAATTTTGATCAATTATTTCTTTTATATAAAGATATTGAATATTATTATAATAAATGAATATATTTATTATTAAGAAATAATAAAAAGATAACTTCTCATTTTGTTTGATTACCTGCTTGTTATATTATTAATAAAAAAACTTCTTTAGAAGTAATTGAAAATATTAATTTTAGAAAAAAATATTCTTTTAATAAATTATATTTTATTAATAAAGTAAATGATTTAAATAAAATTTATAAAGATAATTGTAAAAAATGTTTGTATAATAATATTTGTAGTTGAATTTGGTATGAATATTATAAAAAACAAGAAGTTAAGCCTATTAGTTATCAAAAATATTTTTTGAAAAATAATAATAATTTTAATCAAAGTATTATATATGATAAAAATAATAATTTAAAGAAAATTTTTGATAAAAATATAAAGCATTTAATTTTATTAGATAATTTATCTTTAAAAGATATTTTATATATAACTAGATTAGCAATAAAAATATGATTTTATAAAGTTTCACTTGTTTTAAGAAATACTTCAAATTTTAATGATAAATTACTTTTTTCATGAATTACTAATTACCAACTTAATATTAAAAATATAAGTAATTCCTTTATAGATAAAATTTATTTATTTAATGATAATTATTGACTTCAATTTAGAATATATTTAGATATTTTAATAGAAAAGGATTTTAGTGATAAATTAAAAATAGATTATATTATAAATAAGGAATATAAAAATATATTTATTAATTTTTATATAGTTAAAAATTCAAAAATTTTATTAGATTTAGATGAAAGAAAAATAAATTATACTTTAATTAATAATAATGATATTAGATACTAAGATTAAGATAGTAGAAAAATTTTTTTGAAATGAGAAAATCATGTTTGATTATGTTGATTTTTATTATTGAAAAAATTTAACATTTTTAGAATTAAAGAATAAATGGAAATATTATATAAATAATATTTATAAAGAAGAAGATGGTATAAAATTTTATATACATATTCCTTTTTGTATAAAAAAATGTCATTTTTGTATGTATAATACAAAAATAATTAATAAGCTTGAATGAAATAAAGATATAGATGAATATTTAGATTATTTAATTAGTTATTATGAATATTTTAAAAGTGTTTTTTTAGATATAAAATTCAATTGATTATATATTTGATGATGAACTCCAAGTGTTTTAAATAATAAACAATTAGAAAAGTTTTTATCTTATATAAATAAAAATATTAAATTTAAAGATAACTTTTTTAAAACAATTGAATTAAATCCTTATACAACAACTTTAGAAAAATTAAATATTATAAAAAATAATTGAATAAATAGAATAAGCTTTTGAGTTCAATCTTTTAAAAAAGAAATATTAGATATAGAAAATAGAGAATATGCTTCACCTGAATATATAAAAAAATTAGTTGATTATTCAAAAAAAATTTGAATAAAAAATATTAATTTAGATATCATTGTATGATTAAAGTGAGATAATGAAAATAATATTTTAGATACTTTATTATATTTAAAAGATATAAAATCTACTGAGGTTAATATTTATATTATTTTAAAAAATAAGGAAAAAAGTAAATTTTATAATGTTTCTTGAAAAAATAATTTTTTTAAAAATATTAATAAAATAATGTTATGATTAATAAAAAAGTCATGAATATTAAATATTTATAATTTAAGTTATGAATCATTTTTTATCTGAGCTTCATTAAGATTAAAAACTTATAATAATGATTATAAATATTATGAATGTCATTCAAAAGATAAAAGTTCTTTGTTTTCTATTTGAACTAAATCATTTTCTAAAATTTATTGAGTTTGATATTATAACAATAGTTATAAAAATCAATCTATTTGAGATAGTACAGTTTTAAAAAATTTCAAATTTTTAGATGAAAAATTAGAAATATATTCATATCTTTTAAAATGATTTCAAAAAGAAATTTCTAAAATAGATTTTAAAAATAAGTTTAATAAGGATATTTATGATCTATTTTGAATAGAATTAGATTATTTAAAGAAAAATAATATAATAAAAGAAAATAAAGAAAAAATTTATTATACTTGAGATATTGATTTCATTTGAAAATATTGATTATTATTTTTAGATTTGAAAACTTTATTGAAATATTCTAAGTATTTTATTGATTTAAAAAAAGATGAAAAAAAATAATTATTGAAATATCTCATCAAATGAACATATATTAGTTAGGGTATGAAAAGCCTGTAATTTTAAATGTAATTTTTGTAATATTTCTTATAATGAAAGAAAAATAGAGAGTATAGAAAATTATAAAAATTTAATTATTAAATTTTTATATAAATTAAAGTATAGTAGTATTAAATGAAAAAGATTAACTATTACTATAACATGATGAGAGCCTTCTATACTTAAGGTTGAGACATTATTTATTTTAAAATATATAAAAAACTTCCTTAAAAAGAAATGAATAATTCCATCATTTGAGATTCAAACAAATGCTTCAAATATTGATTTTTTATTTGCTAAAAAATTAAATAAATTATGAGTATATTCTGCTTTGATTTCTTTTCATACTATTGATAAAAATATTTTTGAGAAAATAATATGAGTGTCATATGATAATTTTTTTAAAATTCAAAAATGAATATTTAATTTATATGAAAATGGTATTGATATATGTACTAATACTATCTTAAGTAGTGAAAATAAAGATTCTTTTTTTGATACAATTAAATTTTTAAATAATAATTTTCCTTTTATATCTGATTTTAATGTTTGATTAATTCAGCCTCATTGAGATGCTTTAACAAATATAGATAAAATATATCCAAAATATATTGAACTTAGTTATATTTATAATAAAGCAATTGAATATTTAATTTATAATAAAAAAAATGTAACATCACATTATTTTTGATTACCAGCATGTTATACAAATAGATTATCTGTTTGAATGGAATTTAGAGACAATATAAATTTCAGAAAGGATTTTATTTTAAATAATAAAACATTAATTAATAGTATAAATGACTCTAACAAGATACAAACTAATGAATGTAATACTTGTTTATTTAATAATATTTGTAGTTGAATATGGAAAGAATATCTATGATTACAAAAATTAGCTCCTTTAAAATATAAATTATTTTTTTGAAAAAAAATAATAAATAAAAAAAATAGTTTTTGGTATTTATTAAAAGATAAAAATGAAAATTTAAAAAAGTTGTATGATAGTAATATTAGACAATTAGTTATAAAAAGTTCATTAGGAAATAAAAATGATATATATAAATTATTTAAAAATTCTACACAAATTTGATTTTATAAAATTACTTTTTTAATTGATAATGATTTCTCTTTAGAAGATGATATATTTTTAACATGAGTTTCAAACATTCAAGTAGATATTAAAGATATTAGAGATAAATTTATAGTAAAATTAATTGATTTCTCAAAAAAATACTCTCCTCAGTTTAGAATAGATTTAGATATATTTTATAATAAAAAAGTTGATTTAATTTTATTTAAAAAATTTTTTAATAAAAAATATATTAGATTTCATAATAAAAATTATTTTTATTAAGTTTAGTTTTTTAACTATTAAAAAATGAGAAGAGTATTGATTTTTTGAATTTGATTTCAGTGAAGTAAATATATAAATTTTTTTAATAAAAAATGATTTATAATTGATGTTGTAACAAAATCTTGAAAAAATAAGAAAAATATTTTAAATATTAATAAAGTTTTTCATATTAATGAAGTTTTATTAAAGGATACTGCTTTTTTAAATAATTATTCTAATATTATTTTGGCTATTAATCCTATTGTAGAACAGGAAAAAGTTATTAAATTTTTATTATCAAAAGATGTTAGAAATAAAGTAATAATTGAAAAACCTGTATCATATAATTTAGAATTATTAAAAATTTTAAAAGAAAAAAATAATTTTTATTATTTTATTGATGAAATTATTTTAGCTAATACTTATAAAAAAATTTTTTATAAAGAAATAAAAAAATTAGTTATTTCTTTTTATAAAAGTAAAAATTATATAGATATTTTAGAACATATTTTTTCTCCTTTTTTGTTATTTAAAAATTTCTCTAGTGTTATTAAGTCTAATATTAATTTAAGGGAAAATAATGATATTATTAATTTTTTAAAATATACTATTATTTATAATGATAAATTAATAATAAATTTTGATAAATGAGTATTAACAATTAATAAAAGATTTTTTTATGATATAAAATTTTGAAAATCTTTAGAATATATTTTAAGTTTAAAGGAAGAATATAACTTATTGTTAAAAGATAATTTTATAAAATTAAGAGAATATTTAAATAATTTAATGAAATATAATTTAAATGTATGAAGTAATACTTTTAAAAGTGAGATATATAAATGAAAAGATTTTATTTTTTTAGATGATTATAAGCCATTTTCTTATCCAAAAATGAATTCTAATATTCCTCAAAAGATTAATCATTATAAATTTGTAAAAGATTATTTAAAAAAATTTGATAAAGAAAGTAAAATATTAGAAATAGGATGTTTTATTTGATTATTTATTGATTTTTTAATTAAATCTTGATTTAAAAATATTACATGAATTGAAAAAAAAGAAAAATATGTATTTATATGAAGAAAATATTGAAATTTACCAATTTATGAATGAGATATTTATAATGATAATCTATCTATATATTGAGATAATGATATATTGATTATGTTATGAGTTTTACATAATGATCATTGAGAAAATGAATATAATGATAAAATATTAAGTTTTAGTTTAAAAATTTTAAACAATTGTAGAAAATTATTAAAAAATGAGTGAATATTAATTTTTTCAACACATATGTTTTTTTTAGAAAAAAAATATATAGAAAAATTAGGTTATATACTATTATCTTTTTATTTAGATAATAAAAAGAATAAAGTTTATAATTATATTATAAAAAAAAATGAGAGTAAATAATTTACAAAATAATAGATCTATTTTAGAAAGATCTATTGTAAAAGAATACATAGAAAAAAAGAATAAAAAATCAAAAATTTTAGTATCAAATTTTTGATTTATAGTTATTTCAAATATAAATAATCAAGTAAAAAAGTACTATATAAATAAAAATTATTTTGATATAGAAGTTAATAATTATAATTATTTAAAATGACAGATAGTAATTCCTAAAATAAAAATTATTTGAGAGGAAAAAATTAATAATAATGTATTGTATTTAATTGAATTAGAAAATATTAGAAAATATAGGAGTAGGTTTATTAGAATAAAAGATGTAGATTATAAAGAATTATGATTTTTATTATCAAATCTACATTCTTTAAATTTTAAAAATTGAGTAACTTATTTACATTGAAATTTACATCAAAGTAATTTTTTTGTTGATAAAGAGTGAAAATTATGAATTTTTGATTTTGTTTCAATGTTTTATGGACGTATAGAATATGATTTTGCTATTATTTATTTAAATTCTATGTATGATGATATGTATTTAAGTAGAGTATTAAAGTATTATAAATATAGTAAAATTTTTGATTATAAAATAATGTATAAAATTGTTTTACAGAAAATAATTGAAAATATAAAATTAAAAATGCCAGTTAAAGATGAATGAATTGACTGATTAAAAAGAGCATTAATTAAAATACAGTTTAAAATATTAAAAGATGATTGATAAAAATAAATTAATTTCAAAAGAAAAAACACAAAAACAAAATAGGATTTGGGTAAGAATTGCATCAGCTTGTAATAATAAATGTATTTTTTGTCTTGATTCAGATGCTCAAAATGGGACTTTTGTATGAGAAGATATTGTAAAAAAACAAATTAAAGATTGATTTAAACCTTGATATGATAATAGAGTTATTATTTCTTGAGGTGAAGCTTCAATTAATCCAAAATTTTCAGAATATATTAAATATGCAAAAGAAATTTGATACAATAGAGTTCAAACAGTTACAAATTGAAATATGTTTGTAAATGAAAAATTTTGTAAAAAAGTTTTTGAAGCTTGACTTGATGAAGTTACTTTTTCTTTTCATTGACATAATTCAAAACTTCATGATTATTTAGTTGCAACTCCTTGAGCTTTTAGGAAATCTTTAAAAGGTCTTATTTATATAAAAAAGTATTATCCTGAAATAATAATTAATATTGATATTGTTGTAAATAAAATTAATGTATCTTTTTTATCAGATATAGTTAAATTTTTTATAAAATTGTGAGTTTATGAATATGATATTTTACAAATAATTCCTTTTGGAAGAGGATTTTCAGAATATAGAAATAAGCTTTTTTATAATATATCAGATTATTTTGAGCAATTAAAAAATACATGGAAGTTTTCAAGAATTCCATGAATGTATATGTGGACAAATAGGTTTCCAGCTGAAGCTTTTGAATGATATGAAGATTTAATTCAAGATCCAAGAAAAATAAAATCAGAAGTAATGGGTGAATGAATATGAATGTTTTCAAAATTTATTGAAACTAAATGAAAACAAAAACCAGAATGTTTTTGAGAAGCTTGTGATGTTTGTTTTATAAATCAATATTGTCATGGATTTTTAGATAATACAAAAAAACAAAAAAATATTTTTAATAATGAAAAAATTTTTATATTAAAATGAGAAGAATTTCCTAGTATTGTTTACAAAAAATATTGAGAACAAAAAGAGGATTTTATAAATTTTTTTAAAAATAAAAAACAAGAGTGATATAATCTTATAAATGTTCCAAAATGTTTATCATGAGAATGAATTTATGAAACTTATAATGATTTAGAGCCAAGTTATAAAATAGAAGATTATACAAAAAAATATATTTTAGATTTATATAGAAAAAAATCTTTAAGATGTAATAAATGTAAGTATAATAATGAATGTGAAGGAATAGGAATAAATTTTATTAGAAGTTATTGATTTAGTATTTTAGAACCTATAAAAAAATAAATGGCAAATATATGATACATTCAAGTTAATAGATATTGTAATAATCAATGTCATTTTTGTTCTAATCCTAGTAATTGAAAAAATATTAGTTATAAAAGATGAATTGAATTAATAGATGATTTTATAAAGAGAGAGTATCATTGAATTATTTTCACTGGTTGAGAGCCAACTTTATCTCCAGATTTAGTTAAATGGATAAAATATGCAAATAAAAAATGAATTAATTGTAGAATAATATCTAATTGAATGCAGTGTGCAAATGAAAACTATGTAAAAGATTTAAAAAATGCTTGATTAGAGCTTATACATTTTTCTTTATATTCATATATAGAAAAAATTCATGATTTTTTAACAGATACCCCTTGAAGTTATAAAAAGATTTTAAAAGCTATTCAGAATTCTTTAAAACAATGAATAGAAGTTCAGTTAAATTGTGTAATAAATAAATATAATCAGGATCATTTAGATAAAACTGTCAAATTTGTAGTTAAGTATTTTCCACAAATTAGACATTTTGTTTGGAATAATTTAGATCCACAAATGATGAGACAAACTGATATTGCTCTTTCAACTTTACCAGATTTTGAAAAAGCTTCAAAAGTTCTTTTAAGATGATTAAAGTTTTTGGAAGGTTCTTGAAGAACTTTTAGAGTTGAAAGATTGCCTCTTTGTTATATGAGATGATTTGAATTTGCTTCAACTGAAACTAGAAAAATAGTAAAGGATGAAGAAAGAATAGTACATTTTCTTGATTTTAGAGAAAGTTTTAGGGAACAAGATTGGGAACATGAAAGATGAGAAGAGTGCAATAGTTGTGATTTAAGGTGAATTTGTGCTTGATTATATGAGAAAGAAATTTATTATAATTATGTAAAATTAATTGCTCAAAAAGTTTCAAGAGAGGAAAAAGAAAAAATAATAAAAAAAATAAAATGAAATTATGAAAAAATATAACCTTATTATTAAATGAGTATGTAATACTAATTGTAGTTTTTGTAATTTTTTTGAACAAAAAGAAAAAATTAATTCAAAGGATCATTTAATTGAATTAATAAAAGAATTAAATAAAGCAATTCTTTCTTGAGTAGAATATATACAAATAGGATATTATTGATATGAACCAACAACTTTTCCCTTTTTTCTAGTTATATTGAAATATATTAAATCTAGAGGATTAAAAGTATCTCTTAGTACAAATGCAGTTCTTTTTGCAAACAAAACATTTACAAGCAAATTTATATGATTAATAGATAAAGTATATATTACATTATATTCATCTAATAATAAAGAACATTTTTTATATACTCAGAAAAAACAATCATATTTAATTAAACATTTAGCAATATCTAATTTATTATGAATTTGAGTTAATGTTAAATTAAATATACTTTTACTTAAAAATACATTAGACAGTTTAAATACTATTTTATTACAAACAAAAAAATATTGGAAACATGATTATTTTTTAAAAAATATTTCAATTGTTTTACCTTCTCCTGAGATGGATGAAATTAGGATGAGATATTTAATTCCATCATATGTAAATACAATAAATGTGCTTAATAAGAGTGTGTTATTTTTTAATAATTTAAATATTATATGAATAACATTCATTTGAGATATTCCTAAATGTATATCTAAATTTTTTAATTGAGTCCAGTATTCTTATAATAAATCATCATTATCATCTGAATATTTGTATACAAAAAAATGTAATTGATGTTTATATAAAAAGGATAAATCATGTAAATGAATTAATTCTAAATATTATTCTATTTTTTGAGATAATGAATTAAAAAATTCTAAATTGTATAAATATGATTATGAAATAATAACAAATAAAGAAATATATAAAGCACTTGAAAGAGCTAAAAAATTATATATTTAATTTTTTTTATTATAAAAATAAAAATTAAATTTTTTAAAAATATTGTTATTATAAATCCAAATATAAGAAAAATTCAAAATGAGAATGTTTTTAATACTTTTATTGTATTAAAATTTACAAAATTTTTTGTTTTTTTTTCTTGATGATATTTATTAAATCATTTATAAATATCTCTTAATTTTTTGAGATTATAAATATCTATATTTTTTTCAAATTTATTAATTTTAATTCATTTTTGTTTTATGAATGCATCATTTTTAAAGCTATCTATTAAAAATTTTTTATCAATTATATCTCCTTCTTTTAAATTATTAATATTTATATATTTGTATTCAGCAATTCAAAAAGTTATTTTATAAGCTGCTTTTAATATTTTAAATATTAAATATAATATTAAATATAAGGTAAAAATTTTAAATAGATATTTTTTGATTTCATAAGGATTTTTAAAATATTCATAAGAAATAAAACTAATTAAAAATATACTTAAAAGTCCAAGTAAAATATTTCAAATTAATTTTAGATCTAATTTGAACTTTTCAGAAATATGTATTTTAAATTTAATAATTAATAATTTAGTAAAATATAATCATCAAATAAATATTCATATAAATAAAAATATTAAATAAATATTATATTTTTCAATTATCTCATTGATAATTTCAAATTTAGAATTTTGTCATGTTGTTATGATTCAATGTAGTAAATAAAGTCTGACCAATCTAATACTTACAAAAACAAGTAAAAAAGTAATTAGCCATTTAAATATTATTTTAAAGGTATTTCATCATTTATTTTGTTTATAAACTTTCCATCTTTCATTTAAATCAATTTTTATATTTCACCATAAACTTTGTCTATAATTTTTGTTAAATAAAACTTTGTATAAATAAAAATATAAAAAATATCAAAATAAATAAGTTAATGTAACAAGTGCTATATTTCAAATAAAAGGTATAATTCATATATATGGGATAAATAAGCTTAATACAAGTAAATATTTAGCATCTCAGGCTGCCCATATTCAAAAATAGTATAATATAAAGCTAATTATAAATGTTAGTACAATTTGTCCTAAAAATAGTAAATAATTTATTTCAGGAAAATTTAAAAATATATATATGTAATAAATAGGGATAAGTAATAATAAATATCATAAATATTTATTAGGTATTTTTTTATATTTTAAATCAAAAATTATTATTTTAATATTTATATATAAGAATGGTATAAATATTAAAAATAATATAGTTTTTTCTAGCATATTTCTTTTAAATTAAGTAATTTTTTATAGATTATAATAAAAATATTAAAAAAATATAGTAAAAAAAATATTTTATTTTTTCCTTTAAAATAGCCATATTTAAAAGTTAATATTTAAAAGATAGCTAAAATAAGCCAAAAAAATTTGCAATAGTCTTTAACTTGGCTATACTAAGAGTGTTATCTTATTTATTAATAACATTGTTACTATGAAAAAACAAGATTTTATTAAAGAAGTGGCTGCTGCTGCTGGTTTAAGTCAAGATGCTGTTTCTAGAGTTTTAGCTTCTATGATTGATGTTACTACTGCTGAATTAAAAGCTGGTAGAGAAGTTAATATTACTGGATTTGGTGCTTTTAAAATTTCTAAAAGAGCTGCTAGAAATGGTGTTAATCCAAGAACTAAAGAATCAATTAAAATTCCTGCTATGAATTCTCCTGTTTTCAGAGCTGGTAAAACTTTAAAAGAAGCTGTTAGATAATTAGTTTCTTTTTAAAAAACTCAATATTTGTTGAGTTTTTTTTGATTTTATTTTTTTTATATGTTATTATATTTATAAGTAATATTTTATAAATATATTTATGCAAGAAATTTGTATAAAAATCACTGATGTTTTTTCTCCTGAATTAAGGGAAAAACTTGAACAATTATGTACTGATAAAAAAATGGAAGTTTCATTTAAATATGTTTCTGATTTTAGAAGTACTGGTTTACTTAGAAATTATATTTCTGAGCTTTGTTCTATGTGTAAATTAGATAAAACTTGGATAAGTAGAATAATATTGATTACAGATGAATTAAATAATAATGCAATAGAGTATTGAAGTAAGCCAGGAGAATATAATATAATGATTTTTAGATTAAAGGATTTATGAGATGAAATAGAATTAGAAATATCTGTTGAAGATACTTGAAATTGAGATAAATCAAAAACTGCTAAGGAAATGTTTGAATTAAAAAACAAGAAAAAAGAATCTTGATTTGATTGATATATGTGAATTAGAGGAAGATGATTATTTTTAATAATTGATAAAATGGTAGATGATTTAAAATTTGAAGATACTGAAAAATGATGATTAAGAGTAATAATTAAAAAGAAAATAAAAAAATAGAAGATTTTTCTTCTATTTTTTTATTTCATAAATTCTTTTTAAATTTTGATAACATTTATATTCTTCTTCTGTATCACAATAATATAATTTATATTTTACTCTTAAATCAATATATATTATATCAGTTTTATTTAAGTTTTTATATTCTTTATTAAATATAATTAACTTTTTGATTTGATTATTTATATTTTCAACATTTCCTGAAATATCAAAAATTATTCTTAGGTTATTTTTAAAGATAAAGTGAACTTCTCTTGCTGTAACATAATAATCAATTTTTTTTATTTGTAGTGCTAGTAAATTTTTATTTAATTTATTTTCTATGTATCTTATTTTATCTAAATATTTTTTTTTGAGTATCTGTTTGTAGTCAACAAATTTTTCTTGTTTATTTGTTAGAATATTTAGTTGTAATAAATTTTCTTCTTGTTTGTTTGTAGGAATAACAGATCAATTTTCTAAAATAGTATAATTTTTTCAGTTTATGGTTGTATTATATATTTCTTTATATGATCAAATCTTTATTCTAAGAGTTGAAGGATAAAATTTAGTAATATTAATATAATTAATATTATTTTGATAATTTTTTAGTTTTTCTTTAAGTTTATTTTTATCTACTTTAAATATATGTTTTCACTTTAAATCTCAAATTGCCATATATGCAATACTTATATTTGTTCTTGGATCTTGTCTTAATATTTCAATTTTTTTTATTTTAAAAAAACTAGAGTTATAAATAAATATTATAATTAGAATAAAAAAAATAAATATAAATGTTAATATTTTTTTTATATCATAATTTCTATTTTTTATTTTTAAGTGAATTTGATAACTATGTCTTTTTATTTTTTTTGTTTTTTCTTCTTGCTTTTTTCTTATTTTATTTAATTTCTTATAGGTATTTATTTTTTTTGCTATATATGTTTTTGATAGGATCTTTTTTATTTTATCTATCATATTAATCTATATTTTTATAATCTAAATTTTTAATAGCTTCACTTACTTCTCATGCTATTTTTCAGCTTTCATCATATCTAAACCTAATTCTAGGATTTTTTCTCAGAGATAATGATTTATTTAATTTTCTTTGAATATCATGAGCATATTCAGCTAAAGTTTTACATAAATTTTCAGAATTTTTAAAACTAGATACATATACATCAAGGTAAGATACATCACTACTAATTTTTATTCAAGTAATATTTATTAATCAAAAGTCAGATTCAATATTTTGTATATGTTCAAATAAAAATCTAGAAACAAGTTCATGTGCTATTCATTCTAATTTTTTAAGTCTATCTTTGTTCATTTTTTTAATGATTATTATCAATTATTAATTGTTTAGTATCTTATTTACTAATTTAGTTTTGACAAGTTAAAATAAATTAATATACTCAGGGTACAAAATTTTTATATATTAACCTGTTAAGGGGAGATAGAAACTATGATATATGCTATAAAAAATGAAAATGAATCTAATGAAAAATTAGTTTTAAGATATAAAAAACTTTTTTTCCAATCTAGAATCACAAATAAAATTAGAAATGAAAGATATGCTGTAAAAAAACCAACTAAAAAGAAAAGAAGAGAAGCTGCAATTATTAGAGAAGCATACAGAGATTTAAATCAAAAAGTATACTTTTAATTAAGTATAATAGCATAGAAAATAAGGGCCTAAAAAGCCTTTATTTTTTTGTGTTAAAAATATTTTTGTGTTAAAATTAATATAAATTTATAAAAATAATAATTTATATGGCAAAAAAAGAATCTAAATTTAAAAAATTTAAAAAAGCAACTAAAATATTATTATTAACAAATTGACTTGTATTGATTGCTGTAGCAATGTTAGCACCAATATATGCAATATTTGTTGATAAAGTATGATGAGACTTGATGGATGCTAGTATAGCATGATGAATATTTGCTTTGTCAGCCTGAATTACTAGTTTAATTTCTTGAAAAATAACAGACAATCTAAAAAAGAAAACGAATGTTGTAGTATTTTGATATTTTTTAATGTGAATTTGATTTTTTCTTTATACTATTGTTGATAGTGTTTTATTTTTATTTTTTGTGCAAGCTTTAATCGGTTTTGGTGAAGCAATTTATTCTCCATCATTTGATGCTTTATATTGAAATAATCTAAATAAAAAACAAAGGTGATTAGAATGGGGAGCTTGGGAATCTATGAATTATTTTACAATAGCAATTTGAGCATTTATTTGATGATTAATGGTAACTTATTTATGATTTAATTCTATATTTATATTTATGTGATTACTTTGTTTTGGTAGTTGAACATATTTATATATATTATCTAATCATAAAAAATGTAAAATAAAACAAAAATAAAGGTTTAAAAAGCCTTTATTTTTTTATTTAAATTAATACAATAACTATTAATTATTCATTATTAATTACCAACTTATGTTCAAAAAAATAGTAGGACTTTGATTTTCATCAAAATGAAAAAATGCAAAAGATGTAGAAAAATATATTGAAAGCTTGGTTAACTCTTGAGCTTGAGAGTTTTTTGTTGGTTATAATCCAGAGTATTGGTATACAAAATTTGGTTTTGAAGTAAGTCCAAATGGTAGATTTGCTGAACATGAACAAGTGACAGATTTTGAAACTTTAAAAGCAATTGTAATAGAAGCTCATAAACATAATATTGAAATTTTTGCTAATTTAAATGCTTGGTATTATACTCCAGAAACTATGCCTCTTGTTAAAAAAATGGTTGAAGAACTTATAGAAGTGTGAGTAGACTGAATTATTTGTGGTAATATTTCTATTTTAGAGTATTTGAAAAGTATAGATTATAAATGACTTATAAATATTTCTACAATTATGGCTGTTTACAACAAAGAAGCTATTAGATTTTTTATAGAAAATTATAATCCAAATAAGTTTATTTTAAGTAGAGAAGTGACATTAAAAGAGATAGAAGAGCTAACAAAAGAATTTCCTGAAATGAAATTTGAAGTTTTTGGAGAATGAGATTTCTGTAGATATAATAATTGACTTTGTTTTGCTGAACATAAGTATGGTGCTAAAGATATTTGTACAATTGTAGTAAATGATTTAGTGATTAAAAAAAGATTTAGACCAGATTTTAAAGAATTTATTTTAGATGAAAATTTCTCAAATAAACAAAAATTAGATTTAATGGATGATAGTTATAAGTCAGATTTTGAAGTAATTGAAGATTTAATATGAAATATAGAATTAGATTTAGAGGATAAAAATAGTTTACTTGAAAAATTAGAAAAAATCATTTTAAAAAATAAAAATAATGTTGATTTATATTTTGATGCATTACAAACTCTTGATTCTAAGCATAATAAAAATATATTATCTTATTTAAAAGGAATAAAAGTTTTATTGAAAAATAATATAAAAGATGAAAATTTAGAATCATTAGAGCAAGAATTGTCAAATTCATTTAAATCATATATGGCTTATCATAAGAAAAAAGTAGAAGAATTATGATGAGAAGCTAAATTAAGGGCTTTACAGTTAGCAAGTTTTTATGGAAGAAGTGATAATTTAAATTTATATTCATATTTATTTTTCTCAAAAATTCCAAATATTGATACAGTAAAATTTCCTACTAGATGAAGAAATTATGCTGAAAAAATAAAATTAATTGAAGAAGTAGTAAAATCTTGAGAAATAAAAAAAGATTTAATTGATAGGACAGTTTCACTTGATAGAGCACACTATGATTTAACTTATTTATTTTGAGATAAGTTATGGTTTAGAAAAATGATAAATAAAAAAGCTGATTAGAATCAGCTTTTTTATGTTTACCTTACAATAATTTTTCAATCATTTACCTCAAAATTTAGTTTATATATTCAACTATCAGTTAATATATCAATATCAGAATCATGATTTACATGAAATTCTTTAATTTTTCAGTTTGAAGCTTCTATTTGTCCTAAGTAAGTAAGAGATTTTGTATCTTGAAATCTTCTTGTATTTGGTTTTAAAACCCAAATTTTATCATTTAGTAAAATATAAACATAATTTAAATCTTTTCTTGTTTTTATTTTTATAGGAGAATTTGTTTCCACTTTGTAGTTATCAGGTAGTTTATTGATAACTATATTTTCTAATCTGTATGGAGTAGAGAAGAATTTAACTATAGTTAAATCATCTTTTAATATATAAATTCATCCATCAATTGCTATATCAGTTATTTTTCAAATAGCTTTAACATCTTCATCTTTTAAGTAAGGAATTGCTTTTTGGAAAGTTTTTCCTACTTTTTTATGTTTAAAAATTTGATTTTTTGATTCAGGAATTAAGTAAATATTTGTAGCATAACTTAAAATAGTATCTGATTTCTCCCAAGTATTTTGTCCCTCAACATCTTTATATGAAAAATATCAATTTTTTGAAAACTCTACAACTTTTCCTGATTTTGTAATAAGAATAATACTATTATCAAGAGAAGTGGCATCTATGAAATAATCATCTTTAAGTTGAGCAAAACTATATTTTTTTGCAGTTTTATTTGGTATAATAGGTCAAATTACTGAATTTTTTGTAACTAAATATGTTTTTCTATTAGCTTTTACTAATTTAACAGGATTTTTTTCTTCAAGTTTATATAATAAATTTGAATCATTAATATTATATGTTTCTATTCAGTTAAATTGTTTTTTGATGATATTAATATCATTTAATAAATTATTAACATCATTTAAAAATAGTTTTTTATCTTTTAAATCTTGAGTTATTTCTTCAGCTTTTTTAATATTTAAATTAAAAATTTCTGAGTTATTTGAGTTATTACTAGCTATTCTAACATATTCCATTGCTTTTGTTAGATTTTCTTTTCAGATTTCAATATTTTTTGTATTACTTGTATTAGCTACAATTCAATTTATTATAAAATATAGAGCAATAATAGCTAAAACTACAATAGATAGGTAAAATCAATTTTGAATAGTTTGAGATTGTTTTGAAATTTTTTCTTTTGCTATCATATAATATGCTACTAGCTTTTTAACTACAGAATTATCTAGTGCCTTCATTGTAAAAGTCCCTAAATATTCTTTTAATTTTGATTTTTGTTTGTTGTTGTCTAGTAAGAAATAGTATTTAAAACTTAATAATCAAATGTTTTTTTCAATATTTTCTTCACTTAAAATAAGTTCTATATTTTTATTTATTTCTTCAGCTTTTTTTCAGATAACACAATCAGTAAAGTCACTGTATGATAAATAATTTAAAAGTCTATCAGTTGAAAAAATAATAGTATCCAAATGATCTATTTTTCCTTCTGATATAAATAAGAATTCTTTTTTACTTTCATTTTTTTCAGTAATTTCAATAACCTCATTAGTTGTTTTAACTAAATAAGCACTTGTTGAACCAATGTTTGAGAAAAATAGATTATTCTTTTTTAATATTCAAATTATTATAGAGTTTTTACTGTATTTATCTTTATCTTGATTAATTGTTTTTAAAAGAGAATTTATATTTTCAAGTAATAATGCAAAGTCTTTGTAAGTATTTTCTTTTGTGATATTATCAATTGAAAAATCTATAATTTTTGAAACAATTAAGTCACAAGTATCAGGATTTTCACAATCTGCAATTATAAATAAGTCTAGGTTTTCATCTAAATTTATATTTCTTTGTATTATTTTATTTTCTTTTTGTTTATCAATTATTTTTGAATTTAAATCAAGCATAATTTTTTGTTTTTTTAGTTTTTAAAAAGTCTTTTAAAATTATATTCAAAACTTGTAAAAAACAAACTTAAAATTCTATGATTTTTTGTTTAGAATTAATAAATATGATAAAATAAAAATATATAAATATTTTAAATATTAAATTATGACTAAACAAGAAGAATCAGAGAATAAAATATCATCTGAGCTACTTGAAGCTAATAAAGAATCTTTAAGTATTGATTATTTTGAAGAGAATAAAGAAGACATAGATAATGTTTTAGATTTACCAACTAGAGAAGAAATATTAGAAAAATACAGAGTAATATGAAAAAATAAGCAAGTTAGTTGATATCAAGTTTTGGAAGATATATTAGATCTTCCAACTTTTATGTATTTAATGGAAAAGGCTTTTTTACAAGAATATAGAGTAAGGTGAACAAGAGATTTATTATCAGAAGAAATAATATCAAAATATTGGATTTTAGGAGAATATAAATCTATTTTTGAGAAATTAAAATATTTTTGAGTAGATTTACTTAAAACTTGAATGGATGCAGATGAATTGTTTAATTTTTTAAAAAATGTAAACATAAGTAAATTAGAGAAACATTCTGAGTTATTTAGTAGAAATAAAAAGTTATTTTCTTTTAAAATAAATAGAGATAAAGAATATAGAGAGTTAATTTCTATACATTTAGATAAATATATTTATTTAAAGGAAAATATATTAGATTTTAGTATTAATAGTGTTAAAAATGAAGCAAAAGTAATTAATTCAATATTTTATGAAATATTAAAATTAGATAATTTAGATATTTTTATAGATTTAGTTAATGAATTAGAAATTACAAATGTTAATGATGAATGGTTTGATACAGAATTAGAGATGGCATTTAATATGTATAGAGGTATATTTAACCAAAAACAAACAATAAATAATTTGAAACTTATAAATAAAAGAATAAAAAAACCATTAAAATTTAAAAATCTTTATAGTAGACAAGCTCCTTTTACAGAGTTTGAAATAGATGTTTTTGCAGATATATTTTTAATAAATACTGATGTTTTAAATGAAGTTCTAGATTATATTCCTGAAGAAAAACTAAATTTTGAAAAATGAAATTTATTACTTGAATTATCAATGTATATAAAAAATTTTTCTATAGATGATATAGAAAATCTTGTAGAATCTACAAATGAAAGTGTTAGTAATATCCTTTGAAATTTATGAAATAAAGAGGATTCTAAAATATGAAGAACTCAAGAAGAAACTTTTAAATTGATTAAATTATTATATTCTAAATTTTGAGATAATATTTGAATAAAAAATGATGATATTATTTTATGAGTTTTAAAAAGTAAGATAAATGTTGAAAATTTTGATAAAATTTTTTTTGAAGAATATAAAATATCTTGAAAGAAATGAATTATATTTTTAAAAACTATTTTTAGTTGACCAATATCTTCTAATTTAGAAAATTATAATAGACTATCAAAAGAAATACCAGAAATTTTTCAATATGAAGTTTTTTGAGATTTGTTATTAAATTTATGAGACAATAAATCAGCATTTTTATCTATATCTCAAATACTAAATAAGAAAAATATTGATAATTTTATATATGTTTTTAAAAAATTTTCTTTTGAAATAATAAATGATTTTTCAAATTTTTTATTAATAATAAAAGATCATATTAATTTATCAGGTGAAAACTGAATTTGATTAAAAAATATAAAAAATGTTGAAGATATTTTTTGAATTAATGTATTATATAATGATTTTATAAAATCAGAAGGAATATTTTTAGTATGAATTGATTTAAAAAATAGATTTAAATTTTTAAATAAAAATTTTCCTTGAAAAATAAAATCTTTAGATGATTTAAAAGAATTTTATCCTTTTTATTCTAATTTTAAAAAAGTTACAGAATCACATGAATTTTTTATAAATAAATTATCTTATAAAAAAAATGATTTTCATAATAACTTTGTGATGAAAGAGTTATCTGCTTTAGATGAAACAGCAAAAGAAACATTTGAAAAATTGGAAAAAATATTTTGATTAGAAGTACTATTGAAATATATATGAAAAAAAGAAAATATAGCAAATGCTTTATTATATAGTGAAAAATTAATTTCAATTTGAGAATCAGCAAAAGAATTGTTATTATTTATTTGAGAAGAGAAAGATGAAAAAAAATATAAAAAATTAAATATGATATTAAACATATTTTATATAACAGATGAAATAAATATAGATAAAATTACTAAAATTTTAAAATTAAGAGGTATAAATACATCAAAAAATTTAATAAATGCTTTTAATTTTACTAAAAGTTTAGAAGAAGAGAAAGAAATTTTAGATTTATATGATGATACATTAGATGATTTAATAAATTTAAAACCTATTAATGATTCAGAATATAAGTTTTTAGTTAATTGAGCTATAGATGAAGTTTATAATTGAGTTAAATCTTATACTCCAGAAAGATTAGATGACTATGAAGATAAAACTGAACATTTAGAAAAATATAAATTTGATAGAAATTGATATAAAATGTTTTTGAGTTGATTAACTTGATTTAAATTAAAAAAATGAGAGAAAGTAAATGTAGAATTAATGAAAATTTTTGATAAAAGGGTTGAAAAAATAAAAATAATTTCTAAAGATATTCAAACTTTAAAATGATATATTTTAAAAGAATTTGAAAAGAATCAATTTAAAACTAAAATTGATAATTTAGAGGCTTTAATAATACAATATTTAAAATTTTTAGAAGATAAAAAATGAAAATTAGATATAGAAGATATGGATGTAATACTAGCATATCAGTTATTATGAAAGTTTGATAGTTTTATTAATTGAAGTAATGATAAAATTGCAAGAATACAAGATAAGTATTCTGAAAATGTTTATAAATTGGAAGCATTAATAAATGAATATTGAGATAATTTAAAAGAAACAATTAATTTATTAGAAAAAAAACTTATTAATTGAGATAATAAAAAAGATTTAGAATTATTAGGAACAAGAAAAGATATTATAGAAAATACAGATGAATACAAAAATCTTACAAAAAATAGAGTATTAGAGCAAATTGTAAAATCTTTTATTAATATACCTGATGATAAATTAAATCTGATAATTATTAAGAAATCTTTAACAACTAGATTCTCTACTATTTTGCAGAAAAATAGTTATTTAAAAAATAAAGTATGAGAATTAGTTTCAATGTTTGATTTAAATGATTTTAGATTTTTAGATAATGAAAATAATAAAAATAGCCTTAAGAAGAAATTAAATTCTAATGTTTTTAAATTTTTATCTAATAATAAACAAATAGATCTAGATTTAAAAATGATTCAAGATATTCAATGAGAAATATATACTAGCTTAAAACATGAAAATGATAAATATGAAGAGGTAAAAGAATTAGAAAAAAAATCAGATTGAAAATTGGTTGAAAAATCATCAAAAATTAGAAATGTAATTTGATATTTTGCAAAAAGAAAAGAACAAGCCAAAGCTAGGGGAGTGTGATGAGTATGTATATGAAAAGATCATAAAATGTGGCAAAATCCAAATTATTTTGAATTTGTTTTAATGGATATAGATAGAAAAATTAATATTTGAACTACTATGTTATTACATATAGAAGATAATAATAAAAAATATTTATTATTCTGACCAAATCCAAGTGAAGAGTTTACTACAAAGGTGTCAGCTAAAGATTTATATTATCAAATTTTAAGAAAAGTTTCTGATTTTGCTGAAAAAAATTGATATGATTGAATTATTTTAAATACAGAATATTGAAGATCAACAAATAGATGATGAAGTTTTCAAACAGTTTTAGAAAATTCTGTTTTAACAAATAACAATTGAGAAGCTTTTGTTATTAATTTACAAAAATCTCATTTATTATGATGAGGTTATTATTATAAAGATTGATTAAATTTTGTATGGAAAAAAACTACTAAAAATTAGTAGTTTTTTTGCAAAATACAAAAATACTTATAAAATATAAAAATCTTAAAATTAAAAAAGAAATATTATATGTTAGTAATTAGATGAGCAAAACAATTATCAGGTGAAATAAATATTGGATGAAGTAAAAATGCAGCACTTCCTATTATGGCTGCAGCACTTTTAATAAAGGGAAAAGTGACTTTGAATAATGTTCCTGAAATTCAAGATGTATTTACATATCTTGATATTTTAAAAGGGATTTGAGTAAAATATGAATTTACTAATAATAAATTGATTTTAGATTCAACAAACTTAAAACATACAAATTTTGATTTAGATAAAATAAAAAAGATAAGAGTTTCAGTTTTACTTTTAGCTCCTTTACTTGATAGACTTTGAAATGTATCAATTCCAACTCCAGGAGGTTGTAATTTATGAGCTAGATCTATTTTTAGTCATTTGAAATGATTAGAAAATATTGGTTATAAATATGAGTATAAACAAGATGAATCTTGAGCTGATTTAGTTTATTTAAGTGGTAAGTCAAAATCTTGAGATTTAGTAATAGATGCTGGTTTTTGAGTAACTCCTACAGAAAACCTTATTGTTGCAAATGTTTTAAGAAAGGGACAAACTACAATTAGACTTTCAGCTATTGAACCACATGTTTTAAATTTAATAGATTTTTTAAGAAAAGCTGGAGCTGAAATATTTATTAGATATGATCATACAATTATTATCAATTGAGTTGATGAATTAAAAACAGATTTTGAATTTGATGTTGTTTCTGATTATATTCAATCTTGAACTTATATGATTATTGCAGCATTAACTGCTAAAGATTATATTGATATAAAAAATGCTAGAATTGATGATTTGTATGCATTTTTAGAAAAATTAAGAGAAGCTTGAGTAAAATTTGAAGATTTATGAAATGACATTTTGAGAGTTTACAGAGCAGAAAATTTAAAAGCTACAAATATACAAACAAATATTTTTCCAGGTTTTCCAACTGATTTACAATCACCATTTGCAGTTTTACAAACTCAAGCAAATTGAGTAAGTAAAATACATGAAATTCTATTTGAGTGAAGATTAAATTGGCTTGTAGAACTTGAAACAATGTGATTAAATATGTCTATTTTAAACCCTCATGAAGCCCAAATAGTTTGACCTGTTGAATTTAAAGCTTGAAAAACAGTAACAAGTTGGGATCTAAGAGCTGGAGCCTCAATGGTTATTGCTTGATTGATAACAGACTGAATTACAAAAGTTGAAAAAGTTGAGTATATTCATAGGTGATATGAAAATATTGTTGAAAATTTAACAAAACTTTGAGCATTAATTGAAGAAATAGAAGATTAAATTTAAACTTAGTTTAAAGTTTCTTTATATAATTAAATTATTACTTTTTAAAAGAAATATTATGAAATTTTATGCGATCATATTTATCATTTTTGGTATAGCTGTTATATTTTTCCCAGAATTAATTTGAATTTTAGTTTGATCATTTTTTATTTTTATAGGTATTAATATGCTTGTTTTATGAAATGTATTTGAAAAAAATATGAACTGATTTAAAAAGGATTGAAACTATACTCAATGGGGTAAATATAAGATATTTAAATAAAAAGTTGAAACTAATTTAGTTTCAACTTTTTTAAATCTTTATTTTCAATTTTATATTTTCTAAAAAATTGGTATTTCAAATTTCTCAGTTTTTGTCTTTTCTTATTTGTAAAAATTTTATTAAAATTTTAGTATTTTCTATAAAAAATTCTTTATTATTAAACTCATTTTTTATTTTATTAAATTCATTATTTAGTTTTTCATCTTTTGAAATAAAATTTT
>Ga0256828_1000081_pt1 | contig 61700 bp, 82 predicted proteins | sample CV88metaG_FD_185993 | JGI IMG/M metagenome (GOLD analysis project Ga0256828, IMG submission 185993) | Hydrothermal vent microbial communities from East Pacific Rise, Pacific Ocean - CV88 | ecosystem: Environmental > Aquatic > Marine > Hydrothermal vents | place: Pacific Ocean: East Pacific Rise...
TAATTTATTTTAACTTTTTGATATAATTATGAAAATAAACTCAATAAAAAACTTTAAAAAGTGTTCCTTAAATATAATTTTTAGGCGAATTACTTTACACTTCAAAGTTTTTTATTGAGTTTATGAGCATTTTGTTCTCCCGTAGTTCAGATGGTAGAACACCTGACTGTTAATCAGGATGTCCCAGGTTCGAGCCCTGGCGGGAGAGCAAAGTGCTCAAAAATAAACTCAATAAAAAACTTTAAAAAGTGTTCCTTAATTATAATTTTTTATGCGAATTACTTTACACTTCAAAGTTTTTTATTGAGTTTATTCTCACGACTTTTAAAAATGTTCCTTTATATTAAAGGAAAATGATAATGAAGGTATTTTACATTTCAAAGTCGTTAAATAAAAGACCCCTTCATTATCGCTAAGAATAATAGTGAAGTTTATTTTTAACTTCACTTTTTTAATTTTTTTAAAAATGAGATAGTTTTTACTATCTCAAAATCGTTTTTAAATGGAGTTCCTTTAAATTATTTTTATTGGTTAGAAAAGATTTACTTCACAAAAACGATTTTGAGATAGATAAGTCTATCAATTTTTATTTTTATGTAGTTGTAAGCATCAATTGGAAGATCTTCGTGCCGAAAGGGGCGAGGTTGTAGGTTCAAGTCCTACCAACTACTCTAAAAAGTTTTTAAATTGATGCGGGATTGAGAAGTCAGGTATCTCTTCGGGTTATGGGCCCGAAGGTCGGTGGTTCAAATCCGCCTCCCGCCACCATTAAAAAAATTAAATAATATAAAAATTAGTTATCTCAGGTCGTCTAATGGTAGGACAGTTGTTTTTGGCACAACCGATAGAGGTTCGAATCCTTTCCTGAGAACCAAAAAGTTCCTATGGAGAAAATGGTCATCTCACTACCCTTTCAAGGTAGTATTATGGGTTCAAATCCCATTAGGAATACCAAAATGCCCCAATAATTTAATGGTAGAATAATTGACTTGTAATCAATTTGTGTGAGTTCAAATCTCGCTTGGGGCTCCATTTTAAAAAATTTAGAAAGAATTTTAAGCAGAGGGATGGCCGAGTGGTCGAAGGCGGCACCCTGCTAAGGTGTTGGACGACAATTGTCGTCCCGTGGGTTCGAATCCCACTCCCTCTGCTTAAAATTCTGATTATAATGCAAAATTATAATTTATAAATTTCCTGAGCAGTGGGTTGTCTGAGCGGTCGAAGGTGACGGTCTTGAAAACCGTTGATGTGTAACAGCATCCGTGGGTTCGAATCCCACACCCACTGCTCAGGAAATTAAAAACTTTTCAAAAAAGTCTAAATAGAGAGTTGTCTGAGCGGTCAAAAGAGGCAGTCTCCAAAACTGTTATTCGTAGGTTCGAATCCTGCACTCTCTGCTTAGACCTTTATTATTCCTTTTAAATACTTCAAAAAGGAATAAAAATGAATACTACAAAAAATCTACAAGAAAACATAATCCAAAATTATTTTACTGTTGTTAATTATCCAGAACTGAAATCAATTTTATATTCTAATGGATTAGAATTTGATGAGGAAAGATTTAATCCGTTGAGTGAGCAAGAATTTGCTTTAATATATTCTTATAATTATATCTTTTTAAAAGATGATGAAAATGAAATTAAAAAAGAAGTAAAATTCATTCCTTTATTTCAATTTTTAGAAATTTTAATAAATCAAGAACATTCATTTCTTGAAGTTGAAAAAAATGTAATTAAAACTTTTATAAAAAACATTCAATCTAAAGATGCTTCTCTTGCTGGTAAAATACTTGACGAAATTTAATCTTAAATTATTCTTAATAATTAAACATATTTTTAAGAAAACTTTAAGACAAATTTTTTAAAAAAATGTTATTTTTACTTGACAATTAAAAAATTTTTTGTTATAATTATACATATAAAAAATAATGAAAAAGGAGAAGAAATGTTTAAAAAATATAACTCTATTGAAAATTCATACAGAACAAAAGAAGTAGAAAAAATCAAAAATTCTGAGTTTTATTGTGAAAAATTCTGTGTTACAGAAAAAGTTGATGGTGCTAATTTTTCGGCAATAGTTGATAAAGACGGAAACATTAGTTATGCTAAAAGAAGTGGATTGATTAAAGAAGATGAAAACTTTTATTTATGGGAGCAAGTTGCAGATAAATATGAAGAAAATTTCAAAAAATTAGGGACTTTTTTATGTAGTCAAAATGGTTGTGATAGAGTTCAAATTTTTGGGGAATTATACGGAAATAGAGTGCAAAGAAGAGTGAAATACTTACCTGAAGATGGGGTTAATGAATTTGTTATGTTTGATATAAGAATGGATATTGACAATGATTCTGAAACTCAATCTCAATTTATTCCATTTAAGCAATTAGAAATTTATAGTGAAAATTTTAAATTACCACTTGTGCCAAAACTTTTTGAAGGAAGTTTAGATGAGTGTTTAGAATTTAAAAATGACTATTTATCAATTTTAGCAAAAGAAAATGGAGTAGAAAATGAAAATAACATTGCTGAAGGTAATGTTATCAGAATGTATGAAAAAGATGGAAGAATCGGTTATGATAGAGTAATCCTAAAAAATAAAAATGAAAAATTTAAAGAAAAGAAAAATAAAGGTTCAAAAGTTGTTAAAATTGAATTGACAGAAGACCAAAAAAGACTTATTGAAGAAGGAAGCAAGTATATTACAGAAAGCAGACTTCACGGATTATTTTCAAAAGGTGAAGTTCAAAAAGATTGGAAACAATTCGGAAAAATTTCTGGACTATATATTAAAGATTTATGGGAAGATTTTGAAAAAGATAACGAAGAAGTTGCGAATTTATCAAAATCAGATAAAAAAGTTATTAGAAAGGAAATTCAAGAATTAGCAAATAAAATGATTAGAGAATTTCTTAAAAAGGAGATTTAATGATATATTTCCTTTTTTACTTTTTTGTTTCATTTGGTGCTTATTCATTTATGGTGGGTGGTGTGCATTCACTTGATGAAGTTGTAGAATTTGTATATTTTAACATTTTTGCTATTTTTTATTTTATTATACTTGTGATAACATTTTCAATTCTTTTTCCATTTTTAGTGATTTTATTATTTGCTAAAGGTGTTATTGATTTTTTAGAAACATTGATAAGAGGAATAAAATATATTTTCAAGTAAAATACTTGACTTTTTATTTCTTTTTTAATATAATTATATTGTAAATAAAACATAAAGGATTCACATGAAAATTGAAATATCAGAACAAGAATTAAAAGAATTTGAAGAATTTAAAAAACTTAAAAAAGTTGAAAAAAAGTTAAGTGTGTTAAACACTATTGGGTTAGAAAGATATTTACCTGAATTTAAAGAACTTTTCAAAAACGATGATTTAATTATTGATAAAATCACAAAATTTAAACTTCCTAAAAGTGGTAAATTTATAGATTCAGATATTATAAAAAAATTATTCAATATGAAAATAAATCATTTTGATGGTTTTAAAATAGGTAACGGAGAGTTATTATTTATGACTTTATACGGATTCCAAAGAGCAAACAAATGTGATTTAACATTAAACGGTGAAAATTATGAAATGAAGTCATCAAATATATATCAAGTAAAAGGAGGAAAAGCAAGGGCAGGATTTATCATAAATCCAACTCCTATAAATGGTAAAGTTTTATATGAAAAAATGGTTAAAAAATTTAAGGAAGCAGGATATATTATAAAATCACATACTGAAATAGGTTTTTCAATGAAAAACACTTCATTTTGGGAAGAAGTATTTGAAAAAAACATAGCACAAAAAATTTTATATTCATTTTTTAAAGATAAATTTTGTTTAGATGGGAAAAAAGTTTTATGGATTAAAAAGTGCAAAACATTTAAAGAATTCTTCAAGAAGTTTGTTTTATTTATTTTTGATTTATATATGCAAGAAAAAAATGTAGATAAATTTATTTTTTTAGATGAGATTAAAATGTCATTTTATGTTGCTAATGGTCTAAAAGATATTGAGAAATTATTTGATAGTGGTGCTTTAACAGGATTTTCATATTATTTTGATAGTCCTTCAATGAGAAAAAATAATTTACAAATGAAATTTAATAGCACTAAAACTGAAATTGAAAATAATGGGGACAGCATTTATGATGAAACTCAAAATAAAAATTTTGAGAATAATTATTTTGAATTTGTTAAATTTTTTGATAAAAGAAAAAATTATAAATTCTATATGTTCGGGAAACTTATTATAGAAGGAACAGCAAAAGAAATTAAAGCAATTTTATTAAAATACAATGTAGGCGATTATAGTAAAATGTATAAAAAATTCTATAACAGCAAAAGGGGAAAAGATTGTATGGTTATCAAGGAATTACACGAAATAATTGTTCCTGATAATTATTGTTTAAAAGAAGAAATTGTTAGAATACCTTGACAATTTCTTCCTTTTTTGTTATAATTATGTAAATAAAACATAAAGGATACACATGATTAAAAGATTAGTAGTTGTAGATATTGATGAAACTTTATTCGTAACAAAAGCAAAAATTTATGTTAAAAAAGATGGTAAAATTATTAAAGAATTGACGAATTCAGAATTTAATGAATACAAGTTAAATCCGGGTGAGGAATTTGATTTTGAGCAATTTAAAGATACAGATTTATTTGTAGAAACTTCAATACCAAACCTAAAAATGATAGATATTGTTAATAAGTTACAAAATGTTAAAAACACTCAGATTGTTATTTTAACGGCAAGAAACAATATGGATAATAAAGAAAAATTTCTTGACTTTTTTAGAGGTTTTGGAATGAATGTTGGACACTTCAAAAATAATCAAATTCATATTATAAGAAGTGGAGAATTGAAAGATAAGGTTTCAACTGCTGAAAAAAAGAAATTGATAATTTCAAGACTTATTACAAATAATGATTTTAATTTAATAGAATTTTACGATGATAGTCTTGAAAACTTAAATGTGTTAGATGAGTTTGCTGAAAAAGGATACTTAACTTATAAATTTTTGGTTAAAATTAAAGAAAATACTATTGAAAAAATTGATTAAAAATAAAAAGTTAATTTTTTAGTTTAAAAATAGTATAATTATAAATAAAAAACAAGGAGAATTGAATGACTTATGATGAATTACAAGAAGTTAATTTAACTACAAAAGACGAAAACGAGTTAAAAGACCTTATTATTGAATGGGGTAAAATGAATAAAATTATCGGTAACGGTAAAGATACAGTTCAGGCATTGAAACTTGATAGTGAAATGGGCGAAATTTTTCAAGGAATTTTAGATAATGATATTGATGAGATTAAAGATGGTATTGGGGACAATTTAGTTGTAATTATTATGATTATGTCTATTTTAGGTATTGATATTGAAATTAAACCTAAGCAAGTTTATACTGACACTACAAAAAATTTAGCATTAAAATATGCGATTATTAAAGGTGATTTCAGTGATAACTTAATTAAAGGCAATGTTAAAATGGTTGAGCAATTAGCGCTTGAAATGATTGACTACTTAAATATCTTAGCAGTGGTGCATAAATTATCATTAAAAGATTGTTTAGTTCAAGCATTGACTGATATTAGACCAAGAAAAGGAATTTTACTTCCAAATGGGACATTTGTAAAATCAACGGACCCTGAATATGAAAAATTAGTTGCTGATGAAAATGGGCAAGCAAATGAGAAAAAACAAAAAAATAAAAAAGTGAAGAAATAAGTTTTCTTCCAAGGAGTAATAATGTTATTTGATTATGTAGGTTCAGGAATGAGTTTCACGAGAATTATAGATGTGGATGTAGCAAAAACAGATACATTTATTGAAAGAATGAATATCGTCCTTGATGCTTTTAATGAAAAGCATAAATATATTAAACATTCTTTATTATATAATGCTTTTGCTGAACCCAAATTTCCTGACTTTTTCAAAAATTATCACAATGAATTATATGCTGATAGTGGTGGGTTGCAAGTTGTAACAAGAGGTGCTGAAATTACAGACGAAATTAGACAAAAAATTTATGAAACTCAAAGTAAAGCAGATTATGCTTTTTGTTTTGATAAAATACCTGTAATATCAGAAGGTAGTGTTGGGAGAGTAATTATAAATCAAAAAAGATATGTGCTTGAAGATGAATTTTTTAGTTCTGGGCAGCAAACAGGTGCCTACATAAAAGAACAAATTGAAAAAATGAAAGAATTGAATGCTAAGACTAAAATTTTTATGATTATTCAAGGACAAAATGCTGACGATTATGTTGATTTCGCTAATGGTGTTTTAAATGCTTTACCAAAAGAATATATTGATTCACTTGAAGGTATAGCATTAGCAGGGGCAAGTGCAGGTGAAGGAATAAAATTTGATATTTCAAGAAACTTAGCAGTCGCAAAACTTGAAATCGATGAAAGACTTAAAAAGAGAATTCACTTATTAGGTGCTGGTGTTATTAGAAAAGTTGTTTTATCACATTATATCCTAAATAAATTTATTGATAATCCATATATTAGTTTTGATAGTTCAACCCACACAAGATTATCAACGAATGGTGTTTTCTATGATAGAGGAGATATTTTTAAGAAAACTTCAAAAAAATTATCTTTACCAAAATTAAGCAAAGGAAGTGTTGATAATCACTCTCATAAGCATTATGAATTAGCAAAAAATCTCGAAAATATGTTTAACGAATTAGACATAGATATGGTTTCATTAGGATATAAAGATTTTAATGACCTTTATAAATGGGTTAAAATAAATGAAGCATATACAAAAACATCATTTATTGAAGAGAACGATAATCTTGATGATTTAATAAAATATATTTTTATTGATTTTTTAAGATATATAGGTTCAGTATTTAATTTTGGTAATGATTTAGGAAACATTATAACAAATCATAGAGAAATTGAATTTTTATCCACTATTAAAAAAACTAAACATTTATCACTTTTAAAAGAATTAAAAACAATTGAGGATTTTGAATACTTTTTAAAAGAGTTTGGGTCTGAATTAGTAGATAATGAATTTCAAAGAATAAAATCTCCTGATGATATAAAACCTAGAGTTTCACTTTTTTAAGGAATAAAAATGAATTTAGAAAATAAAATTAAAAATGCTATTGAAATAATTAAAAAATATACACAAGGTAAAAATTTTTACCTTGGACATAGCGGAGGAAAAGATAGTGCTGTTATTCTTGATTTAGTTAAAAAAGCAGGGTTTTCAGATTTGACACTTATCCATAATGTTAAACCTTTATACGAAACTTCACCTAATGGTCTTACGGATACACACATTGACACTTTAAAATATCTTTATGAGAATGTTATCACAGACGAAAAAGTGCTTGAAGTTATATTCGTTGAAGGAAGAAATGCTGATAAACAAATTGAAATTATAGAAAAATATAATTTTGAATTACAGATTGATGGGACAAGAAGATATGAAAATAGCAGAGACAATAAATCAAGCACTTTTATTTGGAATAGAAAAGAAGTTAATAGAAGCGAATTGCCTGAATATGTAGCAATGGGATTATTCGGATTGAGTTTTTGCTATCCGATTTATGATTGGGCAGATGAAGAAGTTTTTGAATATATTGTTAAAAATAATATCAAAATAAGTAAAGAATATGATAATGACGATTTATATCTTGAAGCAAAAAATAAATTTAAGGAGAATAAATGAATTACATTATTTTGGCGCCTCACATTGATGACGAATTGATTGGGTGTTTCAGTTTAATTAAAGATAAAAAAGTTAAAAAAGTAATCTATTTTTTTGAAACTACCCCTGAAAGACTTGAAGAAGCAAAAGAAGTGAGCAAACATTATGGTTTTGAGATTGAATTTAGCACAATAGATGACTTTAAACCTGAATTTAATGAAAATGATATTATATTACTGCCACAAAAAACTGACAGTCATTCGCACCATAAACAAGTTAATCAATTAAAATGGAAAATAAAAAATAAGAAAAAGTTTTATAGTATTGATATGAAAAATGCTAAACCTTTACCTCTTTCAGTAATAAATGAAAAAGAAAAAGCACTAAAAAAATTTTATCCATCTCAAATAAATTTATTTGAAAATGCTAAATACTTTTTATTTGAAGACATTATTGATGAGGATGATAAAAAAATGATATGGGTAACTTTTCAAAAGAAAGGAATTCATTATTACCCAGCAGCAGCAAGTGATGAAAAACTTCAAGATGTTTCATATTTAGGGCATCCCCACAGACATTTGTTTAAATTTAAGGTGAGTATTGAAGTTTTTCATAATGATAGAGATATTGAATTTCATCAATTTTTAAATTATCTTGAAGGATTATATGAGAATAACATTCTTGAATTAGACTTTAAAAGTTGTGAAATGATTGCTGATGATTTAGCATTTCACATTGCTAACAAGTTTCCTGGCAGAAAATTCATTGTAGATGTTAGTGAAGATGGAGAAGTAGGGACAACTTGTGAATATAATTAAAAAGTCAATTTTTTCTTGACTTTTTGATATAATTTTGATATAATTACACATGAAAAACATTTATGGTTAAAATACCCCAAGGAGAATAAATGAAAATAGGTTATGAAGTTGAAGGAAAAATGAAAGGATTGAAATCACTTTTTATAAATGAAGATGAGTTGAAAAATGAAATTAAAAAAATTAAAAAAATGGCAAAAGAAGTCAATCAAATATATATTTCTATTGATGCTATCCACGAACCCAACGAAAAATGGATTAAAAAAAGATTAGAACTTTTGAAAAAATTAAATGTATTTTTGACTGTTGAGATTATGTATTTTGTAACAAGACCAGATGTTGATATGGTTATGTTAAGACTTGAAGGAAATAATCAAATGTTAATAGAAGATTTAAAGAAAACAGATTCAATAAAAATACACACAGGAAAAAATAATGTTTATTCAATAAGCATAGAAAATATGTTTTTTACAAAATCAGAAGATTTTGATGATGATATTATATTATAAGGAGAAAAAATGTTATATTATGTTCCTATCGAACCTTTAAATGAAAGATATACAGAACAATGGTATAGAAATTTTACCAATGAATTTAAAAAACATTTTAAGGTTGAAGTAATTGACGGGGACCCGTTAATTGACTATATAAAAGTTGGTGCTTTTTTAGATATAAATTCAACTATTGCTTATAAAAATTCACAGATGATAAAAATAGCAAAATTATTTCATCAAGGTAAAATAAAAGATGGAGATATATTCTTTTTTGGAGATACCGAATTTTGGGGTATTGAGAGTTTAAGACTTATGGCAGATATGAATAAAATAAAAATCAAAATTTTTTCATTTTTACACGCTGCATCATATACTATTGAAGATGCTTTTAGTATTGCTGAACCTTATCAAAAATATACAGAACTCGGATGGATTTTAAGTCAGGATAAAATTTTTGTAGGTAGTGAATATCATAAACAAGCATTTTTAGAAAGAAGAGCAAAAATTGCCTCAAAAGAAGATTTTAAAAAAATTGAAGAAAAAATTGTAGTTACAGGCAATCCTATATTTTTAGATGAATATGAAAAATTTGAAGTGAAAAAGAAGAATCAGATTGTAATATGTAATAGATTTGATTATGAAAAAAGACCAAACATTTCATTAGATATTTGTCAAATTATTAAAGATAAGCACCCTGATTGGGAAATTGTTTTAACAACTTCATCAAAAAATCTTAAAAGTAATAAAAAATGGTTGCTTGAATATGCTAAACTTTTAGAAAAAAATGGCATTATTTCAATTAAAGAAAATTTATCAAAAAGTGAATTTCATAAAATACTTGCTGAGAGTAAGGTTATGTTAAGCAATAGTATTGAAGAAAATTTTGGATATTGTATTGTAGAATCAATGGTTTATAAAACTAAACCTTTAGCAAAAAAAGATTTAAGTCATATTGAAATTTTAGAAAATGATGACAGATTACTTTTTACTGATATTGATGAAATTATTGAAAAAATTGAATATCTTATGACGAATGATTTTGAGGTCAATTATCATCTAAAATATAAAAATGTAATCAATAAAATTATTGATGAAATGAAGGAATGAAATGAGAATTTTTAAAAGAAGAGTATTAGTTATAGGATTTGATGATTGCATAGGAGGAATAAACACTTTTTTAAAAGGTTGGATTCCTTTACTTGATAAAATTGATGTTGCTATAGACCATATTTCATTTAGAGATACACCCGATTGTTTGAATGAATTTAAAAAACACGGAAATTATAATACCATTTCAAATTCTGTAATTAAAACAGAATTAGGTGAAGATGGACTAAGAAATATATACAATAAATTTTCTCAGCAAATGTTTTTTTACGGAAGTTTTGTAAATAACCCTGTAATTGATGCAAAAGTTATAGATAAAGTTCATTATGCTTTATCAAAAAATTATTATGATTTTATTTTATTGAATCATCCTGATACATTTAAACCTATTTTATCAATTTTAAATCTTGAAGAGATTATGGATGTTATTGTTTATACACATTCAGGAGATATTTTTAATCCAAATGAAACGAAAGATTATTATTTTAAAAAATACAGAGATTGTATTTTCAATTCTATAAAATCAGCAACTATAATTTCACAAAGAAAAAATTCATATTTAGATGAATTAAAATTAAATTATAAAGTTATAAGTATGCCTTTATCGTTAAAGATTGATGAAAAATTACCTGAAAAAGAAGATGCTGTTTTATATTTAGGTAGGGTTGTAGCAGCAAAAAATATAGAAGGGTGGGTAAAAATAGTTTCTAAACAAAAATATAAAGCATATGTAATTGTTCCTTCTGAAAAAGAAAAAAATAAATTTGTTGAATTATTTAAGAAATATAAAAATGATAATTTCCATATATTTTACGATATTTCTCAGGATAAAAAATGGGAAATAATTAAAAAAGTCAAATGCTTTTTTGTGTCAAGTGATTTTGAGGCATTTCCTTTTGTAATACTTGAAAATTACGGGTATAATAATGTAATTGTTTTAGACAGAACTTGGAGCAGGGATTTTAATAATGAATTACCTATAAAAATAGTTTCAGAAAATGAAGCACCTAAAGAAATTGAAATGGCAATTGAAAATTATGATGACAAAAAAGTTAAGAAAAATGCTGAATTATTGTATAATTATATTGAAGAAATTGACAAAAAATGGGAAGATTATTTACTTAAAGATAAAGTTGAATTAAAAGAAAAAAAGAATAAAATTAAAGCAATTCAATACTTAGAAAAATATAATGATTATGAAGAAGCACTTCATAAAATGGGAAGATTATTAGATTTTTCTGAATTTAGTTCATTATATAAAAATATAGATACAAGTAAAATAATCCAAACAAAAGAAAAAACATATTACGAAAAAGTTAAAGAAAAACTTTTCTAAGGAGAAAGAATGATACCCGTAGTTGAAAAATTTTACTCTCTTCAAGGAGAGGGTAGTGAAACAGGAAAACCTTCAATTTTTGTAAGATTAGGAGGTTGTAACTTAACTTGTGCCGGTTTTGGTTGCAAATTTACTTCACCTTTAACAGGAGAAGAATTGGTTGGGTGTGATAGTCATTTTGCTGTAAATAGCAAACATTTCAGGCAAACTTGGGATTATATTGATTCATTTCAAGAAATGGTTGAAATGATTGATGAAATTATGCCAAACAATGCCCCTTATATGAAACCTTTAATAATTTTTACAGGAGGAGAACCTTTATTGTATTCTACTTCACCTATTATGCTCGATACACTTGATTATTATGTGTCAAGAGGTTTTGAGGTTTGGTTTGAAACAAACGGAACAATTGATATAGATTTTAAAGAATATCCTATTTATCAAGAAGTCAATTTTGCGATAAGTCCTAAATTGTCAAATTCAGGAGAGGAAAGAAGCAAAACATTTAGACCTGATATTTGTAACAATTTATTAAAAAACACTAAAAAATCATTTTTTAAATTCGTTATAATGCCTGAAAGCATCGAAGAAGTTGAAGAGTTTTTGAAAGCAACTCCTTATTATGGACAAGTTTTTGTTATGCCACAAGGAGGAACAATTCAAGAATTAAATGAAAACTCAAAATTTGTTTTTGAATATGCTATGAAAATGGGGTTCTTTTATAGTGATAGGATTCACATCAGGATTTTTAATGATTTGCAAGGAGTTTAAATGAATTTTATTCAAAATCACCCGTTGGTTTTTGGTGGTGTAATTTTAATAATTGCTTTAATTATGACACTTTATATACCACTTTTTGTGGGTTATCAAGTGTTTATCACTATTTATATTTCTATAAACATTTTAATATATGTTTTATCGTTTGCTATTATTTTCGGATATTTTGAGGGTAAAGAAGGATTTTTTATAGCAGTTGCATCAATCGGAATAATAATGTATTTAAGTTTAGATATAAAAAATGAAGTAATTAAAGAAAATAAAAAATTTTATTCTGTAAGATACATTAAAACAATTTTAACAGACTATAAAATGGTGTTTAAAAATGAATTAAAGATAAAAGATTATGATAAGGAAAAAAGATGAATTATGATTTAGAAGAAAGATTCGCAAATGTGTATAATGAGGTAATTAAAGAATACATCAAAGAAAGAACAATTTTCAACGATGCTTATATTGATAAATTACTTGAAGACCATTCTAAATTAAAAAATTTTAAAATAAATGAGAATGTTTTTGATAAAAACCCTCATTATTATAGAGATTTACATTTAGTAACAAGGTTAATAACTCAATTCAATTTAGAAATGGTGTTTAAAGGGATGAAAATTGATTTAAATGACCCAAATGTCAAAGAAGACAAAAACGAAGGAAATATCGGGACACCTGGTAGATTAGCGAAGATGTGGTGTGGTGCTGATTTACACGATGATAGAGAACTTTTGAGTGGTAGATTTGCTGTTCCTGTAAGATTAGCGAAATTTCCTAATGAAGCAAAAAGTGATATTCCTATTTTCAAAAAAGTTGATTTGACTGCTGTTTGTAGTCATCATTTAGCACCATTTAGCACAAAATTTAGTGATAATTCAAAAGTAGTTATTGGATATATACCGGATGGGTATGTTTTAGGAATTTCAAAACTTCAAAGAGTGGTTAGAAACATTGCTCAAAGAGGATGGTTACAAGAAGATTTAACAAAGGCAATTTATGATGAAATTTCAAAAGCAGCAGAAACAAAAAATGTTTATGTGAGAATTGAAAATATGAAGCATAGTTGCGAATTTTTAAGAGGTGCTTTAAGTGATAGTGATGGATTTACATCAGAATATTATGGTGGGAAATTTAAGAAGAAAAAATATCTTGAAAATGCTAGAAATCAATAAGATAAATTGATTTTTAAATTTCCAGAAAATTAAATAAATAAAAGGTTAAAATTTCAAATGAAAAAGTTTGAAAATAACGAGATTTTAACTTAAAAAAGTTAATTAAAAAATGAAATTATAGTATAATTTCATAACAAAAAAATAAAACAAAGGAAAGAATTATGACAAAAACAGAATTAGTAGCAAAAGTGAAAGAAGTAGTAGCAAGTAAAGTTGATGCAAAAGTTACAAATGTAAAAGCAGGTGAAATCGTTGAAGAAATTTTTGGTGCAATTGCTAAAAGTTTAGTTGAAAATGGAGAAGTTGTTTTACCAGGTATGGGTAAATTAAAAGTTGCTAATAAAGCAGGGAGAAAAGGTGAAGTTACAAAACCTGACGGAACAAAAATCCCTTATGAAACAGCACCAGGTAAAAGAATTAAATTTACAATTGGTAAATCTTTAAAAGAAACATTAGATAAATAATTTTTTGACCTTCGGGTCAAAAAATTCACATGAAAATTGATAAGGAGATAAAATGATTATAAGAAAATTGTTTAAATACGAAAATGCTCATATTGTTAGAAATTGTAGTTCTGAGCGCTGTGCCCACAGCATCCACGGACATTCCTACAAAATTGAGTTATTTTTTACGGCAGATAAACTTGATAACGGAATGATGATTATGGATTTTGGTTTAATGAAAGGTAACATCAAAGATATTATAGATTCCTTCGACCACGCTTTAACTGTATGGGATAAAGATAAAGATTTAGTTGAAATTGCTAAAAAATCTTCGGATAGATATATTGTTTTACCTATGAGTTCAAGTGCTGAAGCACAAGCAGTTTTATTTTTTAAAATCATCAAAAAAATGTTAAAGAAAACAAAATTCAATAATGGCGAAAAAAATGTTAGACTTGTAAGTGTCAGAGTTCACGAAACAGATACAGGTTATGCTGAAGCATTTGAAAAAGATTTGAAGTTAATAGATTTCAAACTTAAAGATATTGAATTTAGTGAGCAGATTAAAAAAGAGTGGAAAGACCCAAAAATGTGGGATAAATTATTATCAAAAAAGAAATATATTTTTAAAAATCCGAAAATAGAACAGCAAGTTTAAGGAGTGTGAATGATTACGATTATAAACGACAAAAACATTCCTATGGATATTTTTACTTCATCTGAATTTAGAATAGCAGTTGATAAGTGCATTGAATTTATCAAAAAAAATAAAATAAAAAATATAGTTTCAATTTATAGAGGAGGTTTACCTTTTGGAGTTGCTTTAAGTAATAAAGCAAAGTTACCATTATCAATAATTGAATATCAGACAATTGATGGTAAAACTGAAAAACCTAATTTTATTCTTAACAAGTTGAAAAAAGGAAATGTTTTAATAGTTGATGACATCGTAGATAGTGGTAAAACGATGGAGGAAGTTTCAAAAATTAAAGAATTAAAAAATAAAGATTTATTTTATTTTACTCTTGTAAAAAGACCAAACATTGATGAAAAATATAATTCCCCTTTTGTTACAAAAAATTGGGTTTTATTTGAAGATTTTGAATAAGATTTCATTCAGAACTCTTGACTTTTAAATAATAATATGATATAATTATATTATAAAAACAAAAGGAAAATTATGTTAAAAGAAATTTTAGAAGAAATAAACAAATCAAAATTAGATAAATTTATTTCACAATTATATTCGTATGATTATGATAAACCTTTAGGATATGCTAAATCTTTAATAAAACTAAATGGTTATAATGTTAAAGGTAACAAAGTTGAAGTTGAAGGTTTAGAATTTTCATTTTCAGATAAGATAGGGGATGTTATTAAAAAAGCAAAATCTGTCCTAGAAGAAAACTTAAATGAAACACACATCACAAATAAAACAAACTATAAATTTACTAAAATTCAATTAGAACAAATAGCAAATTTATGGGATGCTCCTGAAGGTGATTTTACAATTGTAGATAGCGATTGGAAAAATCCTGTTAGATTTGGTGTTTCTAACAATGGAGATATTATTACAAAAGATGAATTAGATGATGGTGTTTATTCGCAATTTGAAATAGCAGGTTTATTTAGTTTCAAGTGATTTTCACTTGGACTATAAAATTTATTAAAAGGATTCACATGAAAATAATAACTACAATAACTACGAATGAAGAAGCAAAAGAAATAGAATACTTATTTCAAGACCCTACTACTTTATGTTATGAAATTGAAAAAGGTAACATAACTCTCCCATTTATATTATATTCAGTTGAAAATGATATAGAAGAATACTATATTTTTGATGAATCTTGTTTAGATTTTTTAGATAACATTGATTTACCATTTGAAGATTTACAGATTTTAATTGAGAAATTTAAGGAGATAAGATGAAAATTTATTATATAGGTGACACCCACGGAGATATTGATATTGGAAAAGTTCAGAATTTTGAATTTGATGAAAATTCCGTAATTATTCAATTAGGTGATTTTGGTGCCATTTGGAGTGATAATATGAAAGAAAATACTCCTACACTTGATAAATGGGTGAAAAAATTAAAAGATAAAAACATAACTTTAATAATCGTCCCAGGAAATCACGAAAATTATAATGCTATTTTCAAATTACCTATAACTAAAAAACAAGGTATAATTGAAGGTGAATTTTACACTTTAAAATATGATGGATTTGAATTCAATTTTATAAAAAATCCATTGTTAAAGATTAAAGATAAAGAATTTTTATGCATTAGGGGTGCTGAATCTATTGATAAATACCATAGAAAAGAAAATGTTACTTGGTGGGCACAAGAAACTCTTGGTTTAAGTGAAGAGCAAGAAATTTTAAAATTGACAGAAAAGAAAGATAATTTTTATGCTGTTCTTTCTCACACCTGTCCATCATTCTTAATTAGAGAGTATTTGCCCGATAATGTTGGGTTTTTGAAGTTGTCAGACCCTGTTTCAAGATTTATGGACAAAATCGTAGATTTGATTGATTTTGAATTATGGATGTTCGGACATTTTCATATAGATAAAAGATACGGACCTTATATATGTTTATACGACTACATTATAAAGGATGAGGTATGAAAAAATTATCTCATATAAAAAGAAAAAAGAAAAGAAATTTTGAATTTTTAGGGTTTGATTATGATTTAGATTTAGATGTCAATACATTTATAGAAATGATAAAAACAAAAAAAGTCAAAATTTTTGACGGAAACACTTCATATGAGGAAGAATTATCGGATGAAGAAATTAGACTTTATCTAACATTTATAAAAATTTATTTGGGTTCAACTAAAAATAAAAATAAACAATGGCAAGAAGTTAATAAATTTTATAATAAGTATAATAAAATATATAAAAAAATTTAAAAAATTTCTTGACTTTTCTTTAAAAAAGTTATATAATTATAAATATAAAACAAAAAGGATAAGTTATGAAGAAAAAAACTTTAAAACAAATTCAAAGTGAATTACAAAATGTTAAAAGAAGAGATGGAAATATCATTAGAGCAATCAAAGGTGAAATAGATATGAGCAAAAAAGTTGTTAAAAGTAAAAAACTTTACACAAGAAAAGAGAAACATAAATCTCGCTATGTCGCATGAAAAATAAAATTAAAGGAAATGAAATGGGTATGGAAATTTGGGATGATTATATTATGAAAATTATTACTTTTGGAATGACGAATGATTCTTTAACATTCAATTTAATTACATCAGGGTTAGTAATTTTAGATAAGTTATTTTAAAAATTTAAAGGAGCAAAAATGAAACTTATTCAAGCAAAATGCTTTAAAGATTATGTTATGGAAGAACCTGACGAAGAAGTATCTTGGAAAAAAGGCAAAGTTTATACATTTTTTAAATTCAATAAAAACTATTTTGGGTTTGATGAAGAATGGGACAGTCATTATTTGAATAAAGAAGACTTCAAAGGTCATTTTGAAGTTTTAAGAAAAGAAAAATTAAAAGATGTTATTTATACATTATCAAAAAAAGATTTGTATTAAATTCATAAAGGAGTAAAAATGGATTATATCTTATCACATCGTCCAGGTAATAGTGATATTACTGATTCAATCTGGGACAAACATTTATTAAAATTCAATGCTTTCCATAGTGGGGTCAGAATTTTAAAGGAAAATTTAGAACAATTTATTAAAGAAATTTCTGAAAATTTTAAAACAAAAGTCCATCATTATGATATGGGGTATTACAACTATTATCTTTTAGTTAGTGAGGATATGTTTATTAGTCTTCAATCAGGAAAAGAAACTTATAGCAGCGAAATATATTGCAAGGATTATGACTTATTAGATAAAGTGTATGAAGTTACACAGAAATACAAGTCATTTAATGAAAATGATTATATCAATATAACAACGGTTAGTCTTTTACAAAATGGTATTAAAGAAAATTCAGAAGAAAAATATCACGAAGATTTTACTGAAATAGATAAAGATTATTACCCATTTTTAGATGTTGAATTATTTATGGAACAATTCATAAAAAGTAATGAAAACATCTTAATTTTAGCATCTGAACCTGGAACAGGGAAATCAAAATTTATTGCTTTACTTATGAGATATTTATTAGAAAATGTGTCATTACCTGAAAGAAGTTATCATAATTTTTTATTTGCTAAAGATATAAATCTTTTCAATATGGACGATTTTTGGGAAATAGCAAAAAGAAATGATTACTTAATTTTAGATGATTTAGATTTTCTTTTAGGTAAAAGAGATGATAGTAGAGACGATGTGGCAAAAAATAATTTTTTAAGTAAGTTATTATCATTTTCGGATGGTGTAATTAAAAATGATACAAAAATTATAATTACTACAAATCAACCCATTGATGAGATTGACGATGCTTTAAAAAGAAAAGGAAGATTATTTGATTTTTTAAAATTTATGCCACTTGAATATGAAGAAGCACAAAAAATTTATGCTAAACATTCAGACAAAAAACTACCTTATAAAGAAATTTATCTTCAATCCGATTTAGGAAGTTTGATAAATGATGTTAAAAATGATATAGTAGATAGAAAATATCTTAAAAAAGATATTTCATTACTTCACAAAAAAATTGAAAAAAAAGTAGGATTTGTTTAAATATAAACAAAAGGTTGAATGAATGCTCAAAGAAATACTTGAAAAATTAAATGAGAGTGCATCAGATAATATAATTGTTGCCATTTCAAATGGTAACATTCCTATTTCGCCTAAAACAATGGAAAGAATTTTAGGTGAAAATAAAATGAATTATCTTCATGTGCTTGAAGTTGAAGATGTTAAAAAACTTGAAAAATTACAGCATACAAGAAAAACAGTATCTTGTTTTAATAAATGGGGAAATAAATCAATTTTTGAATATGGTGCTGATGGTATGGAATTAGGAGCACCAGCAATTGCTCTTTTAAATGGTAAAGCAGCAATACATCAAAAAGATGATATTTTTACAGATTTAGATTGGCAAGGAAGAAGATGGATTGACGCTGATGCGATTGAAGACGATGAATTACTTGAATTTTGGACTTCTATTAAAGATGAAATTCTTACCAAGATAATGAAATGGTTTGAAAAAAATTATAATTGTGATAAACCTTTAGGGTATATTTTAAATGGTTTAAAGGTTGGCGAGTGGGATTGTGATTTTGATGTTAAAATGTTTAAAAAAGATTTGATTTCTAATTATATTGATATTACAGAAAAAATTTTAAAAAAATATAAAAAGCAAATCCTATCATTTATGAAATATGAATCAGTAGAAAGATATAATGAAATTTTAGGATATGACTTTGAAATAAAAGAAATAGCAATTGTAGCAGATAACATTTATCAAAATTCTATGTTAAATAATGAAGAAGAGGAAATTATAAGCGAAGACCAAGATTATTATATCAATGTTATTGACAGAAATTCAGAAACATTTAAAATTCTTGAAAATGCTTTTAAAAGAGAATTTCCTAATCTTAATATATATGTTGCTGAAGATATTGATGACTTGGCAAATCATTGTAAAAAATTCGTAAAAGGAAAGTGATGTTAAAAAGTATATTAGAAAGTCTGAATGAGAAAAACAATTCAAGTGTTGCTATATTAGATTATATTACTAAAAAATTTGTGCCTGTCTCTCCAAAAATGATGGAAAGGATTTTAGGTGTTGATGAAGGAATATATTTTCATATGTTAGATTTAATGAATGTTCCTCAACTAAAAAAACTACAAGGTAAAAAGAAAACAGTTTCTTGTTTTGACAAGTGGAGTAATGACGATATTTTCTCGGGTGCTGATGGTTTAGAACTTGAAGAACCTGTTTGTGCTGTTTTAAGTGGTAAAAAAGCAATTCATCACAATGCTGATATTTGGACGGGGTATGATAGTCAAGGAAGAAGATGGATAGCACCAAATGTTATAAGAGACGAAAGAGTGCAAAGATTTTGGAAAACAATAGGCGAACAAATTCACAGAAGAATTGTGAATAGCGAATGGTTTGATATGGAAAATTGTGAATTTTGTGAAGATTTACCTTGCTTCATAAATAAAACAATAATGTCTAATGAGTGCAGATACAGTGAAGACGACTTGAAAAAAACAAAAATGGAATTGATAAAACTTTATTTTGAAACTGCTGAAGAAGTTTTAATTGATTATAAAGATGATTTAAAAAGTCTTTTAGAATATAGTGAAAATGATTTAGTAGACGGATATAATGAAATTTTAGGTTATGACTTCAAAATAATTGACTTAATTATTACTGCTGAAAATGCCAGAATTGCGATTCTTGAATACAAAGATTTTGACAAATACTATGGTAAAGAAGAATGGAAGTATTTAAAACATAACCCAAAAGATATGTATGATAAAAAATCTGAAGGTTTTAAAATGGTTCAGAAGATTTTCAAATCTACAAAAGGTTATGATGATTTAAAAATAGTTACTTCACTTGAAGAAATGAAAAAAATTTTAAAAAGTTATCAAAGTTAAGGAATTTTTCTTGACTTTTTGTTTCTTTTTTGTTATAATTATAATATAAAACAAAAAGGATTCACATGAAAAAAGTATATATAAGAAAATTCGAAGATTTAGGTGATAAAAATTGGTATGCAAAAGGGACTGATTGTGATAGTCAAGCAACTTTTGAAGGTAGTTTCAACTTAATAAGAAGTGAAAAAAGAGATAGATTTGATGAATTATTTCATTTAGGAAACAACGGGGGTTCATATTCAGCAGATTTTAATTCAAAAAAATTAGATGAAATAATTGACTTTTTAAAAGATGACTTTGAGATAGTTTTTGTTAAAGAAGAAGGAATGTTCCACAATAAAGTTGAAATAACGAGAGATGAATACTTAAATTATATGATGAAAGATACTACTGACCCATTTAATGAATACTTATTTGGGTGAAGGAGAAATGAATGAATTTTGAAAAATTAGATGAGTTGATAATTGAAAAAAGCAAATCAGGAAGCAGGAACATTTCAAAATATGTTTTAGACTTATATCCTATTTATGGTAGTATTGATAAAGTTATTGAGAATGAATTGACAATAAAGCAAGCAAAGAAATTGTTTAAAGAGTTAAAATTAGATTTTTATGAATACATAACGAGAAATAAAAAGGAGCAAAATTGAAAGATTTATCAGATGAAAAAATAGATGAAATAATTTTAAGGCATTTTCCTGATGGCAAAACTCCGAGAAAAGAACAAATGGAAACATTTAGAAAAATTATTAAATCATTTGTTAAGGGAGATAAGCATTTTATAGGGCAATTACCTACAGGTGTTGGTAAAAGTTATATAGCAGTTGCTATAACTAAAATTTTAGAAGAATTTTTAGATTATAGAAAAAGTATTGAAAAAGATAATTATCAAGGAGTTATTTTAACAAAAACAAAAGCACTCCAAGACCAATATATCAATGAATTTCCTTTATTGACAGACATAAAAGGAAAAACGAATTATGTTTGTCCTTTTGGAACAACCTATACAACGGATAATTGCTTAAAAATTATGAAGTCAAAAAAGTGCAATAAAGAAAATTGTCCTTATCTCGTTCAAAGAAATAAATGGGTCAGGGATTTTGAAAGAATTACAAATATGAGTTTTTTCATAAATTATCCAGATGCTAAAAGTTCAATAGTTGTTATAGATGAGTGTCATACACTTGCAGATGAATTGATAAGTTATGGAACTATAATTTTTGATGAAAACGAGATGAATCAAATTAAAGATGATAGTTTCAATAATAACTATCTAAAAGTTGAAGAAATTTTTACTGAAATAAATAAATTTATTCAAGCAATGGTAGGTGTAACAATTTCAAGAGACAAAATAAATGATTCTAATATAAAAAATCTAATTGAATTATTGAATAAAGAATTATTAGAATTTAGAGAAAATGACTTGTTAGATATTCCTTTTTATCATAAATTAGCACAATTTTTTGACACTCTAGCAAATAAATTATCACTTATGCTTTATAGTAAAGGCGATTATATATTTCAACTTGAAAAACAAGGCGACGAATTTTTGGGTCAATCTTTTAAAATACAATTAAAACCTATTTATGCACATCAAGTTTCAAATGTTATTTTGGGAAAAGGAGATTATTTTATTCATTTATCGGCGACAATAGGAGATATTGAAGTTTATGCTGAGGAAAATGGAATAAATTCTTATGATAGTTACGAATGTCATAGTCCATTTCCTATTGAAAACAGAAAAATTATTTTCAAACCTATTGTAGATTTTTCATATAAAAATCAAGAAGAAGCAATTGAAAAAACTTCCAAAATTATTGATAAGGTCATTGAAAAACATAAAGGTGAAATGGGCATAATCCATACTTCAAGTTATTATTTTGCAAACATTTTTAGAGAAAAGTCTAAATTTAAAAATGATATAATTGTAGCAAAAGATAGTTTTACAATAAATAAATTTAAAGGCAAAAAAATTTTAATAGGTCCTACACTTTTTGAAGGACACGATTTTAAAGATGATTTCGCAAAATGGCAGATTTTGACAAAAATTCCATTTGCAAGTCTGGGTGATAGTTATGTTAAGACAAAAATGCAATTGTGCCCAAAATGGTATCAGCAGGAAACAGCAAATAAAATCATTCAGAGTTATGGTAGGGCAGTAAGACACAAAGATGATAAAGCAGTTTTTTATATTTTTGATAAAAATTTTAATAATTTTAAAAATAGCAATTATTTACCTAAATATGTTAAAGAAGCAATTATTGAGTTAAAAGGTTAAAAAATGATTATAATGTTATACGGTGAAAAGAGAGTAGGAAAAGATGAAGTCGCAAAAATCTTCCAAGAAAAAGGATTTAAACGACTTGCTTTTGCTGATAAACCTAAAGAAATAGTTTGTGAAATGCTAAACATTTCTTTAGAATGGTTTGAAAAATATAAATCAATGTATAGAGATAAACTTATTTATTTTGCTGAAGAAATGAAAAAGATAGATAAGACCATTTGGGCAAATGCTGTTTTCACTCAACTTGAAGATAATAAAAATTATGTTATTTCTGATTTAAGATTTTTAGTTGAATATGAATTTTTTAAAGATAAGGATATTAAAATTATACATATTAAAGATAAAAATATCAAAGAAACAGATATTGATAAGATACCATTTGACTTCGAGATTGACAATTCAATTAAAGATAAAGGCATTTTAAAAGAAAAAGTTGAAGAAATTTATAAAAAAATTTATAAAAATTCTTGACTTCTGTTTCCTTTTTTGTTATAATTATAATGTAAAAAGAAATAAAACAAAAAGGATTCACATGGAAACAATAACATTAACTGATAAAAACGGAAAAAACATTTTAATAATGGTTGAAAAATTAAACAGAGATATTTATGGTAACCCGAGATATGCTATTCATTATAGTTATGGGAATTTAGTTAGAGGAAAAGAAGAAATTTATGCTAATAGTTATGAAGCAATTCAATTTATAAAAAGTAGAATAGGTGGTAAAAAAATGAGAAATATGCCATTTGTCGCATTTCAATCTTACAATGTTGAATACGATTTAAAAAAATTATTAGATTAAAGGAGTGAGATGAAATTTTTAATTTCAATTTTACTTATTTCAAATCTTTTTGGAGTAAGTTTTTCACAAAAAAATGTCTTAAAAACTACTTATAAAGTGGCATCTTGGTTTTCAGCAAAAGATGGGCACATTTTTAATGATACGATGGTTGCGATAGTGTTAAGAGAGTCAAGTGGTGGTAGACAGTTGATAGGCGATAGTTATATCAATGGTGTTGAGAAACCTTTTATTATGAAGTCATTAGGTGTAGGGCAAGTAAAATTGGAAACAGCAATTCATATGATTATGGCACATAAAGATATTTATAAGAATTTTCAAGTATATATTCATAAAAACCCATTTGCTTTTAAAAAGTATTATAAATATCTCATTAAAATTGAGTATTATCAAGATATTTTGAGAAGATACAAAAATAAAAATGATGCCAGGAGTATAAGGGTTAAAAAATGGGCAAATAAAGAGTTAAGATATTACGAAAAATTGTTTAGACCTTATAAAGAATACTATAAAAAAGATTTAGAATTAGCACAATTACTTTTATCTGATATTGAATTTAATGTAAGTGTAGGAACACTTTACTTAATACAAAATTATGAAATCGCTTTAAAAAGACATTATAGTAACCCTTGGTTTAGAGCAATAAGCAGATATAATGGCGGATGGAATAATAAAACTTATTACAAAAAAGTCCTTGAAAAAATGAAAATTTGGAGAAAGATAAAAAATCAAATCTCCAAATAATCAATTTTTTCTAAAGGTTCATCGGGTATGAAGTCAATAACATTTTCTTCAAATCCTTCGAATAAAAAATTTCCATTCAATTCTTTAATCGTTCTGTATTTTAAGAATGATTTAAGAATTGAATGTTTTATATAATACAAATCATAATAATAACCTCTTTTTTTATCAAGAATTTTACAATCGTATTCATCAAGATAAAATTTTCGGTCTTGTGGTTGTAAAATTAAAGCATAAAAGTCATCAATAAGAACATAATATAAAATATATTTTTTAAATCTTTTAGGCGGATTTAATTTCAATTCTTTAATTTCACTTCTAAGTCTTTTGAAATAGTTACCATAATGTTCTGGTGCAATTTCAATAAATTTTTTTTTGAATTTATCTTTATCAGAAAGTTGTTTTGAAATTTTGGGTTTTATTTTTGTAGATTTTTGATAATTTTCTGAGATTTTTTTAAATTTAGATAAAGTCATTTTTTCATTTTTGTATTCAGTAAAAAAGGCATTGGCATCAATATCTATATTATTTTCATCTAAAAATTGTGAAAAGTCGTCAAATGTTATTAAATTATATGATTTGCCCCTTGTGGAAATTATCATTTAGTTCCTTTTAAATTTATTTAAAGAACTTGACTTTTTAAAATAAAAATGATATAATTATACATAAATAAAATATAAAACAAAAGGATAAATTATGAAAAAATGGTTAGATAACTTTAATGAAATGACAATTATTGAAAAGATGGAATTTATTAGAATGAGTGATTTTGAAAAATTAAAAAAATCACATGAAATATATATGAAAAATCAACTCAAAATAATTGATGAATTATCAAAAAAATGCCACCTTGAGGGTGTAAGAAAAAATTTAGAACAACTTTATAAGGCATATGAAATTTAAGGAGAAAAAATGAAATTTTGGAAAAACTTTTTTTTCTTAACTTATGTTGATATTTTAAGAAAATTATCAGCAAAGTATAAGTTTAAAAATAAACATTTGACAACTTGTCAAATGGATTTATATTTTTATAAAAACGAAGACGGATTAAATGTTTATTATTGTGGCAATAAACACGGAAAGAAATGCTTTTTAAAAACATTTAAAAATTTTGATAATGTTAAAATAAAAATTATAGATGTTTATCAACTTGAAAAAGATGATTGCATTGAATACTATATCTAGGAGGAATAATGGATTTAAAACAAATAAGACTTATGATGTTGGACTTAAAAATTAAAGAACGATGGCAATTATTAGATTTTTTAATGAGCGAAGGTTTAATTGAAGCAAGAGAATACTCAAATGAGGAAATAGCATTTTTGATGGGAGTTTCGCCAGCAGCAATTTCAAAAATTTATAAAAGTGCTATCAAAAAATTACAATCAATGAATTTAGATTATTTACAAGATTAAGGAGAAAAAATGAGAGTTAAAAATGAATTATTAGATTTATATGAAAAAGATTTAATTAGAGTGGCAAGTGATATTTCTGAAGGAAAATATAATGAAGATTTGAATGATGTAAAAAATAGATGGATAGATATTTTTTGGAAAGATTTAAAATCACAAGGTATGAGAGCAGGTGCTAAAGAAGTTGCCAGAACTTTTATTATTGAAAGATTTGATTCAACCTTAAATTATATACAAAATTCTAAAAAAGCATTTATGCCTATTTCAAAAAGAACAGCATTAAAAGATTTAATAAAATCAAAATTTAAAAACATTTTAAAAAAAGAAGATAAAATTTATATCAATAAAATTTCAGATGATGTTGATATAGAAGCACTAAGAAGTCATTTCAAAAGTTAATTCTTTTTTAAAAAATGTTATAATTATAAATTAAAAAGGAGAATAAATGGAAAGTATTTCAATAGATATTGGTTACGGTCATACAAAAATCAGATATAAAAATAAAGAAGTTAAAATACCAACTGCTGTAGGTTTATATACTGATAATGGGATTGACTACGGAGACCAAGAAGTGTATGAATTCGAAGGTGAGAAATATATAGTTGGTTCTGATGCTTCAATGGGCGAAACATTTACGACTACTGACTTCAAGCAACTCTTAAAATATAGTCCGTTAATTATTTATCACATTTTGAGTAAATTTCAACTTGCGAATAAAGAAATGCCTATTGTAGTCAAAACAGGGTTGGCATTGAATGATTTGGGGCATATACCTGAATTTGAAAAAAGATTATCTCATTTTGTTATAAACGGACAAGAGATAAATTTAAAATTAAAAATTGTCCCACAAGGTATCGGTATTTATATGAGATATCTAAAGGAAGGTTCAAAAGTTAAAGAAGGGTTTGACTTAGCAAACAAAAAAGTTGCAATTATTGATATAGGTTTTAACACGATAAATGTCTTATCAATTGTTAAGAAAAAATTTCAAAAACAAGTCTCAAAAGCATATCCAGGGCACGGAGTTTCAAGTTTAGTCAGACCTGTAAAGACATTTATTGAAAATAAATTCAATATGCAATGTTCTGATAGTGAAATAAATGAATATGTTATAGATGAGAGTTTTATGTTTAATGGTATTGAGCACGAAGATGTAGTTAAATTCATAAAAGACGAAAAAAGAAAATTCATTATGAAACTTTTCCAAAGTGTTTTAATTGAAGATAAAAAAATGTTAGGTTCATCACATTTAGTAATTATTTCAGGTGGTGGTGCTAACTTTTTAAAAGGTGCTAAATTACCACCAAATGCGACAATTGATGATGACCCATTAGAATTCAATAATGTAAGAGGTTACTCTTACTTATAAAAGGGAAAAAATGAAAGAAGTTAAATTAAAATTGGATGACAGAAGTGTTGAAATTTTAGGTGAAATTGACCCTATACACATTACTTCTATTATAAATTTTGGTATTAGATTAGCAAAAGATACAAGTTATTTTAAAATACTAAAAGGTGAAGAAGAGATTGAAGTTGAAGAGTTAGTTGAAAAAGACACTTCTAAAAAAAGCAAAATAGAGGAAGTTAAAGAAGAAATCGTTGAAGAAGATGACGATGTTATGGATATTAGCGGGTGGTAACACCTTGCTAATAAATTAAAAATAAAAGGAAACACATGATAATTTTAGCAAATAAACATTTTAGGGAAGCATTAAAGCAAAGAACATATTTTAACGATGTTGAAGAACTATTAAAAGGAGATTTATCTTTTTTATATGGGCACGAAGATAATAAAAAAGGAAATCAATTTATAAAAAATATAATTATGATTAAAAAAACTTTTTATAAAAAAGGAAAAAAAATTGAAAAACATTTTTTTGTCCCGTTCAGGCATTTTATTAAAGATGGGGTTGATTATTTCAAACTTTTAACAGTTCTTGATGAAAAAAGATATTTTACAAGTTTTAATCTGCTTTTTGGTAAAAATAAGTTTGTTAAAAAAATAAAGAATTATGAAATTGTTGAGAAAGATGTTTATTTTAAAGATGAAGAAAGTGCTCCTATGCCTAAAGATGTTGAATTTGAAACGGAATATAATGTAGTTGATAAAATAGATGAAGATTTAAAATGTTATGATATTCAATATCTATATCAAAATGAAGTGTTAAAAAATTTAGGGATAACAAAAGGTATAATAAAAGTTAAACATAATACCCTTGAAAAAGAGTATTATATAAAATTTTCTTAATCTTTTTTGTAATGAATCACAGGAATTTTTAAAACAAATTCAGTTCCTTGACCTGGTTTGCTTTTTTTAAGTTGAATATCGCCACCATACATTTTTAATAAATTTTGATTTAAAAATAGTCCATTTCCCCTTAAACCTAATGTATCTTTTTTAGAAGATTTGTTAGGTTGAAAAATACTATTTTGAAATTCATAAGGTATTCCGTTACCATTATCTTTAACATTTAATAACATATAACCTTTTTTAATGTTTTCAATAGTCATCTCAACTCTTGTAGCATTTGCTTCCACGCTATTTTTTAAGTGGTTTATAATGATATTTACTAAATCAGCATTTTTAAATCCGTTAGAATGGTCTAATTTATAATCTCCTATTTCTTCGTCAATATAAAACTCAAATGGCGTGTCTATCGTAACATTTAAAATTTTTGCTGCCCCTTCAATGATTTCATAAACTGATTTGTTACCATTAGTGTATCTTAATTGCTTAAAATTAGACATATTCATTAAAATCCCTTGAATTTGTTCTAATGAAGTAGTTGAAAGAACGAACATATCAAAAAGATTATCTACTTGAATTTTTTTATCTCCGATTTTAATATAATTTATTTTATTATTTATAAACATTTTTTTAAGGTCATATTCATCATTTATAAATCTATCAGGAAAATACTTTTCTTTTAATACTTCAATAAGAATCATTCTTGTTTTTTTACAATTCCTTTGCAATACTTGTAACGGTGAGTTAAGTTCGTGATGAATGTTTTCTGTTAATAGCGTCATACTATTTTGGGTCGCCATTGCTTCAAGATTACTACTTTTGACAAGGAACTTTTCCTCTTCACTTTTTTTAATTATTCTAAAACTAAAAATACCCCATATAAAAGTAAAAAAAGCACCTATTGCTGTTGTTATTATAAAAAATTCATTAAAATCAATCTTTTTTGAAACACACACATCATTATTGCAATATAGCATTCTTCCTTTTGAAAGAAATTCAAGTAATGAATCTTTATTTTCTAATTGAAATTTTTTTGAAGTTATATCCTTCATAGCATAATAATGTTCTGTATAATACTTAACCTCAAAATAGTTAAATGTTAAAAAAAGAGTGGAACACAAAACAATAACAAAAACAAAAAATGAAACGATTAGTTTTGTAAGATTGCTCATTTTTCACTCGCTTCAAAAAGTTTAAGTATTTCATTTTTAAGGTCGTCATCAGTTGTTCTTGACTTCATAATAATATAATCTTTTATATTTTTGCCTGTAATTTTATGAAAATAATCAATAATTTCTTTGTTATTGTTAATATATTCATTTAACACATTACCTGTATAAAATTTAAAATTTATGTTTTCATTTTTATCTTTTAAAAATTTAAAAATATGAAGTCCGTTTATTTTAATGTTTCTTTCTTTAATTCTGATAATGCTACCATATGTCATATCAATAAATGCAGCATCTACTTTTAGACCATCTATTTGAATTGACTTTAATAAATGAATACCTGCTTGTTTTTCTTGAAATGATAAAATGTTCCACTCTTCAAGATTTATTTTACCTTCAGCACTTAATTCATCAATAATATCTTTTATTATAGCGACTATTCCAAAATTATCGTCTATAATTAAAAAAGTTTTTTTAGATTTATCCCATTGTTTTTGCCATTCAGCACAAGGGTGATTATTTTTTGAGCAATTATGCCTAAACATACATTGAGAACATAACGATGTAAAATCATATTCAGAAATATATTTCAAATCCGTTTCAATAGTTGAATCCATTTCAGGTTGATTCTTACTTTTTTTAAAAAATATATTTTTTATTTTTTGTAAAAAATTCATTTTTTTCCTTTTATATTTTTTGTTATCTGGACTCCGCCATTTACAATTGTTTCAGTTTTTTCAGGATGAAAAAACAAAAAAATTATAAGTAAAATTCCGATAGACCCAATAAAAATTATTGAATGTTGCCATCCTATTGATTTTATTATTTCAATAAAAGTGCTTTTTTTAGAAATTGTCTTAGACGGCAAATGTTCTTGCCTAATAATTTCAATAAGTTCTTTTTTCTTGTCCAATAATTTATCAAGTGCCATCAAAAATGCTTCGTTTGAGTTATTATTTAAGTTATTTAGATTATCGTTCATATATACAATAAATTTTAATAAGTCGTTTAAATCTTGGTCTTTATACTTAGAACTTAAATCAATAATTCTTTCATTTATTTCTTGTGAATTTACAGAATTTGAGTTAAGATTAGATATTAAATTCATTCTTATTGATTCAATATCGTCTAAAAGTTTTAAGATTTTTTTCTCCATAAAAATCCTTTAATAGTGATATAATTGTATTTAAAAAAATACAAAAAAAGGTTAATTTTTAAATACAATTATATTATAATTATTTAAGGATTGTTAATGAAAAAATTGTTAATTTTTATGTTTATTTTTGTTTTTTTAAATGGTTTTACCATTCAATACCCAGAAAAATTGGTTGAATTAAAAAAATCAAAATTTACACTTTATTATTACCCTGATGGTAAAATACCAAGATATGGTATCTATACATTAGAAAAGGTCAATGTTGAAAAATCTCCTTTAAAAAGAAGAACATACTTTCCTATTGATAAACAAGTAAAATCAATGGGGTTACCATATGCTAAAAGTTCAGATTATAAATCAAAATTAAATGGATTTATAATTGATAAAGGACACACGATAGGAAATAATGCTTTTAATGATGACTTAAAAGCACAGAAAGAAACTTTTTTAATGTCTAATATAACTCCCCAATTTCCGAGAGTTAATAGAATCATAAATAAAAAATATGAAAATTATGAAATTTTACTTGCGAAAAAATATAATAAAATTCAAGTTATTACAGGAAATTGCGGGAAAAAATTTAAACTTAAAAAAGGTGAAATAGTTCCTAAATTTTATTTTCACATTATAAAAGCAGGAAATAATGTTTATTATATTTTATTTCCAAACGATAAAAATATAAAAAAATTGAATTATTTCACAAATAAAGATGTTATTGAAAGAGTTTGTAAAATCAAAATTAAATAAAAATAAAAGGATTGAAATGTTAAAAGAAATTTTAGAAGGATTAGGTGCTGAGAGAAATGCGCTTTATGAAAGATTACAAGAAATTATTGAAGGTGCTGGTATTTCAGCAGTTGCTGAAGAATTTGTAAGTGGATTAAGCGAAAAAGAAGCAAAAGAAGTTGCTGAGTTAATAGTTCAAGAGGCGGATGATTTTGAAAATGACTTCCCTGATTTATATAAACTTTTTGAAAAACATAAATACAAAAAATTTATTGAAGACTATTATTATGATTATGCTGAAGAAATTGACGGAGGACAATACTTCGTAGAAACAATTTTTAATGCTTTATCAAATGACCAGTTAATAGTTCATATTGAATTTATGGAAAATAACTTTTAAAAAGTTATTTTTCTCTTGACTTTTTATTTTATTTTTGATATAATTATAATATAAAACGAAAAGGATTTCACATGAATATAATTGAAAGAGTAAAAAATAAACCTGGTTATAAGTTTTTAGCAGTTATTGGTCTAATATACGGATTATGGTATATTGGAACAATGGATGAAAGACAATACATCAACGAAATTAAAAATAATGATAATGTTTCTGTTATGTGTAACATTAAAGGAAAAGGTTTTATTGATATTGACAAGTCAAAAATAACAGGTATTCTTGATGATGGGCACAATTTCGGATTTATGTTTTCAAATGGTTATTCTACAAATTGTGAAGTTTATGGATTAAATAAATAAAAAAGGTTGTAAATGCTTAGAGAAATACTTGAAAAAACAGAAAAATATAAAGATAGATTGAGTCTTAGTATAACAAAATTAAAAGTCTATGAGAGTTGCCCTTACAGATACTATTTACAAAATATAGTTAAAGAAAAAGTTCCTAAAAGTGAATATAATCCTAAATTTTTTAAAATCGGGCAATATGCTCATAAATATATGGAAAGTAAATTCAAAAATATACCTTGTCAATTTAAGTCAAGTTCTTTAACAAAAGATGATTATGAAAATACAAGTAAAAAATGTGATATAGCACTTGAAACACCTTTTGTTAAAAAATTGCTAAATCTTGATTATGAAACAGAGATGCCTTTTAGTATGAATTTTATGTCTGACGGAACAGTTGAAGTTTCAGATAAATATAGTAGAAAAAGTGATTTTGCTGGTTTTATAGATTATTATGGTATAGATAAAAAAGAAAACACTCTTTATGTTATAGATTGGAAAACAGGTAATGTCGCAAAAGATAATGATGAAACATTTTTGCAAGTTTATTTATATGCTTATGCTTTAAATGTTATTTTAAAAACAAGACCATTTGATAAAATTGTAGTAGGGTATTATTATCTAGACCACAATGAAAAACTAATCAGGGAAGTTAAAATGACTGATTTACAAAGAACGATAGAAAATTTAATTTCAAGAGGATTAGAAATACCACATTCAGATAAAGCAGAAGACTTTCCTGCAACTCCTTCAGAATTTGTTTGTAAGTGGTGTCCTTATGGTTATAACGGAACGGGTTCTTGTGAATTTAAAAAATAAGGAAATAAAATGAAAAAATTTTCAAAAAAACAATTGAAAAAAATAAATAGAAAACTCAAAAAAATGAAATTTTCAGATAAATATCAAAAACAAAATTTCATCAGGAACTTAGATATTTTTGAGAATAATTTAAAAAATTATAATTGGTGGGATTACGGATTTCTAAATGACTTCATAATAACTATTTTAAAAGATATGGAAAAGCATTATGGTGTAGATTCTCATTTTGTGGGAGATGAAAAAGTTAAGAAAAAAATTCAAAAATTATTAAAAATTTATGATGAAATTGATGATATTAAAGAAGATTATAAAAAATTTTATTGCCAATTAGGAAAAAATATAAATTATTTTTGGGATTAAACCTAAAAAATAATTTATAAATCGTTTAATAATTTAAAAAAAAATGATATAATTATAAAAAAGGAGCAAACTTGGACATTAAAGTTAAAAAAAGAAACGGAAATTTAGTCCCTTTTAATTTTGATAAAATTTATACACATATTCAATATGCTGTAGATGGTTTAGATTGCGATATAAACGAAATTGTAAATAATTTCAGAATCAGACTTTACGATGGTATAACAACGGAAGAAATTCAAAAGAGTTTAACATTATCAATTGCTGATTTGATAGATGAAGACCATCCCGATTATCAATATGCTGCTTGCAGAACAGAACTTCAAAATTTATATAAAAGAATTTACGGAAGTTTTACTCCAAAATTTGATTTAGAAAGAATAAAAACCCAAATCAAAAATAAAATATACGACCCAGAATTATTCAAGTATTACACTGAAAAAGAATTGAAAAAACTTTTAAAAGTCATTGATTTTAAAAATGATTATAAATTTGGATATTTAGGGATAAATCAAATGCTCAAAAAATATGCCATCAAAAGAGATGGACAAGCAGTTGAAACTCCTCAAGAAATATATTTTATGATACCTTTATATGTATTCGCAAGAATAAAAGATAAAAAAGAGAGAAGATGGTATGTTAAAAACTTTTATAAAGCATTAGCAAATTTTGATATATTTTTACCTACTCCGGATATGGCAGGTATTAGAACAACGATGAGAGGTTTTACGAGTTGTGCGGGGTTAAATACAGGTGATAGTATAGAAAGTATCTCAAATTCAGCAAAATCAATGTTTAAACTTATTACAAAATTGAGAGCAGGTATTGGAATAAAAGAAGAAATCAGAGGTTTAGGTGCCGATATAGGCAATGGGTTTGAAGAACACACAGGAACAATACCATATCTTCAAGTTCAAGAAAAAATTAGTAAAAGTTCAACTCAACCTAATAGTGGCAGAACAGGTTCAACTACGATGTATTATCCATTTTTTCACTATGAATATGAGGATTTGGTTAAATTAAAAAACAATAGGGGTTCTGAAGAAATGTCGGTTAGACAAGCAGACCACGCTTTTAGTATGGATTTAGGACTATTATTTGAAAGACTTGAAAAAAATGAGGAAATATCATTATTTCACTTAAATACTGTAAATGACTTGTGGGATAAAATAGGGACAGAAAAATTTAAAGACGATTATGAAAAATATGAGAAAGAAATTGACACTAAAAAAACAATTAAAGCAGAAGATTTCTTTAAAAGTTTTGTGAATGAAAGATATTCAACGAATAGGAATTATTTAGTTAATGCCAAAGCAATGCAGCAGCAAAGTGCTTGGAAGTTACCTGTAAATACATCTAATTTATGCTTAGAAATAGCATTACCAAGTTTCCCTGATGAAGATTATACAATAAAAGTCAAATCAAAAAAGAAAGCAAAAAAATGGTTAGATGAATTGTATGCTAATGGGAAATGGTTTCAATTATATAGATATTTCAGATATGGTATTATAGATATTGATAACTCACCTATTTTAAATGAAATGAATCAAGAAATTTTAGATGAAAATGGTAAAAAATTCAAAATAAATTTTGGAGAAACTTTTGCTTGTATTTTAGGTGGTGTCAATTTTGGTAACTTGCCTGAAAATGTTGAAGATAGAAGAAAATTTTTTGAAAAAAATATGAAATTATTAGTTAAGTTTTTAGATGAAAAAATTGAATATCAAGATTATTTTGGAATAGATACTTTTGAAAAATTCACTAAAAATAGAAGAGCATTAGGTATAAGTCCAGGAAATTTATTTTATTTACTTGCGAAAAATGATGCTGATTATAATTCACAAAAAGCAAGAGATTTAGTTAATGAAGTAATGGAAGAATTTTTATATTACGGATTAAAAGCAAGTAATGAAATAGCAAAAGAAAAAGGTGCCTGTAATTATTTCAAAGATACAAAATATAGTGATGGTTTAACACCTGAAGATTGGTATGAAAAAAATGTAGATGAATTAGTTAGTCATAATCCGAATTTAGATTGGGAAAAATTAAAAAATGATATTAAAAAAGACGGATTAAGAAATTCAACTATTTTAACAGCAGTTCCGAGTTCAAATTCATCAAGACCAGCAGGTATGATTAGTGGTATAAATATGCCAAAATCATTAAAATATTCTGTAGAAGATAATAAAATAAATGTTTATGGGGTTTTACCAGAAGTTAAAAAATATAAAGAATTTTATAAAAGAAATTTAGCACTTGATAGTGATGTGTTAGAATATTGGAAACTTATAGCGGTAATTCAAAAATGGACAGACCAAGCAATATCGCTAAATGAAAATGTGGATTTTACAAAATTTCCAAATAAAAAAATTCCTTTTAATGAAGTTTTAAGAAGATTTTATTTTATGTATAAATATGGAATAAAAACTTTATATTATGTTATAGGAAAGACTGATGACCATAGCAAAAATGATGTTTTACAAAAACTTGACGATGAAGTTGGGTGTGCAGGAGGCGGGTGTTCATTATAAGCACCCCTTCAATTAAATAATTAAAATTGAATAAAGGAAAACAATGCTTAAAGAAATTTTAGAAAAAGAAGTAGGCAGTAAAGTTGAATGGACTGATGGGAGTCAAGCAAAAGGCATTTATAACGGAATTGAATTCAGATTATTGATGTCAGGTAGAGGAAGATATAAAAGTATAGGTGACTCTTCACATCCATTTGATGGTATTGAGATGAGCAATGGTAAAGTTAAAATTTATAAAGAATACAATGATGATATTATGGAAATTGTGAATAAGGCAAATGTTGCTGCATTAAATTTTAGACAAGGTAGAAATGCTGGTATAGGATTTCCTGTAATTATCAATAAAGCAGCAGATTATTTTGACAGTGAATATGATAGAGTTATGGACGAAGAAGTTTTATTAAAAATTTCATCTTATATTGGACATAAACAAGCATATAAAAATTTAGAGAAAGTTATACCTGATATATTTAACTTATTTTCTAAAAAAGTTGATGGTGCTTTTTTCTTCAATAAAGAACTCCAAAAAACATTTAAGGGAGAGGTTAAAGATATTCTTGTTGCGAATGGTTTAAAAATAACTGCGGAAACTAAATCAGTTATTGAATTTGAAGGTTCAGTTCTATTTACAGAATTTTTAGATGAAATTTTAGAAACACTTGATAACGGAAGTTATTACGAATAATTTTAATAAAAGGAAAACAATGCTAAAAGAAATTTTAAGTGATATAAACGAAGCGAAGAAAAAAGTAAGTGCTAAAAGTGGTTATTTTGTATGGAATAAAGAAAAATTTGAAGTTATTGAAGATTCAGATATGCACCCTGACGAATTAGTTAAGAAATTTGTTAAAAGATATAACGAGTTAGGTTCAAATAGTGAAATTGACGATGCTATTCAAGCAGATATGGATGCAGGAAAAGTTAAAAAAATTTAAAAATTGAAAAGTTTTTTAAGGAATAAAAATGGATTGTAAGTTAGAATTATATACAAATCAAAAAACAAAAACAGAAGAACAACCCTTGTTTTTTGGTTGTATGAGAAATACTCAAAGATATGATAAAGTAAGGTATGAATTTTATGCTAAATTAAATCAAGATATGAAAGATTTATTTTGGCAAGCACAAGAAATATCACTTGTGAATGATAAAGCAGATTTTCAAAATTTAAGTAAGGTTGAAAAACATATTTTTACAACTGTTATTTCAAAATTAGTTATGCTTGATTCACTTCAAGGAAGAAGTCCTGTTTTAATGTTTGGACAAATAACTACAAATCCTGAATTTGAGAGTGCCTTAAACATTATCCAATTTTTTGAAGGAGCGATTCATTCATTCAGTTATTCTTATATGGTTGAATTTATGATGAGCGAAAACCCAGAATTGATTTTTGACAATAGTTGGGATAATAAAGAATTGGGTAAAGAAACAGATACTATCATCAGGGATTATAATGGGTTATACGAATGGGTAATTGAATACATTTATAAAAATCAAAAAAATCTTCAAATAACAGATGAATGGATGGAAGAATTTAAAATCAAAATTTTTACTGCTTTAATAGCAATAAATATACTTGAAGGTATAAGATTTTATTCAGGATTTGCGAGTGTTTGGAGTATTACTGAATTTACAAATAAATTAGCAGGAAGTTCAAGAATTTTACAACTTATTGCCAGAGACGAAAATAAACATTTAGCATTCACTCAAAAATCAATTCAAATACTTAAAAAAGACCCTAACTTTGAAGGAATTTTTGAAAAAATTACATCAAAAATTTATGATATGTATTGGGAAGCAAGTGAAGAAGAGATGAGATGGATTGATGAATTATATCAATATGGAAGTCCTATGGGTATAAATTCAGAAATAGCAAAAAATTATGTTAAATTTATAACAAATGTTCGTTTAAGAGCAATTGGATTGAAGTCAATTTATCCAGATGTAAATGAAAATCCGTTAAAATGGATAGGTAAATTTTTAAATTTCGGAAATAGTGAGAAATCATTACAAGAAAGTGAAGAAATTGACTATTTATTAAATCCGATTGAATTTAAGGACAAAATTGATTTTAATTTTATCAAAAATGTCTAACCTTTTGGTTAGATTTCACATGAAAATTATATAAGGAGAGAAAATGGTAGGTATTGATGAATCCGGCAGAGGATGTGTAGGTGGTAGTCTTTTTGTAGCAGCAGTTAAAGATTTACCCGATGATTGGAAACAAGTTGTAATGGATAGTAAAAAGTTATCAAAAAAGAAAATTTTTGAATTAGGTAAAAAACTTGAAGATGATGATAGATTTAAAAGCATTGTTTTGAGTTTTAATGCCAAATATATAGATGAAAATGGTTTAAGTGAAACTTTAAAATTCGCTCTTGAAGAAATCGTTAATTTTTTTGATGATAATGTCTTTATTTACGATGGAAATTGTAACTATGGGATAGGTATAATTCAAACATTAGTTAAAGGTGATTCTAAGATACCTGAAATTTCAGCAGCAAGTATTTTAGCAAAATATAATAAAGAATTAGAAAATATAGAAATTGAAAAAGAAAATCCTAATTTTCAATTTACAAAGCATAGTGGTTATGTAACTAAAAAACATAAAGAAGAGATTAAAGAACACGGGTTGCAAGATTTTCACAGAAAAAGTTACAAAATTAAATTATAATATAAAACTCTAAGGTTTAAAATGAATACAAAAACAAACCCGTGCAAAAGATATAAACTTGAATTAAAATTATTGAAAGCAAAAAAATTTAATCTTGACCCAAGAGAAAGAAAGTATTCAAGTGATGAAATAAAAAGATATAAAGAATTTAGTAAATTTTTAATAAATTTAATATATAAACCTAATTGTTTGAAATGGTATAAAAGAATAAAAAAGTATAAAAATAAAAGAAAATTTAAAAAATCTTAAATTTTACTTGACTTCTTTTTTCTTTTTTGTTATAATTATAATGTAAAAAGAAATAAAAAGGAATACACATGAATTTAGAAAAGGCAATGAAAATAGTAAAAAACAACCCAGATGTGTTCTATTATAAAGATGAAGAAGTTGAAGGTAAAACATTCAGAATTTTTGATTATAGATTAGGAAGTTATTCAGATTTTTTACCAGAAGGTTCTGAAGAGTTAAGAGGATTGACTATTGAATTAGACACAGGTAAAGTATGGTATTCACTTCATAAATTTTTCAATCATAATGAAAACCCATTCACAATGGATGAATATGTAAAATGGGATGAAAATGATGAGATTGAAGTTACAGAAAAATTAGATGGAAGTTTAATTCAACCTATATTTATAAATAATTCAATAAGATTAAAAACAAAAGGAACATTTAATTCAGAACAAGCAATGAATGCTCAAATTATTTTAGATAATACACCTGAATTGAGTATTATTTTAAAAGGTTTAATTAAAGAAGGATATTACCCTTTAATGGAATACACCTCGCCTTTTAATCAAATTGTAGTGGATTATGATAAAAGCGAATTAAAAATAATTCAAGTGAGAAATAAAAAAGGCGATTATTTAAGTTATGATTATATTATTTCAAGAGTTCCTGAAAAATATGTAACTAAAAAATACAACTATTCTATTAAAGAACTTGAAAAGTTACAAGATTCAGTTATCGGTCTTGAAGGTTGGGTTGTGAGAAATAAATGTATTGACGACAGGAAAACTCAATTTAGAAAATTTAAAACAAAATGGTATTTTGCTTTACATCACTTAATAAGTCCAAATGAATTAGTTGAAAATAAACTTATAGAACACATAATAGGTGAAACGATTGACGATATTATGAGTAATTTAAAAGGTGAAAAATTTAAAAAAGTTGAAGAAATAAGAAATTTAGTTTCTCACGATTTCAATCATAAATTAAAAAAAGCAATTGATATTTTTAATGAAAAAAATTTAATGAGCAGAAAAGATTTTGCCATTAAACATAAAAAAGAGTTCTTTTTTGGAGCAATTATGAAATCAAGAAATGAAGATGAATTAGTCAAAAATTGTAAAGAGTTTTATATCAAAAGATATGATAAACTTAATAAAGCAAGAGAGTTAATAAGTTCATTAAAGGTTCAAAATGAATCTTAAATGGGATTTTTTAGGGACAATTTTTGGGATAGTAGGTGCAGTAATAATAGCATTAAATATAGGTATAAATGGTATAGGATTTTTTATATTTTTAATAAGTAGTCTTTGCTATCTAAAATTTGGTTATGATATTAAAAATAAAAATCTTATGACTTTAAATGCTGTTTATGTTATTGTAAATATAATCGGAATAATAAATTATTTATAAGGAGATATAAATGAAACACGAAAAATTGAGTGAATATGCAAAAGAATGGTTAAAAAATAAAGAGAATGAAAAATTGTTAATGGATTATATATTTGGCAAAATAGAAGAAAACCCATTTGAAGAAGTTAGAAAATATTCTGAGGATAAAAATACAAATGCTTAAAGAAATTCTTGAAAAAATGGCAACTAAACAATATGATGACACTTTCCTTATTAAAAATAATTTTATACCATTTTTTAAGGAAATGTCTGAAGAATTAGGATATTTACAAGAAGATAAAGAATGTTACCATTTAACTACGATTAAATATATTCAAGATTTGGCAAAAATTCAAAACACTGATAAAACTATTTCAGGATTTTCAAAAGGCGGGAATGATTTAATGAAATTGCCTGTAATTTCAAGTGGAATGCCTATTCTTGTAAAAATTAAAGGCGATTGTATCCTTGAAGGAAATGCTGATTTATATACTTTTCCTGATAAACAAGGCAGAAGGTGGATAAAAACAGATTTTCCTGCTGGTAAAAAATTGAATTTCTTTTTAAGTGGATTTTCAAAAAAAGCATTAGAAAGCAAAAATCCATTTGAAACTTATTATAATAAAATTCTTGATTGGTTAGATGAAGGTGGATATAAAATTTTAAATAAATTCCTAAAAGATAACATTCAAACAAATTATAATGAATGTTTAATGACAAATTTCAAAATCAAAGAAATTTATTGGTTGAATGAAGTTAATAAAGATGAAATTCAAAAAATAGCGATTTCATTGGGTGTTAAATCGGATTTTTTTGAAAAAAATAAAATTATTGATATAAAAATTTAAAATTGATTTTTAAATAATATAAACAATAAAAATTTAAAATAAAGGACAATAATGCTTAAAGAAGTTATTTTAGAAACAAAGGGTGTTAATGCAAAAGGTTTCTTAAATGAAGCATTTAGCGAAAAAAACCTATTAAAGGTTTCAGAACTTTTAGCAAGTTTATTTTCAAAAGGTAAATTTGGTAAATTTAAAAAAATGACTGAATCATTTTTTAAGAATGATTTTACAAGTAGCGATGGGGAAAAAGGTGTTGGATTTCAATATCTTTCAAAAAATGGATATATGATTAGATTTGGTTTTGTTAATAGAAAAACAAAAGCAAAAGGGTTAAAAAATAAATTTAGTGTTAATAGAGTGGATTTTTGGAGACCTGACGGAAGTTCTACATTCGGACAACCTTCACAAACAATTTATATTCCTGATTGGTTAAATATCGTGGATGTTGTTAATACAATTAAAGAAGCACTTGAAAATAATTCAGTTTCACTTGAAGAAAGTGTTAATGAAGAATACAATCCAAAATTAAGCAAAAAAATGAATGCTTATATTATGTCGTTAGGATATGACCCAATGGAAGCAGGTGGTTCACCTACAGCATTCAAAAATAAACTTAAAAAAGAGGGTGTTTGGAATGATGACGACTATAAAGCATTTAAAATTGAAAAAGGTGCTCCTGAAGATAATACAATTACAGGACAAATGAAAACTGCTGAAAAAAAATTAGCAGAAAGAAAATATGCTGACCCTGATGTGATTTTTAAAGATATTGAAACACTTGTAAAAGTTGTCGCTACAGGTGCTCAAAAAGGTTTAATCGTAGCAGGAATGGCAGGAGTTGGGAAAACATTCCATGTGTCTAAGGCACTAAAAGAAATGTTTGGAGACCCAAAAGGGCCTGACGCTAAATGGAAACATTTTAAAGGACTTAAAGGGACAGCATTAGGATTATATAGAATTTTATATCAATACAGAAAAAATATGACTCTTGTTTTTGATGATTCAGATGGATTCTTAAGCGATAGAGATTGTATAAATATGTTAAAATCGGCGATGGACACAGATTCAATGAGAGAAATTAGTTGGTTCTCAAATGCTACATTAAATGTTGATGGGTTAGGCCCTGAAGAAGCACAAGAATACTTGGCAAATTTAGACTTAGCATTCCAAGACCCTGATAAAATAGGTTTAATCGGAAGTAAAAAATACAGATTGCCAGCATCATTTGAATTTGATAGTCAAATCATATTCGTTTCAAATTTACCAGGTGATAAATTTATCAAAGACCCTGATTTAGCAGCAATTAAATCAAGAAGTATTTTTATGGATGTTTTCCTAAGAAGAGAAGATGTTGTTGAAAGAATTAAATCTTTACTTCAATTTATTATACCAGAAATGGATTTAGAAGAAAAAGAGGAATTACTTGAAGCAATGAAAGAAGGAGAAGGAAAACTTACTATGAGAAGTATGGTTGCCGCTTGTGGTATTGCTTCATCAGGTGTAGTTGATGGCGGAATTGATGAAATTAAAAGATTGACTTCTGCTTATATTTCAAACTAAAAACTTAAAGAAAGTTAATTTTCAACTTTCTTTTTGTTATAATTTCACATGGATATAAATTTAAGGAGATAAAATGACACTACACGATAATACACCTTTATCAAATGCTATAATTGCTGGTAGAACTGCTTGGCAAAGTTTTCATAAAGGCGGAAATTATGATACACCTACTGACTTAATTTCAGAAGAGGACAATGACTTTGCTTTAAGACTTTTCAGAAAATTAAAACATTTATCAGTTGCAGAACATTTATGGTATTCTTTTGAATGCAATGATGATGAATTATCAGAATTTCAAAAAATAAATGACGGATATGTGCTAATTGAAAATAATTTAGCAAGTGTTAATGGAAGATGGATTTTAGAACATATTGAAGACGAAAATTATAAAAAAATTATAGATGAAATTTTAGAAAAAATACCTTCAAGGCATAAAGCAATTTTTAAAGAAGATGACAATGAAACTATGATTATAAAAGGTTATACTTTTAAACCCATTTTTGGAAAATTTTGTGATTTATTATATAAAAATAATGAATTTTTTACTTTTAGAATTAAAAACATTTCAAGAGCATTACTTCAAGAATTTGTAAGACACGATGACTTATTAGCAATAACAGTAAAAAGCACAAGATATACTTTAAAAGAACTTAAAAATGAAAAACCTTTTTTTGTAGATGTAAAAAATGAAAGACAATATGATTTAGAAAGAGCGAAAAATTATGTGATTCTCACAGATGTTATTGAAGTCAATCATTTTATTGTTGAAGCACTTGAAAATCTTAGACAACTTGTTATAAGTGGGTTACCTAATGATAAAACAAAATATGCGATTCCTGAAGCATATAAAACTGAAATGATTGTAACTTTACCTAAAAGAAATTTTGAAAATTTAATAAAGTTAAGAACTGACAAAAGTGCCTTATGGGAATTTCAAAGATTAGCAAATGAAATGAAATTATTAAATGAGAAATGAATATAAATTAAATAATTTAAAACATATAAAGGAAAAATATGATTAAAATTTATGACCAGTATAAAAAATTAGTTGCTCAAATTGACAACTTATCAAATCCTAAAGGTGAAGGGTTTATCCCTACAATAGGAAAAGATTGTTTAATTTATATCAAACTTGATAAAAACAATTCGGATGCATTAGATATTATGTTTGATGTTTATGAAAAAACTGCTGACGATTGGTTTCCTGTTCAGTATGACGATGGGGCAGCAATTGTAACATATAAAAGAAGATTGAGTGAAGACGGAAATTATAGAATCCCTGTTCCTACTACAAAAAATGAAGACCAATTAAAGATAAAAGTTGAAGATATAAGAGATTCAGATGTTAATGATAATGTTTTAGAAGCAGAAATTTATATGATACCTAATTTTACTCAATTTTAAGGAGTAAAATATGGATTTATCAAATTTTATAAATACTTATTACAGAAATTTAACATTAAAACACATTGATGAGTATTTAGATGTTCCTTCATATGAAGGAAATTCAGGAAAATCATTAGTTGTTAATTCAACTGAAAATGGTATTGCCTTTAAAGATAATCCTTTTTATGAATTTTCAGAAGACTTCATAAAAGATGGAGATTTGGTTTCATTAGCAAAAAAATACCTTGAATATGACGATGCTGTTGAAAATTATGCTAAAATATCTCACGAACATTTAAAATCTGAAATTGTAGATTTTAATGAAGCAGATTATATTCATAATGGTGCCGACGAAGAAATAAATGGTATTAAAACATTCAGCAATCAAGTTTATTTCAAAGATAATGTATTTTTTGAAGGTGAAAGATTTCAAGTTGATACTGAAAATTCTGTAATTAAAGATAATATCATTACTTTAAACGACAATTCTGAAAATTTTATTGCTGATAAAAGTGGGTTTGAAATTTTTAGAGGCGAAAATGAAAAAGCAAACTTTTTATGGGTTGAAACTGATAAAAAGTTTAAAATAGGTATAGGTGAAGACTTAAAAACTATTTTGACAGAAGACGATTATAAATTGCTTGAAACAGAATTAAATAACATTTCTGATACTTTAAATGCTGAATTGGTTGAATTTAGTGCCGATTTACAATCAAATATTGATGAAATTAAAAAAGAATTGAGTATTGAAATTGAAGAAAAATTCATAAATCAAACAGATAATGTTATTTATTTAAGTAATGTTATAGACACTTCTAAACATCTTTTTGTTTTTAAAAATGGTATTCTTCAAGATAAAGATGATGATTTCACTATTCAAGATGATAACAAATCACTACTTTTTGAAAAAATCTTAAATACAGATAAAATTATTGTTAAATATAGTTATAAGGGGTAACCCTTATAATTTTTATTATAAAGGATTAAAATGGCAACTTTATTAAATGCTAATCAAATCTTACCGGGTTCGGCAGACTTTGAATTATTTCAAAAAGACACGGATGGGAATATACCTGTTTCAGCGCCACTTGTTTTAAACGGAGTAAAATTTGCTACTCTTGATGATGTTGGGGGAGATGCAGTAAATTATTCAATGTCTTCTGAAAAATTTAATGGGAATTCTTTAACAAAAGATTTTACTCTTCAAGACACTCCTGCAGGTGAACCTATGGTTTTCAAAAATGGAGCAAGACAAACAAAAGATGACGATTATACTTTTTCAGATAAAACAATTTCATTTGCTGAAGCACCAAGTGCTACTGATGTTATCGTTGCTGACTATATCATAATTAGTTAAGGTTTATCAAAATGAAAAAAGGTTTTACTTTAATTGAATTGATTTTTGTTATTGTAATCATCGGACTTTTGGCAGCAGTAGCAGTTCCTAAATTCTTGACAACTAAAAAGAATGCAGAAACAGCAAACTTCCCAGAAGTCGGTCATCAAATAGCAACTTTTGCTAATGAGCAATATAATCTAACAAAGGAAGATAACTTATCAAAAATCATAGACAGAAGTGATAGTATTAAAAAATATATCACAGATATAAATAAGACACCTTTTAGCGTGGAATATAACTACGAAGATTTTAATGTTTCTTATAATAATAATTTATGCCTAAGTGTAATAAGAGATACTAAAATTGTGCAAGTTACTCAGGATTCTCAGGCAATAGGTTATGTTTTCAAAATTAAAGATTTAAACAGAAGTTGTAATACAGATTGATAAAATTTCAAGTGATTTTTAAAAATCACTTGACTTTTTTATATTTATTTGATATAATTATATTATAAGAACAATTGATGTTATATTAAATAAATATAAAAGGAACCTGAATGGGTGGTAATGTTTCAATAAATAAATTTGGAAAAACTTATAAAGCAGATAAAATACCTGTTAAAGAAATCGGATTAAAACAATTTCAAGAGGATATTCGTAAATTGTTACATCAATTAAATAAAGATTTTGAAAAAGATACAGGAAAAAAGATTTGGAAAAAAGATAGTTTAATAGACGATGCTATTATTTTTAACGGTTCAACTTCATACTTAATGGATGCTAAAATGTTAAGTAAAGAAGAAGAATTACTAAAACTAAAACCTTCAAGCGGAGATATTGATATTGTTCTTCCTGAAGATTTAAAAGAAGAATTATGGTATTTTTTACAAGGAATTGAAGGTAAAAAATATGGAAAATTTGTTTATTTAGGATGTAATAAACCTTCGGTTAAAAGTATTATAGACCAAATCAATGGACTTTTTGAATACAATTCAAAAGCAGGTAAAGTGTATGCTCAAATAGATTTTGAGTTTGCGAAATATGAAAATGATAGTCCTGATGAATTTGCTAGATTTGGGCATAGTTCAACTTTTAAAGATTTACAAAATGGAGTTAAAGCAGTTTTTCATAAATATCTTTTAAGAAGTATCTCACATTCAATGTCTGAAATAGATTTAGATAAGTATGTAGTAGTAACAAATTCAGCAAATTGTGCTAATTATGAAAAAAAATTAAAAAGAAAACCTAAAGATTTACACTTTTTAAAATTTAGTGTTTCAAAAGGTATAAGAGTTGCTTTTGAAGAACTTAAATGTAATGACGAAATCGTAAAAATTGACGATAAAATAGTTTTAAGAGAATTAAAAACATCAGAAAGTATTTATAAGACAGATGTTAAAGAAATTTTAAAAGTTATTTTTAAAATTGAACCTACTCAAAGTGAAATTACAGATTTTTGGAGTTTTGTGGGTGTTATTGATTTATTAAAAAAATATGCTTCAAAAGACCAAATCATCAAAACATTTGAAAGATTCACTCAACTTTTATACGAAAATAAAGATGGTAAAAATATAGGACAAGAATTAGAAAGAGGTAATGCTAAACTTGATTATGAAATCAAAAACGGAGCAATTAGTTATTTTATTAAAGAATTCCCATACCTTGAAAAATATCTTGATGAGAAAATGGTTAAGACTTATTACGACAATTACGGGGCAAGAGAGTTAGGTGAATTATTTAAAGAAAGTTTAATTGAGGTTAAAGGATTAGAATGTTAAAAGAATGTTTAGATGAAGTTAAATTTCTTGGAGAAACATCGTCAATTCACGATTCTTCAAGAAAAATGTCATTACTTGCTAAATTATTTGACGATGTTGCGAATAATAAAGAAATTCAATACTATATGGGCAAAACATTAAAAACAGGAAAAATCATTGAAAATAAATTTTATAAATATATAAAACTTATTTTTGAAACTTGTGGTCTTGAAAAAATGGTTGCTTTTGCTAAGGTCAAAAAAGAGTATTATGATACTTTACCTGAAGACCCTGTAAATATCAAGCAAGTTTGTCAAGAAATGGACACAGCAAAAAACTTTTCTCCTTTTTTAGAAATTGATAATGGAGATTATATTGCTTTTAATAAAATCAGCAAGCATACTTGGGATAAGGAAAACTTTTCATTAAAATCTGAAGATGCTACAAATATCCTTGAATACTTTGCTGCTTTAGGATATGTGTTAAATTTTATTAAAGCACCTGCTTTTTTTCAAGTTTTAGAAAAAATTGTAAAAATTGAAGATGTTTCAACTCTTTGGACAGATTTGGAAAATGAAATAAATAAATATAATGAATTTATTGAATCAGATAAAATTTTTAAAACATTTAAAAAATTTGATACTGATGATAAAAAAATTGAAGTTTTATATTATGTTAAAGAATTATTACAATACATCAATGACACTTCAAGATATGAAAACAACCCATTGGTTGAAGATTTTTCAAAAATAAAAAATATAACTTCAAATGTTTCTTTAAAATGTATGCATTCAAGTATTGAAAAATACTATAGATGGCAAGATAATTTTATTGATAAAAATTCTGAAGCATCAAAAGAAAACACTGCTGATGTCGTTTTTATTTTTTCAGAAAACGGAGTAAATTTTGATGAGTTTCTTAAATCTGAAAATTATTCTAAAATTGAAGATTCAAACGGATTATATGTTGCTGAAAATAAAAATAAAAAATTTTATTTTTTACAGGTTTCACTTAAAAAAGGTAAAAAAGAAGCAAGAGTTGGTAAAATTACTACTGATATAAGAAAAGATGTAGGTGATGGACTTTTAGACGAAGGTTTAATTGATTCAGCAAAAAATCTTTTTAAGAAAACTATTGAATTTTCTAAAAAGGTTATTTCAGGCATAAAAACATTTTTTAGTAAAATTTCAGACTTTATTAAATCATTACTTGATGTTTCATCAGCAGAAAAAGAAATAAATGCTGAATTAAAAAAATACTTCAAGAAGTTAGGATTAAATGAAGAAAAATTCAATATCAAAAAAATAATTGATAAAAAAGAAACAAAAACAATAATTGAGTTAGGGAATAAAATCGTTGATAATTTTTTAAACAATTATAAATCTTTTTCAAAATTTATAGGATTTAATAAAGAATTTGTTAATGAATTAAAAAAATTCAAAAACATTTTAAACAATTTAGAAAACTATAAAAAAATAGATTCACCTTATAATACACCTTTTTCTGAAGCAGAATTTGCTCAAATAGTGGTTAATACTTTTGTTCTTGACTATTTATATAAATTTTTGGTTAGAATGAATGAAAAGAGTGAAGTTGAGATTGCTGAAATAATTAAAGAGTATGAAAGAAAATCAAAAATGGGTAAAACTAAATTTAATATATTTGTAGATTATCTTTTTGATAAAAAGGTTGATATTTTATCAATAGGTGATTTTAAATTTTCAGGAAATTCAGAAATAGTTGATAAGATTAAAGAGTTAGTTAAAAATTATAAATTATTATATTTTGAAATAAAAATGACATCATCAAAAGATAAAGAAATGAATCATTTAAGTAAATTTCTTGTTATAAATACTTATTTTATTAAAGATTTAGTTACTGAACCCACTTATTATCATTTACAATGGAATAAAAACGGAAATACATTCAGGGTTGAATACAATTCTGAAAAATCATTTAAACAAATTGATAAAATTATGAATAAAGGTTAATTATGGCAAAAGTTATGGACATTGGCATTAAACAATTAAAAAGCATTTTAAAAAAGGAAAGTGATATTGACACTTTTCTTTCTTCAGAAGTAAAAATTGAAGAGAAAACTGATGGTGTAAAAATTCAACTTTTTCTTAAAAATGATGCCAGTAATAAAAAACCTTTGAGTGAAAATTGGATTGTTGCTTATAAAGGTAATGTCTTATCTAAAAGTGAATTTGGATATAATGACGATGAAGAAGCAAAACAATCATTAGGAGCAAGTCAATATAAATTCATTTTTGATATTTTAGAAAAAGTTGATGTAGATAAATTACCTAAAGGTTATCAATTTTTTTGTGAATACTTAATTAAAAAACCTACCTTAATGAGTAATTACACAGATTTATATAATTTAATTTTATTGAGTTATGGAAAATCTAATTGTCAAGTTAAAAATGGGATTATGATTTGTGATAATTCAAAATTCGGTTTTGATGATAAAAGAGAACAATATGCGAGTATTTTAGGAATTCACACTCCTCCGCTTGTTTTTGAAGGTATTTTATTCCCTTATTCAAATCTGATACAAAATGTTAAATCACCTAAAATCCGTGAATTACTGCCAAATGGGTTAGATAAAATTGACAATAAACAAGAATATTTTAAATTATTACTTGATACTTTTTTAGAAGCAGAAAGTAAATTTGGTGGAAAACCTGAAGGGTTTGTAGTTTGGTATAATGATAAACCTTATAAATTTCAGCAAGAATATCAATTGTCAAAAGAAGAAAGATTGGCAATGAAAAATGCGACAAGAGGAACAATGGATGAAGAAACAATTTATTGGGCAAATATAAAAGATACTGCTAAAAATATATTATCTACAATTGATACAAAAAATAAATCTATTGATGAAATTTTTTCAGAAATAGGTAAAGCAATAAAAAATTTAGGTAAAGACTCAATAATTCATCCTAAAAAAAATTGGGCAACTATTAAAGATGATTTGTTTTTAACAGCAAAATTAAATGTTTTAAAAATGATAGCACCCAAAACAGGGTTAATAGTTGGTAAATTTAGAGTCCTTAGCAAAAAACATTATCAATTGATTAAGAAAGCACTTTTAGAAAATGAATACTTGATATTAGCATTGACTGTTGCAAGGGGTAAAGATAAAACACTTGAATTTAGAAAAAAACTTATTTCAAATTGTTTTAAAGATGAGATAGATAAAATTGAATTCGTTTCAACTCAAAATGGGTTAATTCCTAAAATTTTACAAAAATCTATTTTTGGTATTGGATTGAAGTCAATATATGCAGGAACAGATAGAATAGAAAGTTATAAATCTCAATTAAAATTTTTAGATGACAATATAAATGTTATTGAATTAAAAAGAAATGATGATGTGTCCGCCACAAATATTTTAAATAATATAGAAGATTATGACTATTTTAAAAAAAATACTCCGCCTTGTAGTTGGACTTTTTATGATGAAATTAAAGAAATTTATCAAAATGATTGACTTTTCAATCATTTTTTTGATATAATTATGTAAGGAAATGAAATGAATATATTAGCAGAGTTAATGATACAAAAATTCACTTGTAAAAAGAAGAATCATAAAATTGTTACGGACCCTGAAACAGGAAAAAAATCTTGTGAAAAAATGTCAAAAGAAGAAATTAAAAACAGACAAAAAGGTTCAAAAAAAGCAGCACTAAAAAGAAAAAGTAAAAGTGCATTGATTATGAAAAAAGCAATCAAAACAAGAATGAAAAATCAAAAAATGAATATAAAACAAGTAACGAAGGAAATAAATTGATTTCCTTCGAAAATTGAAGGAATAAAATGTTTGAGAATGTAAAAAAATTTTTTGTTAAGAAAAAACTTACAGAAGAATTTCACGAAGAGCACGCTAAACTTTATGATATATACTTAAAAATTATTGAAGCAGCAGATAGGAATGATGTTATTTTTTTAACAAAAAATTTTAAAGAATTTTTAGAAGGACTTACTGAACATTTAAAAAAAGAAGATGAGTTACTTTATAAAATAATTGAGGATGACTTTGAAAAAAGAAATCCTGATAAAATAATTCAAAATTATATCAATGAAATAAAAAAAGATATGGAAAAAATAACTTCAAAATTTGGAAGATTTTTAAAAAAATATAAAAAAATTGATAAAAACAATATAAAAAATTTCAAAAGTGAATTTGAATATATTATGAAAATAATTATAAAAAGAATTCAACTTGAAGAAAATATATTATATAGATATTTTGATTGTTATGTTAATAAAAATTAAATGAGGAGAAAAAAATGAAAAAAATACTTAATTTTTCACATGCTGATTTGGATGGGTTTGGGTGTCAATTATCAATAAATGAGAAATTTAATCCAATAGGGAAACCTAAGACTGCTGAAATAAATTTTAAAAATATGGGATATGGTAAAATTCCTGAGATGTTAGATAAAATTGAAGATTTGAATTATTATGATGCTTTTATAATTACTGATTTGAATTTCATTGAAGAGCATCAAGAAAAATTATATGAAACTTTAAAAAAACATAATTTTAAAGGTAAATTTATTTATATAGACCATCATCTATATAATGATACAACTTTTTTAGAAAAAATAAAAAATGAATTTAATGCAAGTATTTTTATAGATATTGAAAAAAGTGCCTCTTTAAAAACATTTGAATTATTTATAAAAGAAATTGACACTGAACCCCGTAAAAATTTACAAAAATTGATAGAGATGATTGATATTTATGATTTATGGCAGAAAGATAATCCTAAATTTAAAATAGCAAATTTACTTAATGACTTGTTCTGGGATGCCTTTAATTTTGATTTTACTGAAAAAATGATTTCTCAAAATTATAAACTTACTGATAGTCAAAAAAATCTTATGAAAGGTTATATCAAAAAAGTTGAAAATACTTTTAAAGAATTTCAAGAAAAAGGTATTATATTAAATAAAGGTAAATTTCTGATAAGTTTTGATTACAAATATTCAAATCATTATTCTGAATTTTTTAATTATGAGATAGGTATAACTGTTGATATAAATACAAAAAATGTAAGTATTAGAATTGATAACGAAAATAAAAGAGATAAAATCTTTAAAATTATTGAGAAACACAATGGTAAACCTGGAGGACACGGAGTAGCATTCGGAGCAGTATTCAATGACAAGAAAGACATCTCGTCATTTTTAGATGAAATTGTTAGGTCATTTTAAGGTTGAATTCAACTCTTGATTATGTTTTTTAGCATAATCATTATAAATGTCTATTTCTTTTTTGTATTGTAATAAAGTCATTTTTAATGATTTAATATATTTTATAAACTTCAAAAATTCCTTTTTATCTACATAAGCATTCCATTCTTTAATATAAATTTTCTTGCCTTTATTTTTAGCAGTCAATTTATATTTTGAAACTTCAAATTGCTGTAAAACAGGAACCTTTTCTTTAATCATAACTTTCTTAACTACTAAAACTTTCTTAGGTTCAGGTTCTTGACAACCTATTAGAAATATTCCCATAATAAAAATTGATATAATTTTAAAGATTGATGTCATATTCTTCTCCGTCTTTTTTAGAATCTACTTCTTCAATCGTTTTATTTATTTTTTCAACCTGTTCATCAGAAATAATTTCTTTATTATTTTTTTTATAATTATAATCTTTTTTTAAAGCATTTTTCTTTTTTTCATAATGTTTTATTCCCACCTCAATTTTTTTAAGAGAATTTATTTTTTCTTCAACCTTTTCAACTTCACAATCATTTTTCAATTGTTCTTTTTCAATTTTAGCATTTTCAACTTCAATTTCTTTTTTCTTATTATCAACTTTTAGATTTTCAACTTCTTTTTCTTTTTCATCAACCTCATTAGATAAGTCATAAGTCTTTTTTGCTAAAAATAATCCACCAATCAATCCAAAAAATGATATAATTTTTGCTATAAATTCCATAATTTTCCTTTTCTTAAATTTTACTTAAAGGATTATAAATCCTTTAAGATTTGTTTAAGGTTAATATAATTTTGGTAATTTTTCACTTTGGTTATCTAAAGAGTCGTCAATTGTTTTTTTGACTTTTTTGTCCCCATAAATAACTTCTACTATTCTTACCAAAGCATTATTACCTAAAACAACTGACATCACACTTAATAAAGCAATATATGCTGATGTTGATATTACGATTTGAGCAATTGCTGGTGCCACAGGATGTAACATTACAAAAACAACTGCGAATATATAAGCGAATACAAATAAAAATATGCCCACTCTTGATGTTATATTATGCTTAGACCAAAAATCTACATATTTTTCTGATAATTCTTTAACTTTATTTTCCATTCTTTTCCTTTAATTGTTTAAGACTCTTGAAACCCACCCAACTATATATTTTCTGAATACAGGTTTTCTTTTTGTTAAATTGATATAATACTCAATTCTTTTAAGTTTAAATTCAGCGACGAAATAGTCTTCGTCAATTTCATTTAATGCTTTTATTGTTATAGGACCTATAATTCCGTCAGGTGTAACTTTTAAAACTTTTTGGGCAAGTTTTTTAGTATTATGAAGTCCCATATTTACACCCGCATCAAATAAAACTTTTGCTTTTTTAAAAGATTGTATTTTATCAAGTGAGAGAGGTGTCCAGAAATTTTGATAATAAAAATCAGCAACCTTTTCTTCAAGTTCAGGAACTTCCTGAGTTTCAAGGTTTATTTTATGTTTTAGATAATCAATTGAATGCCATCCGTCCCAACGAGGAAAATTTTTGCGACTTATTCCACAATATGTTTCTCCGCCTGGGTCATCAGGGTCAAAACTGTATAATCCTTCAAATTTTAATGTTTCTTCAAGAGATTTAATGAAATTCTCAGGATATTTTTTGAAAATAGTTTCCATTTTTCAACCTTTTTAATTAAATAATTCAAAAGTATTTAATGAAATTGAAAAATAAAGGATTAAAATTGTTAATCGCTGATAAAATAGAATATATACAAAATTATAGGAGCGGGGATAATATAAAAATTCCTGTAAAATACATTGCCTTTAAGAGTGGCAATAAAATAAAAAATTTATTAGGAGAAGTTTATTCAAAAAAACAATTTACAACTGAAAATGAATCACCTACTCCACCTGAGATTGATGAAGATTATTTTTACGATATTATAAAAACAAATCTTATTCTTGATTGTGAGGATAGAATTTTAGATTTAAAAAAATTAGTTTTTTTGATAAATGATAATTTATATGATATTTTCGGAAATAAGATTGATGAAGATTCAATAACAATCGTTTCAGTTGATGAAGTAGTTGAAACAGATTCTGAAGAAGAGGAAGTTGAATGTGAATATATGTTATTAGATTTTGACAGAACAGTTGAAGATAAGAATGGAAATGTTGAAATTGAGGTTGTAGGAAATGAATTATACGATGAAGGTATAGTTTCTGAGGCATTTTCATTTGATGGGACAACTTATTTAAAAACAAATTTTGAAGAATTAGAAGAATTTACTATAAATTTTTGGATAAAAGTTGATGGCGAAATTGAAGAATATCAATCAATAATTTCAGCAAGTCGTGATTTTAATAATCTATTAAATGTTATCAGACACGAGAGTGAATTATCAATCTATGTTGAAGACGAAGAAAAATATGAATTTGAAATAGATGAGGATGAATGGACGATGATTACTTTACAAAGTAACGGAAACATTTTCAAAAATGGTAAAGTTTTAACAAATATAGGTATGATAGATTTATCAACTGGAAATAAAGATTTTATAATTGGTGGGGATTGGAACGACGATGGTTCTGTAAATAACTTTTTTGAAGGTTTAATGGCAGAGTTCGGGATTTGTAAAGAAGAATTGAGTGAAGAACAAGTATGGGAACTTTATGAAGAAAAAGATAAATTCTTAGAAGAAGGATAGAAAATTGATAAATAAATATAAAATTATTGGGGACAGAAAATATCTTTTCAAAGAAAAAAGATTTGATAAAGCAATTCAATTAGAAAAAAATACTTATGTGGAAATAGAAAATCCAATAAAAAGTCTAAGACAACCTTTTACCCTTTTTTTAACAATAGACTGGGTATGGATGAATAAATATTCCGGCATATTTAAAATGGGTAAAGATATTAAAATTATGTCATTTATATTTTATGATAACAAGAATTTTAAAATTTATTTTGCAGTAGGTAATGACACAACCCATTCCAAAAAATATATAGATATGAGAAAATTGTCAAATGCAGAGAGGCACGGTGAATCAAATAATTTGATTCTGATGAACGATGGTAAAGGGAAATTATATGTTATTATGAATGCACCTTATTTATCATTTTTGACACTTGAAGTGCCTGAAGATTTAATAGACAATGAATTAGGAAATGTCATTCAAATAGGTGATTTCCCTGATATCCAAGATTATTCAACGGATGAATATGGTTTAATGGTTTCAAAGGTTGAATTATATGATGAGTTTTTTAGTTATGCTGATTTACTGAAAAAAGATGAATATGATAGCGAGTCGAGATTCGATACTTCAAAATCAATAGCAAAGGTTTATTCAGGTTTAATTTTAACATATATCACTTTTAATAATGAAGTATTTGATGTCATTTCTCATCATTATTTACCGTATGAAAATATAGATTTTTATGAATCAGACACAGGGTTAGGTATTTCCGGAGATTTTAACTCAAAAAAATCAAAAATAAGTTTTAGGAATGTTACAAAAATTAAATCAGTTTGTGGATTTTTTAAATTAAAAGACATAAAAAATAGTGATGATACAATTTTATTTAAGTTAATTGAAGATGACGGGACACAAAGGGTGGTTCTTAAAGCAAATACCACAAATTCTGGAAATAAAAATGTTGAAGGAGATAATGTTAAATGTATTATAGATAATACCATTGATGTTTCTGATTATTCAGGCAAATGTTTAGTTAATGATACAGAATGGCATTTCTTTTATCTAGAATGGGACAATACTTCATCGAGAGGTTTTTCATACTTCGGAAATGATGAAAATTTTTCAGGTGAAAATTTTAATGGATATATGGATGATTTGATAGTGTGCAAAGATAAATTATCAAGTGATGTTTTAGAAAATTTCTATTCAATTCTTAAATTTAAGTATAATTTCATAAAGGAGTAAAATGAAAATTTTAAAACAATCAGAAGTTAAGAAATTTAGAGATTTATTGTATAATTATCAAAATAATAAATGCGAAGTTCTAAAAGTTGATATACCTAATAATAAGAGGGTTTTAGACCATATTCACAACGAGCATAAGTCGTTTTATGAAAAGACAGGATATTGTCGTGGTGTAATACATTCTGAAATAAATGTATTGTTAGGTAAAATAGAAAATCAATGGTTAAGAACATCAAAAGATTTAAAAGATAATTTTAAGTTAAGTGAAGTTTTAAGAAATTTAGCAGATTACATTGAAAAACACGAGAATAAATCGGATGAAGACATTGTTATTCATCCGAGAGAATATAAAGAACCTAAAATTATGAAGAGTAAATATAATAAACTTAAAAAAATGTTTGAAAAAGATTATATTAAAAAATTTCCTGAATTTCCTAAATCAGGGAAACTTACAAAAGAATTAAAAAAAATAAGTGAGGAATACAATTTTTCACTTTATAAGGATTAAAATGGAAATTGAATGGATAGGCAATAAACAAATTGCTGAAGGACCGTATGGTTCTTGTGCTTTATTTGACGGGAGTTCTTGTGTAAAACTTGAAAAAAGACCTATTGAAAATATGTATAAAACAAAATGGAGTGTAGTGTTTCCTGCTTATATAACATCCACAGCAGAATCACAATTTTTAATAAATTTTCAATCTCATTCAACTGATAATCTTGAATATAATATAAGAATAGCAGTAACAAATAATCAAAAATTATTTTTTTATACAGAGGCAGAGCATCACGATACATTATGGGTAATTAGTCCAGAAAATACAATTTCAATGAATAAATGGTTTTTGGTAGCAGTTACATCTGACGGCGAAAATATAAAATTATATTATAATGGCGAAGTAGTTGCTGAAGGAACATTCACAAATGGTTCCTTTTATAAAGAAGAATCTACTATTTTTGTCGGTGGGTCTGTTGATAGTGCTTATCCTCTCTATGTCTTAAATGGTGGTATGATTGGTAAAATTGATTTTTACGATGAGTGTTTATCACAAGAATGTATTGCCAATTATTTAGAACAATGAAATTAAAATCAAGTGATTTAAAATATAAAATAAAATTAAAAGGAATAAAAAGTGGTTGAGAAACAATACGAATACGAAGTAACAAATGAAGAAGCAGATATTAAATTTCCGAAAATATCAAGTGAAAAACAAAAAGTGAAATTAGGAACTATTGAAAAAGAAATAGAATTTCAAAAAATTGAAGATACTCCTTCTATGTTTAGGAGTTATAAAAATAATAAAGCATTTTATGTGAGAGGATTATTTTTTGATGAGGTTAGAGAATTGTCAAAATTTGAAAATGATTACTCAATTGCTGAGGGTGTAAAAGTATTTAGAAATGCTATAAAATTTGAAGACCCAAATATGACAATTGAAGATATGGAAATTTCAGATTTTGTTTTGGCGACTACAATTTCAAATCTTTATACAAATCCAGAACATTCTTGGACTCCGAGATTTAAATGTGATAATATAATTGATAATCCTAAAATTACAAAGAACGAAAAAATGATTAAAAATAAACAAATCATCCTTGAAAATATAAATATGACTTTACCTAATCTTAAAGGTGAAGACTTTAAAAGAGCAGAAGAGGATATTGATAAAATTGTCAAAGAAATTGAAGCACTAAAAAATGAAATTGATGAAATAAAAAGTAATCCTGATAATTTAAAGGTTAAATGTGATACAATCATAAATACAGATATAACATTATCAGATTTAGCATTCAGAGTTGAAGACTCATCAGTCCCTGTGCCTATTTATTTTAATCTTGAAGGGGTTGAATTAGAATTAGCACCACTTACAATTCGTGATTACATTTTTCTTGAAAAAAATCTTGAAAAATTACAAGATGAATTAAATACTTCTGATGAGACGATTGTAAAAGCATTGTATATAAAAAATAACGATATGACTTTACAGCAAAAAATTGATTCAATAAAGTATTCAATTCCTTCAGAAGTGTTAAAATTAGATGAGCAAATTAGTAGATTTGATATTGACTTAGAAAACATCATTATAAAATGTCCAAATTGTAAAAAAGAATATGTAATAGACATTGATATAGATGATTTAAAGGTGTATCCCAGACTATGATTATAGGAACATTTTAAAAATAGAGTTAAGTTTTCTGAAAATGTTTAACACATTTATTCCTGAAGGTCGATTTTATTATGATATTTCAAGTATGATAACAATTTTTAATGAAGAACAAGATAAAGGATGATAAATGGGTGAAACAGATAACACAGGAAACAAAACACCTACTCCTAACCCAAGCGGTAACGGAGAAGCAGGCATTCCTCAAAAACAAGATGAGGGTGCTCAAGAACAAAATAATACAAAATGGACGGAATTTTTAAACTCTTTATCTGCTCCTGTGTATAATGATAAAAAATTATGGGAAAATATTCTTAAGATTGTTAGTGAAGATTTTAAGAGTCTTGACCCTGAAAATGATAGTGAAAAAATATCTGAATTTAGAAATTATATTTTTCCTTATATAAATGAAAAAAAGATAAGTGAAGGGCAAGTTGCTAAGGCATTAGAGATGATAGGTTTTGAAATGTCAGCAAAAAACATTTTAAAACTTGTTGAAGAACAAAAAGATGCTGATGTTTCTTCATTTTTAAAAAATAATTTTAATAATGTTGATAGATTAAAAAATGCTCATAAAGAAAGAAAATCAAATCTTAAAAGTGAATATAAAGAAAAAATATCAGCAGTAAATAAATTGCAAATATCTGATGAAGATATTAGTGAAGTTCTATTAAATGATAATTCAGAAGAAGCATCACAATATAAGTCAAAAATGACTGATTTATTAAATCAAAAAGACACTGCTGTTTCACACGATGAAGTTAATAAACAATTAGAATCATTAGGTGAAAAATATAGTGGGTTAGATGAGTATTTTGCTAAGATTGAAGAACAAAATAAACAACTTGAAATAACTCTTAAAGAAATAGATGAAAATTCAAAAGCACAACTTGAAGAAATTGAGAATCAATATGAAGATAAAAATAGTGAAGAATATCTTAAAGCAATTGAAGAGTTCAATAATAATCTTGAGGCACAAAAATTATCAGCAACTTCAAAACATAATGAAACTTTACAAAGTATTGACGATAACCTTGATGGAGATACTAAAAAACAACTTGAAGATTATAAAAATGAAAAATTAGAACTTGAAAAGAAATTAGAACAAAAATCAAAAGAAGATATTGAAAAAGAGATTGAAGCACTTAAACAATCTTTAATAGAATCAAATGAAGATTTACAAAAGAAGCAAAAATATCTTGAAGCAGAAAGAGAAAAACAACTTGAAGATTTAAAAGCAGAGTATGAAAAGAAAGAAAAAGAACTTAATGAAGTTTTAGAAGCAAGACAAAAAAAATTACAAGAACATTTAGAAAGTGTTTATAATAAAGATATTGAAACTTTTAAAGAAAAACAATCTGAAAAATTTGAAGAAGATAAAAAAATACTTGAAGAAGTATATAAAGATGATGAAAAAAGATTAAACGAAAAAATTAAAGAATTAGAAGATAAATATCTTAAGGAATTTAATGAATATCAAAAAACACAATCTGAATATGCCGAAAAACAACTTGAATATCTTCAAAATATAGATTTAATTGCTGATGAAGAATTAAAACTTCATAAAGATGAATTGTCTGAAAAAGAAAAGAAAGAATTGATTGAAAAGTCAAAGCAAAAAGATGTTGAAGAAAAAAATGTTGTAGAATCTAAACAAGACGATAAAGAATCTTTAACTGATGATTTAAATAAAACCTCATCGTTTGAAGATTGGGGAGCATCATTAGGTGAAGCACTTACAAATAAGGCAGTTAAAGGTGCCTCAAAAGTTGCTCAAAAAATTAAAAAAACAAAAGTTTATCAAGGAGCAGTTGCTGCTAAAGATTATGCATTAGCATCAGCAGGAGTTTTAAAAGATAATGTAGTAAATAAATCAAAAGAAATAACTTCAAAAGTTACTGACAAAATAAAAAATTCAAAAATTTATCAAAAAGGGTCTGAAAAAATAGGTGCCGCTAAAGATAAAATTTCAGAATGGGGTGAAAATTCAAAAAAATTTATTTCAGAAATGACTGAACCTATAACTTCAAAATTTTCAGAACTTTTAGATAGTTATAAAAATACTAAATTTCATAATGATGTTATGAATAGGGTTCAAAATGGTGTTCCTCAAAGTTCAGGTGCACCAATCAAGGAAGTTGTGCCGAATGAAGAAAAAAATACCGCTGATAATCAAGAAAATGATAAAAAACCTGATGAAAATCCTAAAATGGAAAACATACCTCAAAAAATTGAGACTAAAATACCGACACCTATTGCTAAAAATGATTATTATTTATCTGAAATTTCAACGATAAATTATAAAATTTTAGAATTTTTAAAAAACAAATGGGGTAAAAAAGAAGAAGTAAATAAAACTGATGGATTTGGCAATAAAATGCCAATGCAGAAAAAAGATGATGAAAAATCAGGGTTAGGCGATACAATAGGTGCCCTTTTATCATTTGTTATGGATAAATTTTCAGATTTTGGTAAAAAAATATGGAAGTCTTTAAAGAATGTTGGTGGTAAAATATGGAAAAAATTTAAGAGTTTAGGAAGTAAAGTTGCTTCAAAAGCAAAAGGTGCTTGGAAAACAGCAAAAAAATTCGCATCAAAACTTAATCCTATGAATTGGTTAGATTCAGGTGATGACGATTCAGACGATACACCTGATTTTGATGACGATAAAGATAAAAAAGAAAAAAAGAAGAAAAAACCTAAACCTAAAAAGAAACCTAAACCTAAGGTTAAAGCAAAAAAACCTTCAGGCAAATCAATTTTAAGTAAATTGAGTGAAATTAAAAGTAAAATTTTTAAAAAATTTGGTAAAAAAGGTGGTGCAAAAATTGCTGCTAAATTAGCGGCAAAAATGGCAGCAAGAGCAATACCATTCGTAGGTGCAGGGTTATTAGCATATGATGCTGCGAAAATTGCTTGGATGACACTTCACGATGGATTGCCATTGCAAGATGCTATTTCAAAACAATTTTTAGGGTTTGATATTTTTAATCCTGACGATATTCCTGAAGGCGAAGATGGAGAACCGTTGGTTAAACCTGACGAACCTAAAGAAGAAGTTGCTGTAGATGGTGTTGAAGCATCAAATAAACCTGATAAACCTGAAAACTCAAATGGATTAAAATCTAAAAAAGTTAGTGCTTCAACTTCAAAAACGATACCCGCAAAAACATTAGCGAAGGTTCCTTTTATGGGTGCAGTTGCCGCACAAGCAGCAGGAGGAAATGTGGTTGATACTTCTTCACAGACACATAATGTAATAAATAATTACACAATAGATAAAAGCATAATGAATGCTTTTGCTTTATTATAAAAAAGGAGATGTAAATGACTACAAATTTTCTTCAAGTTGAAGGACAACTAAAAAGTGATATTTTTAAAACATATGGGATAACGATAATCCCTCCTAAAAAAATGGGGTGCAAAACTTTATATGGATTATATAATGAAGATTTTAGTTTTTCAACTTCAATGATTACGGATAATGCCCCTTTAACGGGTTTAGGAACAAAAGTTGCAAGAGGTGCTGTTGAAGGTGCAGGTAATGCTATTGGTAACATACCTATTTTAAAAAAATTAGGTTTAAGTGGTGTTGTTAGTGGTTTAGTCAAGCAAATAGGTAAAGATGCTATAGGTGAATCAATAGCAGAATCTATTCAAATATATAAAAGTAGTGAAGGTAAAATAGGATTTTCAGTTAAATTTTTTGTAATTCCAGGAATGTTTGATACAGTAAATTATGATGATGTTATTAAATTTATTACAAGAGGAACATTAGCGAAACCTATTAGTGAAGGGGCAAGCAAAATTATTCAAATGAATGCACCTACAACTCAATATCTCTATGATGA
>Ga0256828_1000082_pt1 | contig 61447 bp, 61 predicted proteins | sample CV88metaG_FD_185993 | JGI IMG/M metagenome (GOLD analysis project Ga0256828, IMG submission 185993) | Hydrothermal vent microbial communities from East Pacific Rise, Pacific Ocean - CV88 | ecosystem: Environmental > Aquatic > Marine > Hydrothermal vents | place: Pacific Ocean: East Pacific Rise...
GTGAGAATAACACCTGATATCTTTCTAAAAATCAACCATAAAATCAACATTGCAATAAGAATGACCAAAGGAGTGAAGGTCTTGACGTCGTATTGTGCCAAGGAGCTAAAAGTGGTATTGACCACAGGACCTCCTGCAAGATAAAAAGTGTAGCCACTCCCTTTCTCTTTGGCAATATAGCGGTTAATATCTTTCATGATATGCTTTGAAGCACCAATGGTGACTCCTGCTTTTGGATTTAAGCGTCCGATTATCATTGTTGTTTTTGCGTCTTTAGAGATGATACGATTTACGAGCAGGTCTTCCTGCAGGGCTCTCTCTTTTTTCTTTTGGAGCTCTTGCGGTGTGAGTCTGTCTATATCTTTAATAAAGTTCTCAATAAGAATTTCATCTTTATCTTCTGGACTTGTATGCACGTACTGGTAGTTTGTAAGAGAGTCTGCACGGGCGATATACTGCGTTTGCCAAAGTTCGTCTGTCAAACGCTCTATCACATGAAGTGCTTTTTTGTTGAAAATACCCTTATCGTCATGAAAAACGATGATAATAGAATCATCATTTCCAAAAGTATTTTTAAATGCATCATATTTTGTAAGTGTTTGAGAACCCTCTTCAAACCAGATTCTATAAGAACCGTCAAACTGTGCATTTTTAAGTTGATAGCCCAGTACAATTGTAATAAGTGGTACTAAAATAACAATATACCATCTTAATTTTATAAGTAAATCTACAAATTTTTTCATACTATTCCTTAAAAGTAGTAGCCGACTTTAAGGCTGATTCTTTGGTGTCTTCCCATGAGATTAAAAACAGTGGGCCTGTTTTTTGATGGTTCGATATAACGATAGTCAAATTTGATCTTGTAAGTATCTGCTATACGTGTGTTATACTCAAAATAGTAAACCTCTTCACTATAATCAAGATCAAAGATACCACCTCCGATGATACTTGAATCATCACCTTTGTTGAGTGTGTAACGAAGACCTAAAAAAAGATCGTTTTGAAAAACTTCAAAGAGCTGCAGGTCATTGCGTTTGGAATTTTCAAGTGTTGTATATTTGTAGTACTCAGCCAAGAGTCCCAAGTCTGCTTCTTCATATATTTGTGGGATCGTATGTTCAAGACCCAGACCGATATGTGTATAATCTGAAATTTCATCATTGTTGAGTACATCAGTGAAGATCGCTTCGAGTTTGTAGAGTGTTGCACCAATAACCAATGTATCATAAGTGATGAACTTGTTAACGAGATAGGCATGTTCATTTGTCTCTATCTCATTATTTACGGTGAGATGTGTTGTGTAGTAGCGTTGTGAATCATAACCGTTTTGAAAGATAATCGTGTAATCAAGTGCATACTCACTATCGAGTGAGTCTGAGTATTTGACATAGATATTTGGGCGGTATTGACCACTCTGTGTTTTGAGATCTTTTGAGTATTTAATATCTTTTGGAAAGTAGTAGTAAACATAAGGGTAAGCGGACATATCACGTGCTTGTTCATACAGTTGTACAATGAAAGAGAGCTCTCCTGTCTCTGTATATCTTGTATACTCAGCATTTATAACACCGAGTTTTCTCTTCTCAAAAGGGTCGGCTCTGAGATCATAAGGATTAAAAACATCAGCGATATTACGAACTTCCAAAGCACCCCAAAAACGCAGACTTTTTCCGATGAGAGCTTGACCATTATCATACTCATACTGTGAATAGAGCTCATCGATGCGGGCATAACTTCTGTGTGTATCTTTTGCACCGCTCTCCAGATCATTTAAATCCTGTTGGAGTCTTACTTTTGTATGAATACGCAGATTATTTTTTTTATAGGTAGCTTCCAAATTTGCTGCAGTTGTAATATTGTCAGGATTTTTATCTGCAGGTGCTATGAGATATGATTGTGTTATCCAGTCTATGTCACCGCGGTAAGTGATATTGTCAAAAAGAGTAGAGTCATTTTTTTGCTCTGTTTTTGCCAATAAAATACTCGAGAGAAGAAGAAATAGAAACAGACGCATTATTTTTTCAGAACTCTTTTATTGAAATCTTTCTGTCGTAAATGTAATTTTATTTTCTCATTGCTCCACTTCAAAATTGTTTTTTTATGATTTTGGTGATTGACCATGGTCATTTGTGCAACACGCCATTTACCAGATATCTTTTTATACTTGTCAAATGTGGCAGTTTTTAAAAGTTCATGTTTTCTGTCGTAGTAGTCTACTTTTTGTATAAGAAAGTTTTTGGTATCAACATAAGATATCTCTTTTGTATAACCTGAATTTTTACTTTTAGGGATACGCTCGCCAATGTAGACTTTTTTGCTATTGAGCATACCAATTTTTGCGTCACCTTTAAATATATATTTTTTCGGATTGAATGAACTAAGATCTTCATATGAAAATTCTGAACCCATAAATGAGCCTGACTTAGAACTTGAAGCGATTCTTTTTACACGTTTGAGAGCAGGAAGATAGAGCCACTGATCGTCATCTCTGTTAAGGTGTTCATGATTTAAAAACTTCGTTCCTTTTACATCAGCAGGGGAGAGAAAGGTCATGAGTGATTTATTACCAGAGTTACTCTCAAGTGTCATCATACTCATATCTCGTGTACGTCTTTGTTTATTTGCATTGATGAGAGTCATCTGCATTTCAGCTTGTGAACTTTTGAAGCCTTTCATGACAGTTTCACATCTGTTAGCTACTTCTTGATTGGTGATTGCAAAGAGGTTGATAGAGAAAAAAATGAGGATAAATATTTTTAACATATAATTCCGCCTTATATAGGTTTGGCGAAATTATATCACAATATTATTACAATTACTAATAAAACTTACTTTTTGAGTATCACAGTGGTTGAGGTGTTGAAGTCAAAATATTTCTTGGCAACTGCTTGAACTTTTTTTGCAGTGATTTTGTTAACATTATCTTCATAGTTTAAAAGAGGCGTCAAATCCCCACGTACAAGATAGCTTCCAAAAAGGTTTGCAACTGATGTTGAGCTTTCTAAAGAGTAGACAAAATCAGACTTGGTATTTATCTTCACTTTTTCAAGTTCTTCTTTTGTTACGAGAGTCTCTTTCATCCTGTTTATCTCTTTGATGAGCTCTTTTTCAACTATTTCGGCTTTTACACCCGGATTACATGTAGCCATAAAGATAAAAAGTCCCGGATCGGTATTTTCCATATTGTAAGCATAGATAGAGTTTACAAGACGCTTCTTATCAACGAGGTCTTTGTAAAGACGTGAGCTTTTTCCTGAGTAGAGGATCTCCGAGATAACACTGAGTGTAACTTGGTCTTTACTTTTAAAGTTTGGAATATGAAATGTAATAGCGAGCATTTCCACTTCACTATCCTTATGGATTATGACGCGTTTTGCTCCATCTTGTTTTGGCTCTACAAACTTCACTTTAGGAATAGGACCATCATTTTTTATCTTGCCAAACGCAGCCTTTGCAGCTTTAAACACATCTTTTGGATTAACATCTCCTGTTACCATTAAGATGGCATTTTGTGGCTGGTAGTATGTTTTATGGAATGCTCTGATATCTTGGATGGTCCATGTTTTTATATCGTTCATAAATCCGATCGGTGTCCAGTGGTATGGATGGTAGATATAGGCATTGTTAAAGAGTCTGAAGTAGAGATAGCCCAGTGGTGAGTTGTCTGTACGCCAACGTCTCTCCTCCATAACTACATTACGTTCAGGTTGGAACTCTTTATCTTTGAGGCTGAGATTTTGCATCAGTTCTGCAAAGAGATCAACAGAGGTTTTAAGATTATCTGTACTTGATTTGATGTAGTAGTGTGTGTAGTCAAAACTTGTAGAGGCATTGTTAACACCGCCGACACTCTTTACTTCTTTGTCAAATTCACCAGCTTGGAGATGCTTTGTACTTTTAAAGTTCATATGCTCAAGCATATGTGCGATACCTGTTTTGCCCATTACTTCATTACGGCTTCCTACTTTATAAAAAATATCTGTAGAGATGACGTTTGAGTGGTTTTTAAGTGGTATGACAACAATCTCGAGTCCGTTCTTTAAGGTTTTTGTCTCATATTTTGGTAGTACTGATGCCATTAAGCTTCCTGTTATTAATATAATCGTGATGAAAAGTTTCATTATTTTCTGTCACTTCCGATGGCCTGTGTAATGTTCTCAAAACCATCTGCTTTGAGAAGTTCTATAAGCTCTTTGTTTATGTTCATTATCATATCGGGTCCGTGAAAAACGATACCGCTGAGTATCTGAACAAGAGAAGCTCCTGCTTTGATACGTTTGTATGCCTCTTTTGCCGAGTCGATCCCTCCGACGGAGATAAGGACTGTTTTACCATAAAGCTCTTGTGCAATGGCATCAAAGATCTTAAAACTTTTCTCTTTGAGGACTGCTCCGCTGAGTCCACCTATTTTTTTAGGATGCTTGACAAGTGAGTAGTCGATGGTCGTATTGGTAGCGATGATCCCATCTGCTCCTTTTTCTACTGCCATTTTTGTTAATGCTACTGCATCCTCTATCTCCATATCAGGAGCTATTTTCAGTAAAATCGGCATATCTGTCAGTGCTTTTGCCTCACTAAAAAGTTTTGTAATAAACTCTTCATTTTGTAGATCACGGAGTCCCGGAGTATTTGGAGAAGAGATATTTATGACGAAGTAGTCACCAAGTCCATTAAAAGATTTGATAAGGTGGGTGTAGTCATTGATAGCCTCTTTTTCAGGCGTGACCTTGTTCTTACCGATATTGACACCAATAGGAGTGGTAAAAGGATAACGCTTTTTTAATCTTTTTACGACTTTGTATGCACCGTCATTGTTAAAGCCCATAGCATTTTGGATGCTCTCTTCGGCAATATGGCGAAACATTCGTGGTTTTGGATTTCCAGCCTGTGGCTTTGGCGTAACTGTACCGATCTCTGTAAAACCAAAGCCCAGTGTTTGAATACCGCGTATCATTGTCGCATTTTTATCAAAACCTGCACCGAGTCCTACAGGGTTTAAAAACGTACGTCCAAAAAGTTCTTGTTCTAGAGACTCATCTGTGATGAAGTGTGACTCTAAAAACGGATTAAAAGGAATCTGACATATATTTGGTAAACGCAGTACACACTCTGCAACATGGTGTGCATTTTCCGGTTGGAGTTTAAAGAGCAAAGGTTTTATTGAATCATAATTTAGCATAACTATCCACTTGTTTAAAATTAAGCGATTATACTCAATTAAAGGTAATACGAAGATTATGAATTGTTAGAGCAACTTTGAAAAAGTGTTTCAAACTCTTTTGCCGGCAGTGGCTTGGAGCAAAGATACCCTTGGTACATTTCACATTTCATATCTTTAAGGTACTCTAATTGTGCTTGTGTTTCAACACCTTCTGCTACAACATTAAGATGCAGATCTTCGGCAATACCTATGATCATATTGATAAATATCTTGTTCTCTTCCATAGAGTCTATAAAAGATTTATCGATTTTTAAAGTATCAAAGGGAATATCTCTAAGATAAGAGAGAGATGAGTACCCTGTACCAAAATCATCCAAAGAGAGAGTGACTCCAAGGTCTTTTATCTTATGAAGAAGGGTGATCTTGTCATTAAAATCTTGGATTAGAACTGATTCTGTCAGTTCAATATCAAGTTTTGCACTCTCTATGCAGGCGATATTACTTTGAAGCATTTCAAAAAAGTTTCTGTCTTCAAGTTGAAGTCCTGAAACATTGATAGAGAGCTTTATATTTTTAAGAGGAGTATCTTGCCATTTTTGTATCTGCTCACATGCTTCTTTGATTATCCATTCACCTAGAGGAATGATCATCCCGGTCTCTTCTGCTAAAGGTATGAATCTATCAGGGGAGATAACACCCTCATAAGGATCAACGAGACGGATCAGTGCTTCACAACCTACTATGGTCTGTGTATCAATATCGACCTTTGGCTGATAAAAGAGTTGAAAATAGTTGTTTTGGAGTGCATCAGAGAGGAGAGATTGCATTTTGATCTTCTCTTGTACACTTTTGTTGAGTTTGTTTGTAAAGAACTGGTAGTTGTTCTTCCCAAGCTCTTTTGCTTCATACATTGCAATATCAGCATTTTTTAGCAGTGTATTAAAATCCTCACCATCTTTTGGATACAGAGCCACACCCATACTTACCGTTACATTATAACGTTCATTTTCCATGATGATAGGTTTTGAGAGTTGTTCTTTGATGCGTTGTACTACTTCTATGACACTTCTTTCGTTCTCTATTTCAGGTAGTACAATAAGGAACTCATCCCCTCCGATCCTTGCAGGAACATCATTTTCTCGAATCGCAGTACGTAGAACAGTTGCGACCTTTGTAAGAATAATATCCCCAAAATGATGTCCTACAGAGTCATTGATATTTTTAAAGTTATCGAGGTCTAAAAATATGATGGCAAAATGGTTGTTGTTTCTTTTTGCCGAAGCGATAATACGCTGTACCTGGCTTTTAAGATCATTACGATTGTAGAGTCCTGTCAAAGGATCCTTTGTTGAGAGATTATAGAGATTCTCTTGTTCTGTTCGTAATCTTTTAAATGTCATTTCCAAAGAGTAACGTATGGATTCAAACTCTTTGATAAGAAATTTTTGTGGTGAGTACTCACTGTAATAAGCATAGGTACGAAGACCTTCAAGAGGTTTTATCATGAATCTTTCAAGTAAAAAGTAGATAAGTATGAAAAAGAAAAGAGTAAAAAGTAACGAGATACCAAGCATACGTTTGGCCTCTTGGGTCTGCAGTTGTGCAATATACTCTTTATTGAGACCTATTATAACTCTGTAAAAATGGGCTTGTAGTCCTTGATAATGTTTTATACTAAAATCATAACATGAAACCTTAGAAAGGTTACTTTTCATAATGTTCGTTATAGGCTGACACTTGTCATCTTCCGCTAAACTCTTTTCTAACTGTTGTGATGTATAGATTATATGGTTGTTCTCATCCACTATTTTTATGGAAGATATCGCTTTGTTGGTGATGATGCGACTGTCAAGTTGTGAGACGATATTTCCAATTTCATTTGGATCAAAGTTCTTTCTTAAAAAATGGTTGAGACTGAGTGCTGCGGATTGAAGATTTGTTTTGATAAGCTCTTGGGTTATCTCTCTCTGTTTGAGATAAAAATCAAAAAAAAGTAATGAAACCGTCGGTACGATAAACGCAAGGATAAGAAGGGAGAATTTTTTGATTGATAAGGTTTTCATCTATTTGATTATACTCTCTTTTGTATAATGGTATTTACTTAAAAATTCTAGTAACTCATCTGAAGGTTTATTTATCCATTTTATATTTTTCAGTGAATCAAGGTACTCTTTATAACTTATGTTGGAGAGATATTTAGCTGTAACGTTGTAAGCATCTTTTGGGTTTTCTTTTATCTCATCAATAGATCTGTCAATAATTTTTTTCAATGCGACAACTCTTTTTCTGTCATTTTCCAGAAGTGATTTTGTTGTACAAATAGCATCAATTACAATAATACTGTCAATACTTTTTGTTGAAGCTACTTCTTTAAACCCTTGTTGTTCAAGTGAAGTGTTATAAGGAGTGTAGGTGACAATTACTATGTTCTTTTTCTTTTTTAACTCTTTTTTGTAGTTGATGTCCTGTATCTGCTCTTGATCTTTATTGATAAAAACAAATTTTTTTATATCAAGTGAACTATGTTTGATAAAGTCTTTTAAAATCTCTTGGTTAATAGAATCAACTTCTAAATAAGCATATATTCTATCTGCTTTTTGCAACTCTGTAATTGATCTGTTTGAGAGTACCATATCTCCGCCATCTGAACGGTCAAGAAGAATCACAGGTACAATGTCATGGATAGACTTTTTAAGTGAATTGTATTCATGCTGTGTTGTTGTGACCATATCTGCTTGCCCGATACGAAAAATATCTGCAGCCTCAGCTAATGAGACACTGTTTATTATCTTGATATTGAGCTTTTTAAGATAGCCTTTTTCATAAGCGTAATAGAGAGGAGTATATCCTATCCATTGGTTTGTTGCTATTATAAGTTCTTTTTTATTTTGAGGAGCACATCCAATAAGAAAAAGAGATATAACAAAAAAATAAAATAACTTTTTCAAAAAATGTTCCTTGCTAATTATTATTAACTAATATAATATCACACCTTATTTTAATTATTCATAAAAATATTGTAAAATCATCTTTATATATTATAATCAAAGAAAGGATCTAATGATGAATACAAAGGTTTTAGTGCCGTTGGCAACAGGTTTTGAAGAGATTGAGGCTGTGAGTATTATTGATGTGCTAAGACGTGCAGATATTGAAGTATTTATTGGCTCTTTAAACGCAGCGATGCTTGTAAAGGGTGCAAATGGTATTACTCTGCAGGCAGATGTCGAGGTAAAAGATATAAAAGCAGATGATATAGATATGATAGTCCTGCCTGGTGGCTGGGACGGAACACATGCTTTGGCTGATGATGAAAATGTACAGAATCTTCTTCGTGAAATGGATGCAAAGGGTAAAAACATAGGTGCTATCTGTGCTGCACCGTTCGCTTTAAACGCAGCGGGTGTTTTAAAAGAGAAATATACCTGTTATCCGTCTGTTGAAAAAGAGATAAGAGAAGAGGGGTATCTGGGTGATAGAGAGATGGTCGTTCAAGATAGTAATGTTATGACCTCTCGTGGTCCTGCGACTGCCTTGTGCTTTGGACTTGCAATTGTGAAAAAACTTAAAGGCGAAGAGAGTTACAATGCGCTAAAAGAGGGTCTTTTAGCAAGCTATTGTAACTAACAAGACTATTTTATAGTCTTGGCATGAAGAGCCTCAAGCTCTTCGAGTCTTTCCATTTTTTTGTAATGTTTGAGATTTAACTGTACAAACTTCACACTCAAAATTATGATGATCGGCCATGAAATGTACCAGATCATTTCGTTTAAATATTCCATCGATTTCTCCTAATAGTGGTGAGGATCAGCTTTGATCTCATCAATTGTTAATTTTGTTTTATCCATAGAACGCCATACGGCAAAAATATACCCAAGTACAACTGGAACAAGCAGAGATACAACGCTCATTACACTAAGCGTGTAGTAGCTTCCAGAAGCATTCTCTATCGTTAAAGAACTTTGTACATCAGCCAGTGACGGATAAAAAACAGAGTTGTGAACACCTAAGATAAGCATAACGATCGTGACCGTTAGAACTGTTCCGATTCCTGTAAAGAAGATGGCTTTTTTTGAATCTTTAAACAGTGCGATATAAACACCCCAAAGCAGTGTAACAACACCAACCAAAAGTAAAACAAGAAGCAGAGGCAGATCTAAAAAGAGGTGCAGGAACTTCATAGATTCAACAGAGACGACTTTTGTTGCCGGATCATAAACATACCCATTGCTGAATAAAATAGTCGCAACTACATAAAGGAACAGTGGTAGAAAAATTAAGAAATTTTTCTTAACAACACTTTTGACTCTGTCTGTAATAGCATCCTCATCAATAGAGTTGAGAAAATAGAGTGCTCCCTGAACACGGGAAAGAAACACCAACATAAAACCAAACGCAAGGTTGAATGGATTGAGCAGTGCTTCAAGTCCGTATGTCGGTTTCGTCCATTGTGAAAGGTGCATATCATTCACAGTGAAGTTACCGCCGCTAAAGAGCGTACCGAGTGCTACACCGATAAGAAAGATACCAAGTGAACCGTTGATGTAGAGTAGGATCTCATAAAAACGCTCACCATAAAAGTTGTCAGGTTTTTTTCTATACTCATATGCAACGGCTTGAATGATAAAACAAAAAAGAATTGCCATCCAAACATAGTACGCTCCACCGAAACTTACGGCATAAAAGAGTGGAAAGGCAGCAAACAGTGCACCACCGAACATCACGAGTGAAGTAAATGTAAGTTCCCATTTACGCCCAAGAGAGTTTACCAAAAGGTCTCTCTCATCTTCTGTTTTTGCTAAAGTATAGAGTAGCGTCTGTCCACCTTGAACAAATGTCATAAAGACAAACAAAGCACCAATGATGCTTACAAGTAACCACCAGTAAATCTGTAAATCAAGTAGTGTAATATCCATCTTAATGTTCCTCCGGTCCGATTTTAATCTGTTTGAGCATAATTTTTACCTCCGCTATGAGAAGACCTGTAAAGAGTACTGCAAAGAGCCAAAAAGTTATCATTACACTTGTACTTGCAACATTTGAAGCTGCCATTCCAACTGGAAGCAAGTCTTGAATCGCCCATGGCTGACGACCGACTTCGGCTGTGATCCATCCACACTCTTGTGCTACATAACCCAGTGGAATTGTACCTATTGCAAGGTATAAGAGCCATTTTTTCTTATGCATCTCATTTGTCATTACATAGTAAAGTGAGATAATGAAAAGAATCAAGAACCATGATCCCAAGCCTACCATTGTATGGAAGCTGTAGAATGAGAGTGAAACATTTGGTACTGCATCTTTTGGATCTTTTAAGTAGCCATAGCCCATATATTTTTGATTTGCTTCAAATACCTTGAGTGCTTTTGCAGCTGCAGGCATATTGTTTTGTTTTTTATAATCTTTGTACTCGCGTAATGCTTTGAGTGCAATTTTTCCTTGTGCCATTTTGTCACTGACAGAGATGATATTGTGCTTTTTATTTCCATAGACCATATCATCGATTCCCGGAACAAAAGCATTTAGATCGTGATAACCTAAAAAGGAGAGGGCACCTGGGATCTCTACACTAAAGAGAAAAGCTTCGGTGTCATCACCTATCTTTTTACTCTCATCAAGAAGTCCAAGTGCTACGATTCCTGCACGTTTTTCACCATCATACAGACCTTCCATCGCTGCAAGTTTCATAGGTTGTGTAAGTGCTACTTGGTGTGCAGATTCATCTCCTGTAGTGATAAGATAAAGTGAAGAGATAAGACCAAAACTTGCCGCGACCAAGATACTTCTACGTGCAAACTGTGTATCTCTTTTCTTCAAAAGATACCAAGCACTGATACCAACAACAAAGAGCGATGCCAGAACATATCCGCTACTTACAGTGTGTAAGAATTTACTTACACCATTAGGATTGAAAAAGATCTTAGCAAAGTTTTGCATCTCATTTCTTGCAGTGTCTGGATTAAAGTGCATTCCAACAGGATGCTGCATCCAGCCATTTGCAAGAAGGATCCATAATGCAGAGAGGTTTGAACCTATTGCAACGAGCCAAGTCGATGTAAGGTGCATTCGTTTACTTACTTTGTTCCATCCAAAGAACATAACTGCGAAGAACGTTGATTCCATAAAAAATGCCATCAATCCCTCTATGGCAAGTGGTGCTCCAAAGATATCTCCAACTATCCATGAGTAGTTTGACCAGTTCGTTCCAAACTCGAACTCCATGATAATTCCGGTTGCCAGACCAATTGCAAAGTTGATCGCAAGGAGTCCCATCCAATATTTTGTAGTAGTTTTCCACTTCTCATCACCTGTTTTTACATAGATAGTCTCCATAATGGCAACTATAAACGTAAGACCAAGAGTAAGTGGTACAAAAATCCAGTGATAGAGCGCAGTAAGTGCAAATTGTGCACGAGACCAATCTACCAATAAATCAGTATGTTCCATATTTATTTATCCTTTGTGAGTTGTTGTAAAATGTATGCGCTTCGTTGTTCGTCTGTTTTGAACTTTTCTTGCAATACATTTGGGAAAAAAAGCCATTTGACAATGGCAAACATAATAAACAGTTTTACAGCTATGAGTAACCAAAGTGTTTTACCGGTCTTCATATTTGCAAAACCATCATAATAGAAGTCGTAGATAGATTTGAAAATTTTAGGGATAATGATTTTCATTCCCATATAGTATTCCAATAATAATTAAGTAATAATAAATAAAAATTATTAAAAAAATAATTGTGGCTTATTTAATGAAAACCCCTTGTTTCAGGGGTTTATAGCTGTTTATATTAGATATTACGTGTGAAAATGAGGTTTTTGAGGGATTTTTCTTCGTCTAAACTTGCAAATTCAGGAAGATTTGGCAGGCGCTTTTCAAAGCTGAAACTCGGAGCCCACTCTTTTATCATTTTAATTAAAAAATCACTCTCAAGTTCTGGAGAGTTCAGACAGGCAAGCAGTATGCAGTTGTCACTTGCGATCTGTGGAAGTTTTTTGATGATCTTTTCATAATCCTTTGTCGCTTCAAAACTACCACGCTGAAAGGTAGGGGGATCGATGATTATCATATCATAAGGTCCTTTGCGTTTGAGCGATGAGAAGGATTTTAAGATATTGTAGGGTAAGAAGCTTACTCCCTTTGGATCTAAGTTATTGAGTGAATGGTTCGCCATTCCTATTTTTAGTGCACCTTTGCTCATATCTACATTGACGACTGAAGCAGCCTCGCCGAACTTTGCAGCGACACTAAATGCACAGGTGTAGGAAAAGAGGTTCAAGATATGTTTCTCTTTTGCATGTTCACGCACAAAGGCACGACCGTTCTTCATGTCGGGAAAGTAGTAGTTGTTCTTGTTGGAGAGGAGGTTGAGCTTGAGTTTCATACCATTTTCAATGATATACAAATCCTCAGGAACCTCTCCGATTAAAATCTCACTTGGAGCACCTTTTAAGTAGCGTCTTTGAACAACTAAAGTCCTGTATTTCGCACTTTCATTGACAAACTCTGTGAGCATTTGAATGATCTCATTTTCATTTGCCTCTTCAAAATAAAACGCAGCACTTATGATGCTATCGATGGAGTCAATGGTAAGGTGTCGAAGTCCCTCATAGAGTCCGCCTCGTCCGTGAAAGAGTCGTTTGAACTCCTCCGTTGCGTTTAGGGCATTGTGTTGTATATGCTTTTGAAGCTCTTGTGTTGTCATTCTTAGATCTTTTCCCAAAAAGTTCCCTGCGGTGTATCCATAATGTTTACATTAAAGCTGAGAATCTCATCACGAAGTTTGTCTGAGCGTGCAAAGTCCTTCTCTTTTTTTGCCTCGTTGCGTTGAGCTATGAGCGCATCTATCTTCTCTTTGGTTTCATTGTCGACACCAAACTGGAAATACTCATAAGGGTTTTTCACACCAAAACCGAGCACTTTTTCGATGTATGCCAGATTTGCCATTGTCTCACGTTTGAGCTGTTTGTGTTTTCCTGCCGTGTCGAGCGTCTCATTTGCATGGCTTATCATCTCATCTATAAGTGCAAGAGCCGATGAGATGTTAAGATCATCACTGAGCGTTTCAAGCAAGGCTTTTGTAAAGGCAGTCTCTTCTGCGTTTGGCGCTAAGGCAAAGAGGCGTTTTTTAAGACGGTAGAGTTTGTCGAGTCTCTTTTTTGCACTCATGAGATCTTCTGTATTGAAGTTGAAATTACTTCGGTAGTGTGTACTTAGGAGATAAAAACGCAGTACCTCTCCGTCATACTCTTTGAGCGCATCTTTTAAGAAAAAGCTGTTGCCAAGGGATTTGCTCATCTTCTCACCGTCAATATTTACAAAACCGTTGTGCATCCAGTAGTTGGCAAGTTCGTGTTTTGTTGCACAGCGTGTTTGCGCCGCTTCGTTTTCATGGTGGGGAAAGAGCAGATCGGCTCCTCCGCCATGGATGTCAATGGCAAATGCTTTGTCCTTGTATGCAAGGTGTTTTTCTATCATGGCCGAGCACTCAAGATGCCAGCCTGGACGACCTGCACCAAAAGGAGAGTCAAATGTCACAGAGTCATCTTTGACACTCTTCCAAAGTGCAAAATCAGCACTGTTGCGTTTGAGTGAAGAGCTCTCTACACGCTCTTGTTTATCCTCTTCATTTTGTACACGGTGGGAGAGTGTGAGATACTCTGAGTCACTTTTTGTATCGAAGTAGACATCACCGTCCTGCGTTTGGTAGGCATGGTCATTATCTATAAGCTCTTGAATAAGTGCATACATCGCTTCAAGCGATTCTGTCGCTTTTGGTTCAATGTCTGGACGCTCTACACCGATGGCCTGCATCTCTTTGTGAAAGGCCTCTGTATAGAAATCTGTGATCTCTTTGATCTCTTTTTTCTGTGCAATCGCTTTTTTGATGATCTTGTCGTCAATATCTGTGATATTTCTTGCATAGGTGACATCATAGCCGTTTGCTTCCAAGACACGTTTGAGCAGATCAAAGACCAGAGCAGATTTTGCATGTCCGAGATGGGCATCATCATAAACAGTCGGTCCACAAACATAAAGGGAGACCTTTCCCTCTACAAGCGGTATAAATTCACGTTTTGTTTTTTGTACAGAATCAAATATATGCACTGATAAAATCCTTAAATAGAATGAGTAAAAGAGTAAACGCAGCAGCACTTACTATGAGATAGACAAGTTTTTTGTTCAGAAGTATATCAAAAAACCTCTGTGCCCCAAAAACCTTGATGGTAAAAAAGAAGCTTACAAAGCCTCCGAGCGTACTTGCAAGAGCTAGTCCTGCAGCACCAAGTGGTGAGATGAACGTAAGAGCCAAAACAATGTAGGTGAACAAAGATATTGTAGCTATTTTGGCTGCACGCATCTGCATCTCTTTTGCATAGAGCCAAAGAACGAAGAGCTTTTGCACACCAAAAGGCAGAAGCCCTATCATATACATCTGCAAAACAGCTGTTGTGTTGTTCGTATCTGTGGCACTAAAAGCACCGTGTTGGAACAAGAGCCAAAGTATCTCATGCGAGAGGACGATACCGCCAATGGTACTTGCAGTGAGTAAGAATGTCAGGAACCAAAAGGCCTTTTCTAAATTTGCAAGTGCTTTTGTCTCGTCATTGTTCTTGAGGTATCTTGCTACTTTTGGAAAGAGCGCTATAGAGGTCGCAATGGCAAAGAGCGCCAAAGGGAGCTGGAAGATACGGTTGGCATAGTAAAGGTAGGAGATAGAACCTGTTGCCAAGAATGAAGCCAAAAAGGTGTCTAAAAAAGCACTTACCTGTGCAGTGGAGTTCCCCCACATCGCAGGGAAGAAGTTGTTGCGAAATTTTTTGGTATCTTGGTGGATGATGCTTGATTTCTCTTTTAGGTATTTAAAACCGCCTATAAGAAGCTTCATAAGTCCCATCTTGTAAATTGCAAGAATATGCACACCAACCTGCAGAACTCCTCCGATCACAACCCCAAAACTGAGGTAGTAGACTATGGTGCTCTCATCGCTGTTCTTTGAGAGCAGCAGTGCGAAGATAAGTGAAAGATTGAGCAGTGCCGTTGAAAAAGCAGAAGTTGCAAAGTGTCCTTTGTATTGCAATATTGAGCTTAAGAATGTGACGATGAAGATAAGCGGCAGATACCAAAAGTTGATGGCAACATAGGGTGAAGCCAGTGCAATCGTGTCTGCACTGAAACCTACTGCGATGGCTTTTGTGAAAAGTGCAGGCAGAAGATTTACAATAAGAGTGATACTGATGATGATCGAGACAAAAAGGAGAAAGATCTTGACAGAAAAGACCGCTTTGTGTCTGCTTCTTGCAAAAGCGGGGATAAAAACCTGAGTAAAAGCGCCTTCTGCAAAAATACGGCGAAAAAGGTTTGGAAGTTTAAACGCAATGAAGAAAATATCGCTGTAAACATTCGCACCAAGGGCAGATGCGGTGAGCAGATCTCTGATAAATCCTAAAATACGAGAGAATAATATCCCGGAACTGTTGGTGAAAATGGCTTTGAACATAGGCTTCTTTACTTATAAGATGTTAAATTTACGAAATTTTAACAAAGGTTTCGTTAAAATATCCCCTCTATAAAAAAACTAAAAAAGTATGGTAGAAAATTATGGCACTATTTGGTTCGAGTAAAACTAGTACAAATAAAACAACATTTAAAAAAGTCAGACCAATTGTAGTGCGTACACAAAATATTGCAAGTGAAATATTTAAAGTAGCCAAATCGTATGAGATCCAACCCGAAACACTTGACTTTAACCTCTTTGATGTACAGACCTATATTCGAGAAGTCAGTAAAGAAAATGCTGCAGCAGTTGAGTGGGAAGAGATCTCACCCGATCGTCTCCATGAACTTGATAAAGAGAGACAGCTTTTAAATCCAGATTTTCAAATAAAACAGATATATGAAGTTGAGATATTTTTAAAACAGCTTGATCCTTCGAGCCCATGTTATGAATTCAAGACGGCAGTTGGTGCAAATGCAACAAAATGTAAGGTCTATTTGAGTGTTCTAGCGGGTTCTAGACTCTCTTCATATGGACAGTTCGCACATGATTTTGAAGAGATGCTCAACAAAAAGAAGATTCGTGCAGGGATGTTGATCTATATCTTTGATGAGATGGTGCCAGATCTTATCTCAAAGCTTTCTGCACAGCTCGAGGTCGCAGAAGAGTTGAGCTTTTTAAAGAATGAAACATATCTAATTGCCGAGGCATACGAACCGACTGCTACTGTTAATGATAAAATTGTTTTGCATTATGAGACAAATCATGAAGTAGATGAAAATATCAAGATCGATTATGCAGCACGTGGCTTTATTCAAAGTGTTAAAGAGGGTGATCTTCTTATCGAATATGTTAAACCGCAGCTGGGAAAACCAGGACGGAACTGTAGAGGTGAATTTGTTACTCCTCAAGAACCTGTTGTCAAGCATGAACCTACATTTAGTGTGGATGATACCATTAAAGTCGTTGAAGATGATAAGGCGATCAAGTACTACGCAAAAGAGAATGGCTATATAGCTTTTGAGAACAATACTTATCTGATAAAGACAGAAGTAGATGTTGATGAGATAAGTTTTAAAACGACGGGTTCTATCGAGAGCGGTGTTGATTCTGATGTAAATATCTCTGTAACAGAGGCAGATGCGATTAAAGATGCGGTTGGCTCGGGGATGCATGTTGAGGTGACTGAGATCGATATTGACGGAAATGTCGGTTCAAACGCAAAGGTCATCGCAAAAAAAGCCAAGATAGGTGGACAGACTCATAAAACTGCAATGATACGAGCCGATGATGTTGAGATACATGTCCATAAAGGAAAGGCATATGGTAAAAAGATTGTTGTAGAGCGTCTTGAACATGGCGAGATAGATGGTGATAAAGTACATGTAGCTCAAGCTGTAGGTGGACGTATCCGTGCAAGAGAGGTAAGCATAAATGTTTGTGCTTCTCATGTTCATGTCACTGCTTCAAAGATAATAGAGATAAAAAAGCTTATAGGCAGTGAAAACAGTTTTACAATCGATCCGCTACTGAAAAAAGATGAGAAAGAGAATATTGAAGAGCATAATAAGCAGATAAAAGAGCTGGAAAAAGAGCTCAGAGATGTCAATGCTGATGTTAAAAAGTATAAGATCTACATCAAAGAGGGTATGCCTGCGTTTATGGAGATAAAAAAACGTCTGCTACACTACAAAAAAAATGGTGTGAAGATGCCTGAAAGTTTTGTCAAAAAGTATAAACAGTTTCAAAATATGCAACAAAAACTCAAAGAGTTGATAGTTCAAAGTGAAACACTTCAAGACAGGCTGAATCTGCTTACAACAAGAACCGCTTCGTTTCAAGATAATATTTTTGATGCAAGGGTCATTAACAGAGATACATGGAAGGGCTACAATGAGATCAAGTTCAAACTTGTAGATCCTCCTATGGAGTTGGTCTATAAACCTGCTGAAAATTCAAGCGAACATGTTTTTGGTCTAGTGCAGTTAAATGATGATGAGTATGCAATTCGTCCAATGAAAGAGGAGTAAACGCAGTGATAGTAGGATTACATGGAAAGGTTGTCTATAAAGAGCCTTCATTTGTACATATTGATGTAAATGGAGTAGTATATGAAGTATTCATTTCACTGCATACATTTTCATCTCTTGGCAGTGAAAAGGTCTCGCTTTATACAACGCAGATCATTCGTGAAGATGCACAATTGCTCTTTGGATTTTTAGAGATGAGTGAGAAGAAGCTCTTTGCACGTCTTATAAAGATAAACGGTGTCGGCCCAAAAGTAGCAATGGCAATATGCTCGACCTATACACCTGCACAGTTTGCTACTGTGATAAACAACAAAGATGTGAACGGTGTGAAAAAAGTTCCAGGAATCGGTCCTAAAAGTGCAGGGCGTATTTTAGTGGAGCTTAACGGTTTTGATGCCGAGATCCTTGGCGGATCTGAGAGCTCATCCTCTTCACAGGCTTACAGTGAGGCGAGTGAAGCGCTTGAAGCTTTAGGATTTAAAAAAGATAAAATTGCAAAAGCACTCAGTGCCTGTGAAGGTGAAGATACAGCTTCACTTGTCAAAGGTGCTTTAAAATTACTACAAACTATTTAGAAAGAGGAATACTATATTGAAATTGACTATATTATTTGGCGGTGCCAGTTTTGAACATGAGATCAGCATTGTAAGTGCGATAACACTGAAAGAGAAGTTGAGCAGTGCTAAGTTAACATTTATATTTTGTGATACGGACCATACTTTTTATCTGATCGACGCTGCAAAAATGAAAGCAAAAACATTTTCCAGTGGTGAGTACAAAAAAATGCCTCAACTACAACTTGCACAAGGATGCTTTTTTCAAAAGAGCCTTTTTGCAAAAAATGAGTATAACTCTGTTGTGTTGAATCTCATTCACGGTGCGGACGGTGAAGATGGAACTATCGCATCTTTACTTGACTTTTACGGGATTGAGTACATTGGACCTCGTAGCGATGCTTGTACATTTTCATATGATAAACGCTATACAAAGTATCTTTGTGAAGCTATCGGAGTTAAAAGTGTCAAGTATGAAGTACTTCATAAAAATGAGGTCAATAAAATTACAATCGGATATCCTATCATTATCAAACCGGCACGACTTGGAAGCTCAATCGGTGTGAGCATAGTAAAAGATGAAAGTGAACTTGACTATGCACTTGATGTTGCGTTTGAATTTGATGATACTGTAATAGTAGAGCCTTTTTTAGAGGGTGTCAAAGAGTATAATCTGGCAGGATACTGTGCAGATAACAAAATGAACTTTTCTATTGTAGAAGAGCCTCATAAAGAGGAGTTCTTAGATTTTGAGAAAAAATATATGGACTTTTCAAGAAGTGAGCAGGTGTTGGGTGCGGATATAAGTGATGAGCTTACAACACGACTACAATCAAGTTTTGAAAAGGTCTACAATGGACTTTTTGAGGGTGCGCTTATCCGTTGTGATTTCTTTGTTCATAATGATGAGGTCCTGCTTAATGAGATAAACCCTATCCCTGGTTCTATGGCAAATTATCTTTTTGAAGATTTTGCTGCAGCCATTGAGTCTTTGTCTCACTCTCTTCCAAAGAAAAAACAGATAAAAAGTAATTATGAATATATTCACTCTATTTCCAAAGCAAAAGGGAAGTAGTAGTGGCAGTAAAGTCTATACAATATAATCAGAGTACGATAGACATAAGTTATGAGATCGTAAACCCTGATGCAAAAGTAGATATTATTATTTTACATGGTTGGGGAAGTAATAAAAATCTGATGAAACAGACTTTTTCAGCTCATATGAAAGGTTTTCGTCATATCTATGTTGATCTGCCGGGCTTTGGTAATTCAACATGCTGCTGTGCAATGAACACGCAGGATGTAGCTCGTATTGTCGAACTTTTTATGATTCATATCAATGCCTCAAAAGATATTATTGTTGGGCACTCTTTTGGTGGAAAAGTTGCTTTGGAACTAGACCCTAAGGTTTTAGTCCTCATCTCAAGTGCAGGTATATATCTACCTAAAAGTCTCAAAGTTCAGGCGAAGATCGCACTCTTTAAAACATTGAAGATCTTCGGACTCTCTAAGTTCCGTTCACTGTTCGTCGCTGAAGATGCAAAAGCATTAAATGAATATATGTACCAGACATTTAAAAATGTTGTCAATGAAGATTTTAGCGATGAGTTCGCCAAATATGATGGTAAAGCACTTTTATGCTGGGGTAATAAAGACACAGCGACTCCTTTGAGCGCAGGTGAAAAAATTCACGAACTTATTGCTGACTCAACTTTAAATGTATATGAGGGCGACCACTACTTTTTTATGAAAAACGGTGCAGCAATTGCACAAAAAATAGAAAAAACCTTTTTACAGACTTTAGGAAATTAGATGCAAAATTATGAACTCTTCACTGCGTTTGTCGTAAATGTCCTTTTTGTAACACTGTTAGGATGGTATCTTATTACCAATCTACAATGGTATGATTATAAATTAGAGCGAGTTATCTTTAAACACCATAAGCCTTATTGGCATATCATCTATTTTATCATTCCTTTTATTGCCTACTATACGACGGGAAAATACTTTACTATCTTTTTTATCTTTGCTGTTTTACCCGCTATTGTGTTATGGTATAAAAAACTTGATAAAAAGCTTGTACTTACATGGCGTGTAAAACGTTTTCTTATTTTACTTGTCTCTTTGACACTTTTTCAAGATATTCTTTGTACGCTCAAAGAGGGTTGTGCAACATATGGTGTATTTTTACCTCTGGCCGTTGCATACATAGGAAGTACTTTGATAGAGAAATTCCTGTTCGCCATCTATAAAAAAGATGCAAAGAGAAAGCTCAAAGAGATGCAGGATCTGCAGATCATCTGTATCACGGGAAGTTATGGAAAGACAAGCATTAAAAACTTTGTAGCACAGATACTGGGTCATAAGTTCAAAGTCTATGCAACTCCAAGAAGTGTCAATACGCTTGGTGGAATAGTCGCAGATGTCAATAACAACCTCAAAGAAGATACAGAGATATATGTATGTGAAGCAGGCGCGAGAGAGCCGGGTGACATAGAGGTCATCACGAAGTTCTTGGAGCCGCAGACTGTTGTGGTTGGAAAAGTTGGTGAAGCACATATTGAGTACTTTAAATCTTTGAAAAACATCATCGTTACAAAACTTGAGATCATAAGATCACCGCGTTTGGAGAGGGCATTTGTCCATACTTCTGTCACAGATGAACCGCACGAAAAAGTGACATTTTTTGGTGATGAGATAAAAGATGTGAACGCAACGCTTGAAGGCACTGCGTTTACTTTAGAAATAGACGGTGAAGTGTATGAGCTGCATACTGATATCTTAGGTCAATTTCAAACGATGAACATTGCAGTGGCCGTACGTATTGCAAAACACTTTGGAATGAGCAAAGAGGAGATCATAAACGCAGTCAATGAGCTTGAAGCGGTAGAACACAGACTACAGCTTATCAAAGCCGGCGGCAAGATCATACTTGATGATGGTTACAACGGTAATATTGACGGTATGCTTGAGGGAATCCGTCTGTGTTCTTTACATGATGGACGTAAGGTTATCGTGACTCCAGGACTTGTTGAGAGCAGTGAAGCGTTAAATCTCAAACTCATAGAGGCGATAAATGATGTCTTTGACATTGTTATCGTGACAGGTTCTCTAAACGCAGCACTTTTTGACAAAAATCTCAAAGTAAAAAATAAAATTATGCTCTCTGACAAGTCAGCTATGGTCGATGTTCTGGCAAATCAGACAAAAGCGGGTGATATTATCCTTTTTGCCAATGATGCACCGAATTTTATTTAGAGTTTGAAGAGATGAGATTTATTGACAATATTACAAAATATGTTGCTTATGTGACTGCATTTATTTTGGCACTTTTAGTCATTTTAGTGGTTTTTGATGCAACGAACCGTTATCTTTTTTCAGAGGGTTCAACGGCTTTGCAGGAGTTGGAGTGGCACTTCTTCGATGTTGTTATTTTGCTCAGTATCGCCTATACTCTGCGAAACAATGCTCATGTTCGTGTCGATATCTTTTATGAAAAATTTTCACCAAAAACAAAAGCATTGATAAATATCATCTCCTTTTTATTTTTTGTTTTACCACTCTCTTTTTTGATCATCTACATAGGAATTGGTTTTGTTGAACTGAGTTACGTGCAGCATGAGGCCTCTTCCGATCCTGGTGGACTCAAATACCGCTGGATCGTCAAAGCATTGATGCCTTTCTCTTTTATACTGCTTGCACTACAGGCCTTTAAAGAGCTTGTGAGTGATATCAAGAGATGGAGAGAACTGTGATAGCTTTGGTAATGTTCGTAGTAGCGTTGTTACTTCTTCTTTTGGGTATTCCTGTTGCGTTTGCCTTTGGCGGTGTGGCAATGATATTTGCCTTTTTTATTCCACATTTAGGCTTAGAGGTCTTTAATATTCTGCCCTTTCGTATCTACGGTATTATGAGCAATACAACGCTTATGGCCGTGCCGCTTTTTATCATGATGGGGCTGATACTGGAAAAATCAGGAATGGCGGAAAAACTGCTTATGTCTATGAGCTCACTCTTTAAAGGTGTTCGAGGCGGACTTGGTGTCAGTGTCGTTCTTGTGGGTGCGATACTCGCAGCCTCTACGGGAATAGTTTCGGCTTCTGTTGTTATGATGAGCGTTATTGCTCTTCCTTTGATGCTAAACGCAGGTTACAATAAAGGTCTTGCTTCAGGGACGATCGCAGCGAGTGGTACACTTGGACAGATCATTCCTCCTTCTATCATCTTGATCGTTTTGGGTGATGTAATGAGTGTGAGTGTTGGTGATCTATTTATGGGAGCAGTGCTTCCGGGGCTTACTCTTGTTTCACTCTATATTCTCTATATCTTGATCCGTGCATTTATAAATAAAGAGGATGCACCTGCTATTGTCACTGATGAAAAGATCAATTTCTTGGATGTTATCTTTGCCATTGTACCGCCACTGCTTTTAATGCTTGCGGTTTTAGGGAGTATCTTCGCGGGGATCGCTTCACCTACAGAGTCTGCTGCGTTTGGTGTAGTTGGTGGAGTGATACTCTCAGCAGTAAATAAAACGCTCAACTTTGAGATGATAAAGTATGCGCTTTTTGAGACGATGAAACTCTCAGGAATGATATTTATGATACTTATCGGAGCTACTGCGTTTAGCCTTGTATTTAACGAGCTTGGCGGTAGTGATCTGATACTTGATTTCTTTTCCAATGACATTGGTAATGTCTGGGTATTTATCTCTGTGGCGATGCTCAGTATATTTATACTTGGTTTTTTCATCGACTTTATTGAGATCAGTTTTATCATTGTTCCTATTTTAGTACCTGTTATGGCTGCGTTTGGGATCGACCCTATATGGTTCGGTGTACTGATCGCTATGAATCTACAGGCATCTTTTTTGACGCCACCGTTTGGACTTTCACTCTTTTTTCTCAAAGGTGCAGCAGGAGAGAGAGTAGCGACCTTGGATATTTACAAGGGTATCATCCCTTTTATCCTTTTGCAACTTTTGGGACTTGGGCTTGTTCTGCTCTTTCCAGATCTTGTTTTTGCATTTTTGTAGGATGACATTAAATAAAGGGAGATTATATGCAAGATATACTGTATGCACCATGGCGGGATGAGTATGTGAGTGGTGAAAAGATAGAAGGATGTGTCTTTTGTCATATCAGTTCGCACGCAGATGAAGATGAAAAACTCCATGTGCTTTATCGGGATGAGCACTGTTTTATCGTAATGAACCGCTATCCTTACACACCGGGGCATTTTATGATCATTCCTCATATGCATACTGATAAACTCGAAGAACTTCCAAGTGCGACCTGGCTGCATATGTCGGAATTGGCACAAAAGTGTGTACGACTTTTAAAAGAGGGATTTGGTGCAGAGGGAGTGAATATCGGGATGAATCTAGGCAAGGCAGGTGGAGCTGGAATTGCAGAACATATTCATATGCATTTCGTTCCCCGTTGGGAGAGAGATACAAATTTTATCACTGCAATTGCCCAAACAAGAGTATATTCAACGGATTTTGAAAAAATATACAAAAAAATAAAAGATTTGATGCCAAAATATATCTAATTTTAACCCTATTGATGTATACTAAACAGAAAGAAAGGAATAATTATGTCAGATGCTGTTATTAAAGAGTTGGCTGTAAGAAAAGCCGAAATTGAAAAAGAGTTGGAGCTTTTATTTAAAGCGAATATGAAAATTACAGATTGGGATGTTCCTGAAGCTGATGGTACAGAAGCTGCAGATATTATCCTCAACATCATGGATAAAAAGATAGCACAGCTTCGTGCTGATGTTAAAGATGGAAAATATAAAAATTATTAATATATAAAAGGAAATGATATGAGCGCACATAAACATAGAGAACATTTAGAAAAGATCAAAGATGCGGTAGTTAAATCTACAGAGTTGGATGAGAGTCAAAAAAGTGACAGTGTAAAAAGAATCGAAGAGTGGTATGAAGAAGATAAAGCTTTTGGTCTGTTAAAAGAAGAGCTATTAGAGATCAGTGAATATTTTGAAACACTTTTTGCAGAACTTGGTCTAACAAAATAGGTGTAGTGACAGATGGCAGGTGGACTTAAAACAACAGTTGTTGGTGGTATTTTACTCTCAATCATAGGAAGTATAGGATATATCTACTCTACGAATACTATTGATGGAATTAAAGACAGTATCTACCTTAAAACGGCGAGAGAACTCTCTAATGATTTTGAAGAAAGTATTAATGATAAAGTCAAAGATGTCTCTATTGCAACTGCCATTATGTCTCAGATCTCACCTGATAACAATGATAAGATCGCCCTTACACTAAAGCGCTACTCTTTATTTGACAATATTAACTTCACATATAAAAAAGAAGAGAATATAAAGCAGATAAAGGCTATTAAAAGTAGTGTGATCTTTCATAAAGATACCCCTTACATCACGATTACAGCTTCGGCACCTTTGGCAAACAGAGGAAAAAAACTTATAACAAAAGCAGATTTTAATGCTTTTGCTATGCGTTTTGATACAAAACACTACAGTGCAATTGCTATTGTTGATACAAATGAAAGCCGTTATATCTCCAATCCTTTCTATTTCTCAAATCTGATCGAGACCATTAATATTATGCCAAGAGAAAAGATGGAACATCTTGATAGATATGTGATAGATAAACGCAGTGGATTGTTACTGAGCGCATTTGAACTTACTAATGTCAATACAGTGGATAAGGTCAAAATAATCGTTGCCAAAAGACTAAATGAGATCGATCTATCTGCTGTTGATAAAGAGATCGAAAATATTATTTTGATCGCAATATTGATATTTTTACTGCTTACTCTTCTTTTATATAAAGTTTTTATTACAAACTACTCTAGAAGTGTAGATGATTATTATGAAGACCTCTTAAATGATTTACAAGAGAAAGATTTGGAGATTCAAAGACAGGCAGATGTTATTAAGTTCATTGCAATGAACGATCCTCTAACAGGTTTGGATAACAAGGTCTCATTAACGAACAAACTTGATAATATTATTGCAGATGCAAAGATCAATGATGGACAGATCGGTATTGTTTTTCTTGATCTTGATAAGTTTAAAAAGATCAATGATGTCTATGGACATGATATCGGAGATGTATTGTTGCAAAAAGTGGCAGACAGACTCAAAGAGTGTGTGCACAAAGATGATATCATCGCTAGAATCAGTGGCGACGAGTTCGTTTTGGTCGAGACAAAAATGACAGATGTCAGTAACACGAACTTAATAGACAAAATCGTTTTAGCGATGAAAAAACCATTCTATATTAAAAATAAAGATATACACATTACTTTTAGTATTGGAAGAAGTATCTTTGGTAAAGATGGAGATGATGTTGATACATTGCTGAAAAATGCAGAAACGGCAATGTATATCTCAAAAGATATTGGACCAAATAACTATGTCTCTTATGATGAGTCAATGGGAAGAATGTCTCAGAAAAAACTTGAACTAGACAAAAATATACGTAATGCACTTAAAAATGAGGAACTACTTCCATATTATCAGCCTAAGATCGATGCAACAACAAACAAAGTTATTGGACTTGAAACCTTGATTCGCTGGAAAGATGCTAAAAAAGGTATTATCTATCCATCTGAGTTCATTCCATTCTGTCAAGAGAGTGATCTGATTATTGATATAGACAGGTATATGTTAATACACGCAATGAGACAAGTACTTAGATGGCAAAGAGAAGGGATAGAGACAGGAAAACTTTCTGTAAATATCTCTACGAAGAAACTTGAAAAAGGAAACTTTGTCAGTGAGTTGGAACAGATTATTAGAGATGAGAGATTTGACCCGAAATATCTTGAACTTGAGATATTAGAGAGTCAGATCATGAACAACCCTAAACGTTCTACAAGAATCTTAACTGAGCTTAAAGAGCTTGGTGTTTCTATCTCTATTGATGATTTTGGTACAGGGTACTCTTCGCTTTCATATCTTAAAGAGTTACCGATTGACAGAATTAAGATAGATCGTAGTTTCGTGATCGATCTGCCACACAATAAAGATTCAGTATCAATCGTTAAGACAATTATCGCATTGGCAAGAAATCTCAACTTAGATACCATCGCAGAGGGTGTTGAGACAAAAGAGCAGCTGGATTTCCTTATATCTGAAGGGTGTGTAAATATTCAGGGGTATTATTTCTCAAAACCTCTCTCTGCTGCAGTATGTAGAGAGTATTTGACAACAAAAAGCGATAAAAGGTAATCATATAGATATGCAAATGGTAGTAGATTCCTTAAGAAAAAAAGGGAAGATTTATAAAAAAATGCAAGAGATCGCTCCCAAAGATCTAGGCGTAAGAAATAGAATTAAGATCTATAAAGCAACAGATGTGCGAGGGTACTTTTGGGCTATTTTTGCTGTGAGTCAAAAAAGTAGAATACTTATGAAAGATGTGCATAAGTTTGAAGAGATTTATGCAAAGTTGACACTCTATTGTGAGCATAATTTTAAATATAAAGTGATATTTATAGATGCTCCTCTCTGCTCTAAAGCACAAAAAGCTTTTAAAGAGGCAGGCTGGAAGATCCAATAATGCTTCTTTGTGATATTGGCAATACTTCATACCATTTTCTTGATGGTGATACTGCGTTTAAAGAAGATACGAAAAGTTTTGAACCTTCTAAGATTACTGATAAAGTCTACTATATCTCTGTAAACGCAGCGGTCAGTCAAAAACTTCAAGATCTGCCAAACTGGGTGGATTTAGCTGCGTTTGTCGATAGAGGTCAATACTACGAAACAATGGGAATTGACAGAATAGTTGCTCTGTATGCACTCCGTGATGCTGTAGTTGTTGATGCAGGGAGTGCTGTAACCGTTGATGTTGTAAAAGAGGGTGCGTTTTGTGGTGGTTTTATCTACCCTGGTATTAAGGCTATGCAAAAAAGTTATGAAAATATCTCTCCTGCACTTGCATATTCATTTAACTTTGAGTGTGACTTGGATATAATGCCGAAAAATTCACAAGATGCTATTAGCTATGGATATTTAAAAGGCTTCTATCTTGAAGTTGTATCACATAGGCTGCCTATTATTTTAACAGGTGGTGATGCAGTGAGATTTAAGCAGATATTTAAAGATGCAAAGATCGATGAGAGATTGATCTTTCATGCTATGAAAAAGATTATAAAAGAGAATGAGGATAGAGTATGTTAACAGTTGCACTTCCAAAAGGGCGTATTGCCAAAGAGACTTTAGAGATTTTTGAAACTATCTTTGGTGACAGTTTTAAATTTGATGATAGAAAACTGATTTTGGAGACTCCAAATTTTCGTTTCTTACTTGTTAGAAATCAAGATGTTGCAACCTATGTTTATCATCAAGCGGCTGACATTGGTGTGGTAGGGCTTGATACTCTTGAAGAGCAGGGGCTTGATGTAGTTCGTCTGCTTGACCTGCGTCGTGGTGTATGTAAGGTCGCTATTGGGATGAGAAAGGGTGAAAAGCTTGATTTGAGCAAACCTGAACTCAAAGTCGCTTCAAAAATGGTCAACATTACAAAACGCTACTTTGAAGAGCGTGCCGTGAGCGTTGAGATCATTAAACTCTATGGTTCTATTGAACTTGCTCCACTTATAGGGCTTGCAGATATGATCGTGGATATTGTAGAGACGGGAACAACGATGAAACAAAACGGTTTGGAAGTTGTTGAAGATATCATGACAAGTTCTACATATCTTATTGCGAACAAAAACTCGTATATCTCTAAAAAAGATGAAGTTTTAGATATTTACGAGAAGATAAACGCAGTGATAAAAGCAGAACAAAAAGCATAATGACAAATCTTGACCTTTATGCAAAAGCAGAACATCTCTTAGGTATAGAAGAGGCTACAGAAGCACTGTATGATCTTTACCGTTCAGAACTTGATGATTATAATGTAAAAACTCTTTTGGATGTCGGTTGCGGCCGAGGCGGTTTTATGCAGCGTATGATAAGTGACGGAGTAGAGTGTAAAGGTGTTGATCTAAGCTCTGTGATGGTTGAAGAGTGTAAAGCTCAGGGACTTGATGCCGAGTGTATCGATGTTGCAGATGTTACAGGCAAGTATGATGCCATTGTGAGTATCTTCGATGTTTTAAACTTTATGGACAAAGAGGGGCTTATAAAGTTCTGTGATGCTATTGGAGAGAAGCTTAATGATGATGGAATCTTCATAGCAGATATCAATACACTTTATGGTTTTAGCGATGTTGCAGAAGGAACGATGAGCAATGAGAGTGATGATGAATTTCTTATCGTTGATGCTGCGTTTGAAAACAATGAGCTCCATACAAAATTCACTCTTTTTGAAAAAGAAGAGGATGGACGATATCGAAAATATCAAGATACTATTGTGCAGTATTTTCACAAGATACAGCTTTTTCAAAAACTCTCTGGTCTAAAACTGGTAGAGAAGCAGACATTCTCACTGTATGACACAGAAGATAAGACACTCTTGATATTTAAAAAGAGATAGTTTTATACTTATGCTACTTAAGTAACATAAGTATAAAAAAGATTGTGTTAGAATAGAATCAAACAAACAAAAGGATTATAGATGAGTAAACATAAACAAAAAATTCAAAAAATATTTGAACACCCAATGTCAGGTAATATTGACAGTAAAAAGTTGCTTTCTGCGTTAGAACATTATGGTGCTAAGGTTGAAGTGAACAAGGAACATCGTGCGATTATTCATCTGAATGGGAAAGAGCACTCTCTTACACTTTCTCATAGACCAGAGCTTTCTAAAGATGCGATAGTAAAACTTCGCCACTTTTTAGAAGAAGTTGGATTAACTCCAGATTCTCTATAAAGTATGAGTGAGCTTTTTGCTCACTTGTGTTACATCTTCATAAAATTTTCCCTTCATTTTTTACTTCTCATATATTTAGTTAAATATCAAAGTTCATTACTGTTGACATACTATTTTACATAGATTTTACAAGGAGTTGCTAAACTCTTTTTATATAAATATCAAAGGAATATGCTATGAAAAAAATAGTGTTGTTTTTAGCCCTTTTTGGCTTACTTCAAGCTGATGATGAAACTGCAAAGGTCGTTTATGATTTAACGACAAGTAATATTGCAAAGTTTGAAAAAAATATATTAAAGGGTATCGCGATTAATAAAGCCCATTATGAAGGTAACTTAAAAGAGTTGGAAGTTGCTGTTGTCATTCATGGTGGGGCGTATAGGTTTTTTGTTAAAGAGATTAAAAATACGATCTTTAAAAGTGATAAAAAACTAGTTGCGAACTATGTTGAGCTTAAAAAAAGAGTAGAGACAATGAGCGATACCTATGATGTGGAGTTTATTATGTGTAAAGCCGCTATGAAGAAGAATAAGCTTGAACCCAAAGATATAGTGACGTTTGTAAAACTTGTTCCTAACTCTACTATTGGCTTAATAGATAAACAAAATGAAGGTTATGCTTATATTCCAGTAAGAGATTAAATAGAGTATCTAAAATACTATAGCTTCATAAACATAGAGCTCTGCATCTTTACAGTGCTCTGGTGCAATTCCCGCTTTTTCTTCACAACAACTTCTAAAAAACTCTTTTGCATCCCATCCCATATCTGTAGCAACTTGAGGGAGATAGGTTCCATTTTTATTTCCGTATACTACATAGATGCCATGTTTTCCAACAACTATTTCATCAACAGAGTTGATTTTTCTTCTAGGAGTAAGAACTGATATCTCTATATCAATACTCTCTAGTTCATCTTCACTGACAGGTCTAAAGCGTGTATCATATCTAGAAGCGGAGATAGTCATATCTATGATGACCTCATAGAGCGGCTGATCTGGTTCGAACCTTCCTATACATCCTCGTAATTTGGAATTTTTATGTAGTGTGACAAAGGCACCAAGTTTTTCATGGAATATTTTTGGAAGTTTTGAAGGGTCTATCGATAATTTTTTATTATTTTTTACGGCCTCTTCAAGAGCTAGCCTTGCAAGATTTTTGAGGAGGAGTTTTTCCTCATCTGTTATTAATACATTATTCATAATCTTCACCTCCTTTTTTTACAAAAAGAAATATTTATTAATAATTATACATTTTTTAACATTAAATGTTTCATAGTAAGTTAAACTTACTATGAAATTTGTTGAAATTAGTTTAAATTTGGTTTAGGAGTAGCTGGAGTAGAAGCTGGAAGCATTGGCATCATCATATGTGGTTTTTTACCATCAAGTGCACCAAGGAAAGCTTCAATTGATTCAGCTTGTTTGTCTGAGATCTTTGTACCAAGTTGAATACGTCCCATCTCTTTGATCGCATCTTTTAAGTTCCAGATCATTCCATTATGAAAATAAGGTGCAGTTTGTGTGATATTTCTTAGTGTTGGTACTTTAACCATACCATTTTTATCACCTTTGAAATCACCTGTATTCATATATTTGTATTTTGCAGTAACATTAAATGCACCCATTTCCCCGCCAAGTGCTACGCCATTATGACAAGATGCACAACCAACTTGGATGAAAGTCTTAAGACCCTCTTTTTGTTTTGGAGTCATTGCTTCTTTATATCCGTTCATGTAAGCATCAAATGCAGATGGAGTTACCAATGTACGTTCAAAGTTTGCAATAGTATCCGTTACTTTTTCAAAAGTAATTTTTACATTATCACCATATGCTTTTTTAAACGCAGTTACATACGCTGGCATAGATTTTACTACGTTTACGATATGTTCTTTTGTCGCCGCCATCTCTGGGTGTGCAAGTGCTGGTCCTTGAGCTTGAGCCTCTAGATCTTTTGCACGACCATCCCAAAATTGTGAACCAAAAAATACTGCATTATATACAGTTGGTGAGTTTAGGTGATGAGGATTGTGTCTCCACATATGTCCAGTTGCCGGACCTACACCATCATCTCCACCTTCACTGAGGTTGTGACAGGTATTACAAGAGATAAGACCACTACGTGAAAGACGTGGATCAAAGTAAAGTTTTTCACCAAGTTTTACTTTGGCTTTTGTTATAGGGTTTTTAGGATTGTCAATCAACTTTAAAAGTGCTGTTTGAGACTCAGGAATAGCTTGTAAGCCTGCATTCTTTGCATCTTGAACTAATGAAGATGCCATTAGTGAAGCAGCTGTTAAAGTAAGTGCTACGATTTTTTTCATTTTATTTTCCTTTTTTTAAACTCAAAGGAGATAGATATCTTCTTTTTGTAGGGAAATTATAACAGAATAAATCTTAAGAGATAATTATTATCTTTTAAGATCTTCTATTTCATTAAACTGATCGCACTTTTGACTGCGTTTAGGTAGCTGAGTGTATTTGCCTGATTTTTGTATGCTATGTCAAACGCAGTGCCATGATCGACAGAGGTACGTATGATAGGAAGGTTTAATGAGATATTTACACTCTCATCAAAATAGAGTGCTTTGAGCGGTGCTAAACCTTGGTCATGGTACATCGCTACAAAATAGTGGTAGTTCTTGCGAAAGTAGGGTGCAAAAGCCACATCTGGAACAACAGGACCTACAAACTGCTCAAAGCCTATCTTTTTATTTGCACTTTTAATGGCTTTGGTAATGATAAGTTCTTCATTCCCTAGAACTCCATTATCTCCGGCATGTGGATTGAGCCCTAAAACGGCGATCTTATCATTTTTTATGGAGTTGTGTAGATCTAAAAAGAACTGTTTTAAGAGCTTATATTTTATGGAAGATGCAACATCCTTGAGCGGAACGTGTTCTGTAAAAAGGGCAACGAACATCTCAGGGCATCCAAGCATCATAATAGCTTCTTGGTGGAAATGTTTACGTAGCAGGTCAGTATGTCCTTTGTACTCAAGTCCTGCCATCATCCATGCCTCTTTATGGATAGGGAGTGTTACAACCGCATCTGCTTTTTTTGTTTCACATAGTCCTACGGCTTTCATAAAAGAGTCATACGAGTATTTGCCGCTAGCTGCGTTTACACTGTCTGGCTCGATAGTGAAATCTCCATCTACAGGAGCAATAATGAAATCTTTTGGAACTGCTGCGTTTAGAAGAGTGGCTGCTTGTGCAAGCATTTTTTCGTTAATGCAATAGATGGGATCACAGAGTTTGGAGATCTCTTTATGGGCTTTGAGAGCTATCTCAATACCAACACCGCTCAGATCACCGATGCTGATAGCTATTGTGGGTTTGTTCATCGTCTTGTAAGGCGCTTCATCTCTTTTATCGCCTCTGCCAGTCCTGTGAAAACACTTCTGGCAATGATGCTTTGACCGATGTTGAGCTCTGTGATCTCTTTTATCTTCATCATCTCATGAACATTGTGATAGTTCAGTCCGTGTCCTGCTGCGACTTCAAGACCGAGCTTGTGTGCATGGATCGCTGAGAGCTTTATCTGCTCGATGGACTCTTCAAGCTGTGTGCTGAGCTCTGTGCGTGAGAGTTCCAGCTCTTTTACCGAGTGGTTCGAGTAGGGGAGTGATGAGTTAAGCATTGCAAAAAGGTTTGAGAAGTGTCCTGTGTGGAGTTCTACCATCTCTGCACCGAGATCTTTTGTCTGCTCCATAGCTTCAATGGTAGGATCGACAAAAAGTGAAACTGGGATCAGCGAATCATGAAGCTGCTCTATTGCATAAGAGATCTCACTTGAGAGACCAAAAACATCAAGACCGCCTTCAGTAGTTACCTCTTGTCGTTTTTCAGGAACCAGTGTCGCACGGTGGGGTTGAAGCTCACTGACTATGTCAAGTATCTCTTTGTTTATGGAACACTCAAGATTTACAGGAAGTTTTGAGTGCATTAAGATATTTTTGACATCCACATCTTGAATATGTCGTCTGTCTTCTCTTAAATGAATGGTGATCTGTTGTGCACCATTTTCACAGGCAACATAGAGTGCTTGTAGTATATCTGGGTCATTGACCTCTCTTGCTTCTCTTAAAACGGCAACGTGATCTATATTTACACCTAGTTTCATCTATTTTTGCTCTCTTTGTTTGACTGAATCATAAAATTCCATATATTTTTCTTCTAGATTTTCGTAGCTTATAATATCACCGATATTTACTTCTACGGTATATGTTTCTTTAAATGGTGCCTCTTGAAAGACCTTTTCGAGTTTATCGTTTATATAGACAGGAACGATGTCAAGGTTATTTGCTTTTGCGATTTTTTGTGCACCGCTTTGGAATTTTTGTAGACCGTCCCCCTTAAATCTTTCACCTTCTGGAAAGATATAGAGGTTCATATCATCTACTTTTGCAAATGTTTTTTTGATCTTTTTAAAAAATGTAAGCAGTCCTCTTTTATTTTCCAAATCGACACTGATACAGCCGCTGTATTCAAAGAACTTTCCATATAAAGGATCATCGAAGAGTTCCTGTTTTGCTATCCATGTACCGTTTTTGTGGTATTTTGAAAAGACATTTTCCATAACAAGGATGTCAAGTAGTGAACGATGATTTATGGCATAAAGAATTTTATCTTTTTTTGGAAGTTCGCCAACGATCTTTACATCGATATTTAAAAATTTTAGTACTTTGTTTGAGTATTCCTGTCTTGCACGTGAAAGCTCTTGGTAGGCATATTTTTGTGTAATAAAGGGGTGAAAGTAGCTTCGTTTAAAGACTTTGATATATTTATATCCAAGCTCTATCATAAAGATAAATTTACCTAAGTTTTTGAACATATAATCCTCTCTTATTAAAAAAGAGGATTATAGCTAAAATTCTTTAATACTTAGGCATTGTTCTTTTTGAGCGTCATCTCTGTTTCCATGATTTTTATCTCATCATTAGCGCAGATACGGATGTTGTCATCGGCTTTAAGTCTCTTTTTTGAGATTTTTTTCGGGTAGTCAAAATTATTTAAAATATGTTTGATCGTATTGATACGGGCTTTTTTCTTGTTGTCTGAACGGATGACTGTCCAAGGGGCATAGTCAGTATGTGAAGCAAGTAGCATTGAGTATTTTGCAATGGTGTATTTATCCCACAGACCTTGAGATTTTTCATCAACAGGAGAGAGTTTGTACTGTTTTAAAGGGTCTGTTCGTCTTTTTTCAAAGCGTTTTTTCTGCTCATTTTTAGAAACAGAAAAGTAAAATTTAAATATTTTAATATCTGAATTGACAAGCATCTTCTCGAACTCAGGAACTTCATGAAGAAACTCTTTATGTTCCTCTTGCGTACAAAATCCCATTACAGGCTCTACTCCTGCACGGTTGTAGTAACTTCTGTCAAAGAGAACGATCTCTCCTGCTGCTGGGAGATGCTGTACGTAGCGTTGGAAGTACCACTGTGTTCTCTCTTTGTCACTTGGCTTATCAAGGGCAACGACTCTTGCACCACGGGGATTAAGATGTTCGGTAATGCGTTTTATGGTACCGCCTTTACCCGCTGCATCACGTCCTTCAAAGATCATCAGTACTTTTTGACCGGTCTCTTTGATGTAGTTTTGCATCTTTAAAAGTTCGATCTGCAGTGTTTTGAGTTCATCTTCATAACGTAGTACTTCATCCTTTACCCAGATGGCTACACGTTTTTTGTGGGGATCTTTTTCTCTTTTATCCTCTTTTTGTGATACTTTTTTCTTCTCTTTTCTGCGCTCTTCATGAACTATCTCTTCAAGTTCTGCTCCGTCACTTATCTCATCATCGAGTATCTTTCTGTCATGCCCCATTTTTTCTCCTTTTTATAGACTTAGAACGATTTTATGATTATTCTATCTATTTCATCTATATTTTGCGTATTTGCAAAACAGCTCTTTTCACCACATACCATATAACTTTCATCCTGAGATTCTCTAAAAAGTGTAAATGGATAGCGAATTTTAGAGAGTTCAAAAGCACTGTTTTGAAGATTGCTTTTTGAAGTTTTTATAATTCTGTCTCCTTTTACATATCTGAGCACCTGTGTAAGCATATAGGGATAGTAGATCGGTCTTCTTCCGAGTTCATAAGAGTTGTACTCCATCGTTTTAAATGCAAAATGTCTGTATTTGTCATCTTCAAGCAGTGATGAGAGACTAAGTAGTGCATCTACCATTATACTGACAGAACTTGTGTAAGTTGTGTCTGTGATCTCTGCTTTTACAGCAAATTCACCACCGCTGAAGTTCCACAGACCTTTGTCGTAGAACTCTTCAAGCGCTTTGTTTATAAATCGCTGTGCATGAATGAGGTAAAGCTCATCTTGTGTATATTTAAACGCAGTGAGCAGTGCTTGAGAAAGAAAAGCATAGTCTTCTAAAAATGCTTCTACTCTTGGTGTTCTATGGATCAGTGTCGTGTGGTAGAGTCTATCATCTATATACATGGTCTCTAGAAGTTTATCAAGACTTTGCGTAGCCAGATCACTGTATTTATTATCTATTGCCCCGAGTTTGAAGAGTGAATTTATCATCATCGCTGACCATGATGTCTGTACTTTTTTATCTATAAACGGGTATTCACGCTTTTGACGGAGTTTTTGCAGAAGTATTCTTACATCGTTGAACCATGAAGGAACTTCATCTTCAAAGCGAATGATATTTTGAGCATTTTCAAAGTTTCCATGATGGGTGACACTCATCGCATCACACATCTTCTGTGCATCATTGTAGCCATTTTGCATAAGTGTCTCATATATCTCTTCATAGGTATAGGTGAAGTAAGTACCCTCAGCCCCCTCACTGTCGGCATCGCTTGCACTGTAAAAGAGTTTATCTTCACTCATAAAGTTATACCAGAAATCTGCTATCTCTTTTGCTGTTTTGAGGTACTTTTCATCACTGTATGTAAGATAAGCTTCTGCATAGATGCCACATAAAAGGGCATTATCATAAAGCATCTTTTCAAAATGCGGTACAAGCCACTTTTCATCAACGCTGTATCGACAAAAACCTCCGTCAACAAGGTCGTACATTCCACCTTTTGTCATATTTTGCAGCGTGTTCTCAACCATTGCTTTTGCGGCTTTTTCATTGTAGAGTCTATCTATGTTCAATAGTGCTGTGAGTGTTGAAGCATGAGGAAATTTTGGTTTTTGGGAAAAGCCGCCGTTTCTTGTATCGTAGTTGTTCTTTGCCTGAAGCATCAGATTCTTATAGAACTCCTCTTTTAAAACCGTTGCTTCTTTTGGATGCTCTTTATGGTTGATGAACCCTTCGATCTCATCTGCATTTTCAAAGAGCTTTGGATCCATCGCTTTTACTTTTTTGGCTATGAGTGTTGTAAGTTCTTTAAATCCCATACCTTCGATACTTCCTGCGTTTGACTCAGGCGGGATGTATGTTCCTGCAAAGAACGGCTTGTTCTGTGGTGTACAGAAGATACTTGTAGGCCATCCTCCGGCACGACGATTGAGAAGCAGGTGTACCTCTTGATAGTATTTGTCAATATCGGGTCTCTCTTCTCTGTCAACCTTGATGGAGATAAAGCTTTCATTTAATATCTTTGCACACTCTTCATTTTCAAAGACCTTCTCTTCCATAACATGACACCAGTGACATGAGCTGTAGCCGATACTTATAAAAATTGCTTTGTTCTCTTTTTGGGCAAGTTCAAAGGCTTCATCACACCATGGCCACCAATCTACAGGGTTATCCTTGTGTTGTTGTAGGTAAGGGCTGTCTTCTTTTGCTAGTCTGTTTGGCATATGTATTTGCTCCATTTACATTTTTGTTCAATTAATTTAATTATAAAACTATATTAGGCAACAATTGCTAATGAAGTGCTTAAAAATAATTTTCTCTTTTAAAGCTGAGTAAAAATTAATCATCATATAAGTTACTTATAACGTGATATAATAGTAGTAAAGTTATAGAAAATGAGAGCAAATGAAAAAAATTTATATTGCGGGGCCTGATGTGTTTGAAAAGGATTCAATACAGATCGGAGAAAGATTAGTAAAACTATGTGAACAATATGGATACGAGGGCTTGTATCCACTTGATAATGTTGTTGATTTCTCACAAGAGAAACACAAAATAGCGCAGGATATCTTTGAAGCGAACGTAAATATGATAAAAAATGCTGATATTATAATTGCCAATCTTAACCAGTTTCGAGGAAAGGAAGCTGACAGCGGAACTGTATGGGAGTGTGGATTTGCTTATGGACTAGGTAAGAAGGTCTATGGCTATATAGAGTGTAAAAAAGAGTATATTGATACTTTTGACAAGCATGAAAAATTTCAGGATGGTGAGAATACTTTTGATCTACAAGGTAGATTGATAGAAGATTTCGCTCATCCCATAAACCTTATGCTTGCATCTTCTATTGAAATAATAGAGGGAGATTTCGAAAGTGCACTCAAGCGAGTAAAAGAGCAGTAGATGAAAGTTGTTTGGTTCTTAGTACTTCTTATTGCCACTCTTAATGCCCAGCTCAATCATGGACAGGAACGACTCCAACATGTTTCTCTGCAGTTACATTGGAAGTATGAATTTGAATTTGCCGGATTCATTGCTGCAAAAGAGAAAGGTTTTTATCGAGATGCCGGACTGGATGTAGAGTTAAAAGAGATAGATAACGGTATTAATGTGATTAATGATGTTCTATCTGGAAAATCGACATATGGTATCTATAACTCTTCCACTTTGATCGAGTATTTAAAAGGTAAACCTATCGTTCTAGTAGCATCTTTTTTCAAGCGTTCTGCCTTGGTATTGATCACTAAACCAAATATCAAAACACCTAGAGATCTGATCGGTAAACATATTATGTGTGCATGTAAAGCTGATATGAAGCTCAATTTTAGTCCCTATTTTAGAGGCTATGGGGTTGGTATGAATGATTTTACATATGTACCGCAGACTTTTAATGTCAAAGAGTTCGCCGAAGGAAAAGTGGATGCTATGACGGCTTACATTTCGGATCAGCCGTACAAACTTAATAAACTGGGTGTGAAGTACAATATTTTAGATCCTTCAAATGATAACCTTTTTACATTGCAAGAGGAACTTTTCACTTCAAGAACAGAGGCAAAAAAGCATCCAAATAGAGTAGAAGCATTTAAAAAAGCATCTATTAAAGGATGGGAGTATGCACTCTCTCATAAAAAAGAGCTTATCGACATTATTCATAAAAAATATGCTCCGCAGATTCCTATTGATGCATTGAAATATGAAGCTAATGCAATAGATAAACTGATATTGCCTTATATCTATGATATTGGTTCAATAGATGTAAACTTCTTACATAAGCAGATGCGTAATTTTCAAAAAGAGTATCATATAGGTACGAAAAAAACATTGGCGAAATTCATTTTTAAACCAAAAGAGAACCCTCTGCACTTTACAAATGAAGAAGAGAGGTATATTGATGAACATCAAACTATACCTATGTGTACGAATTATGATCTGGTACCGGTTGACAGTTTTGAGAACGGTCATTATGTAGGTATGATGGCCGATGTATATAAGCTAATATCAGCAAAAACAGGTTTGAACTTTAAACCTATACGATCAACCTCTGAAATCAATCTCTTTGAGAACTTAGAGAAAAAGAAATGCCAACTGCTCTCTATTACTTCAACACGTGTGAATCACTTTACAATGTTAAAAACTACAAAGCCTATAGCTGTGACACACTTTACACTTATCAGTAAGCTTGATAAATCATTTATCCAAAATCCTCATGAACTAAAAGATAAGTTATTGGTCGTAGAGAGAGAAGCATATAAAAATTATTTAAATTACTATTATCCTTATCTTAATATCGAAGTTGAGACCAATAAACAAAGAATGATAGATAAAATCTTGAAAAACAGAGCATATGCTATTGTGACCATTGATGAAAAAGCAGATTATCTTATTGATAAATATGGCTACGGAAAACTCAAGATCAATGGTTTCTTGGCAAAAGATCATGAACTTGAAGCGAGTGTCGGTGTTCAAAAAGATAATCCTTTACTCTTTTCCATCATTCAAAAAACACTTGATTCTATTTCTGAGAGTCAGATACAGTCTGTAATGGCAAGATGGAGACTCACTCGTTATCACCAAGTGACAGATTATACTTTGGTTCTTGCAACACTACTTGGTATGAGTGTGATCTTACTTGTGATGATCTATTATCAACGAAAGCTTAAACGTTTTAATACCGAACTTGAAAAGAGTGTCGCAGAGAAAACCAAAGAACTGCGCCAGATCAATGACTCTTTAGAGATCAATGTACAAGAAAAAGTGAACGAGTTGATTCAAAAAGATGAGATACTCACCAAACAGTCCAAACAAGCGGTCATGGGTGAAATGATAAGTATGATAGCCCATCAATGGAGACAACCATTAAATACAATAGCATTGAAAATATCAAATATTCAACTTAAAGAGATGTTGAACCATTCTGTTACCAAAGAGGAGTTGTTTAATATTTTGAAAGATATAAACAGCACTGTACAATATCTTTCAAATACTATTGATGATTTTAAAACCTATTTTCAACCGAACAAAGATACAACACGGACAACACTAAAGAGTCTGATAGAAAAAAGTATTGGTTTTATTGATGCCAGATTAAAAAAAGATAATGTTTCCATCGATACGAATGGAGTAGAAGATGTTTCTCTGAATATATATGCAAGTGAACTGATACAGGTTATTTTAAACATTTTAAATAATGCGATCGATGCATATAATGAGAATAGCGAGATCAATGAGCGAGTAATTTATATCAGTAGTCATATTATAGGCAACAGAGTGCAAATTATTATACAAGACAGAGCAGGTGGCATCAAACATGAGGTTATGAAACAGCTTTTTGAACCATATTTTTCTACAAAAGAGAAAAATGGTACAGGCTTGGGTCTGTATATGTCAAAGATGATCTTAGAAAAGCAGTTTGATGGAAGTATCTCTGTAGAGAGTGCAGATGGAAGAACAAGTTTTATTATTGAGATTCCACAGGATATAAAAAAGAAGCGTTAAACTCTTTTATATCTGATTGTTCTTGACCATAGAGAGCACCATCGGCAGATTTAAGCCGTCATTGTTATATCCTTCATCACGGCATGATTCACACTTATCACCCATTGGACAGATGTCGTTTTCAAGTAGCTCTTCAAGAGTTTTGAGATTATTTTCTTTAATACACTCTGCTATATCTTTGACGCTTAAAGAGTTACACACACAAATTTCAGTATCCAAATCTATCATAAAAAATCCTTTTGTTATTCTTCTTTGGTATTATATTGTTTCAAAGATAATAGAGAAATTACACACTCTATACACATTAACGTGATATAATTTTCTTATAAAACAGATGAAGGATAAATAGATATGAATATTTTTGTAAAAATCTTTTTTTTACTTACTTTAACGATGGGATTGGCAAACGCAGGAAAGTTCTTGATGCCTGATGAGGCGTTCGCCCCCTATGCGAAAGTAAATGATAAAATGCAGATAGAAGCAGGTGTTACACTGGGTGACAAGATATATCTTTATGATAAAGAATTAAAAGTATCACTTATAGACAGTAAAGATATAGTTATTAAAAATATTGATAAACCTGCTACTGTGGATCATGATGGTGATGCTGTTTATATGAAGTCACCAAATTTTATTTTGACGTTGGCAAAAGAGAAACCAATAGATGGCATACAAGAGGTAAAAGTAAAAATCTCTTACCAAGGATGTTCTCAAGAGGGTCTGTGTTATGAACCGAGTTCAAAAGTTTTTACACTCAAAGTAAATGCTGACAAATTGGCATCTGATGTTAAAGCCGCTGCATCTTCGATACCGGCAGTGCAGACGAATAAAAATAATAAATCCGAAACAGATACTATTGCCGATACTATCAAGTCAAGTAGTTTTATCGTTGTACTTGCAACATTCTTGGGTTTTGGACTTCTTCTTTCCTTAACACCTTGTGTATTTCCTATGATTCCAATCATATCAGGAGTGATAATCTCTCAAGGTGAAGGTATTACGACGAAAAAAGCCTTTGGGCTCTCTTTGGTCTATGTTCTGGCAATGGCCGTTGCATATACCATTGCCGGTGTTCTGGCAGGTCTGTTTGGATCGAATCTTCAAGCCGCACTACAGACTCCATGGGTCGTATATTCATTTGCAGGTGTCTTTGTTGCTCTTGCGTTTAGTATGTTTGGTTTTTATGAGTTAAAACTTCCTGATGCTTTGGTAGCAAAAGTGAGTGCAAACTCTAACAAAAGCGGTTATGTCGGTGTTGCGATCATGGGCTTTTTATCTGCTTTGATCGTTGGTCCTTGTGTGGCAGCGCCTCTTGCTGGGGCATTGGTCTACATCGGTCAAACAGGAGATGCGCTTCTTGGAGGAGCAGCACTTTTTAGTATGAGTATCGGGATGGGTATTCCACTTATCGTAGTTGGTGTGAGCGCAGGAAAATTTATGCCAAAACCAGGTGCTTGGATGACACTTGTAAACGCAGTCTTTGGTGTACTGATGCTTGGTGTTTCCATTTGGATGCTTGGCAAGGTCGTAGACAGCACTGTTACAACACTTCTATATGCTCTTGTAGGGATAGGATTTGCTCTGTATCTTGATGCCTTTACAAAAGAGGGACATATCTTTAAACGCAGTGTTGCGTTTATTCTTCTTAGTTACTCAATGGCTCTCTTTATAAGTGTACTTGCAGGTGCTCCAAGTATGACGCAACCGCTTGGCTTTTTAAAAGCGAAAAGCGTGCAGGGTGTTGCTGCTGTACAGACAAAAAAATTACATTTTATAAAAGTAACATCCATAGATGAGCTAAACGCACTACTAAGTAAAAATAAAGGCAAGAAAATAATGCTTGATTTTGCAGCAGAGTGGTGTACTTCATGTAAAGAACTTGATGAGGTGACATTTTCAAACGCAGCTGTAAAAGAGAAATTGAGTGATTTTGTTTTAATACGGGCAGATGTGACTCAAAACAGTGATAAAGAGAAAGCACTGAGTAAAAAGTATGGTGTTTTTGGCCCTCCTGCTATTTTATTCTTTGATAAAGATGGTAAAGTGATGAGCGGAAAAACTATTATCGGTTATGTTGAACCAGAAACTTTTCTCAAACATTTAGATACTCTTTTAAAGTAGAGAACATAATTTGTTAAAGAGAATAGCTTTTATTTTTTTGTTCTTTATTGGTATTGTTCTCTTTTCTATGTATTATTATAAAAATGAAGTAAAAGAACAAAAGATCTATCATATTATGGATCAGATGCGTTTGACTTTAGGCAGTCAGTTAAAAGCACATAAGATGGAAGATCTACGTGTAGCTTTGATGCTATCTAAAAATCAGGGGCTTATTGATGCACTAGAAAATGATGATGAGGATCTAGGCTATAAGATCATCTCTGATATCGCACAGAGTGTCCAAAAAAACACAGGTGCGAGAATCCGCACTCAGGTTATTACAAAAGAGCTTAATATCTTTGCCAGAAGTTGGGATGATATTTATGCAGGTATGCCAATTGGAGACTACAGGACGGATCTAAAATATTTTAAAAATCATAAAACACCAAGAACCTCTATAGAAGTTGGTCGCAGACTTGGAATCAAAGCAACTGTCCCTGTTTATAAGGATGGGGAGTTCTTAGGATTTGTAGAGTCCATCTCTTTTTTTAAAGCAATTACAGATTTTTTTAGTTCTATTGGTGTTGATCTTTATGTACTTTTGGATGTAAAGTATACAGATACCGCAGTACTAATGATGCAGAATCTAACTATTGATAACTATCTACTTGCCAATCGAAATTATAACTATGCACATCTACAGACACTACATAGTTTGAACTTTAAAGAGTTAAGGCTCAGTGGTGTTGTTTATAAAGATAATAAATATGTCTTTTATGAAAATATGCGTAATGGGGATGGTAAAATAATCGGCGCCTTTGTTTTTGTTCTACCTGAGCGTTATCTCAACTATTTTAGGGATCCAGAGGATGATATATCTTTTTTAATAAATATCACAAGAAGCTCTTTGTATGATGTTGTTAAAGAAGAGAGATATAAGAATAATGTATATGATCAATACTCTGCAAGTTCTCTTGTCTATTTGCAGGATGTTATTGATAAAGAAGATAGAGAGCTCTTTTTTGATGAAGCTTATGAGAAGTTTGATAAATATTCGAAAGATGAATTGATACAGATGATGCTCAATCGAAAAATAGTGAAAAAAATAGATGGGAAAATAAAATGAGAATATTACTGTTAGAAGATGAATATTCCCTACGTATCAGTGTAGAAGAGTTTTTAAGTGATATTGGTTATGAAGTAGATGGCTTCATGGATGGCTTAGAGGCATATGATGCAGTATATGATAAAAGCTATGATATTTTACTCCTTGATGTCAATGTACCTTCTCTGAGCGGTTTTGAACTCTTAAAAAAACTTCGAGAAGATGGTATTACTATTCCTGCAATATTCTTAACTTCGATGACAGATATGGATGACCTAAAAGAGGGATATAAAAGGGGCTGTTGTGATTATATTAGAAAACCTTTTGATCTTGAAGAGTTGGAGCTTCGAATAGATCAGGCTTTGGCATCACACTTGCAAAATGATGGTTCTCTTGTCGAACTCGGTTCAACTCTTGTATATGATCTAAAAAAGAGTAAGTTGACACAAAATGATGAAGAGATAGTGCTTCGTAAGACAGAAAAAGAGTTACTGGAAGTACTTATAAAAAATAAAAACTCTATTGTTTCAACACAGATGTTTCAAGATGAAGTATGGGGAGAGTATGTTGAACCTGCAACGATTCGTGTACAGTTAAATAATCTTAAAAAGAAACTTCCTGAAGATATTATTCAAAACAGGCGCGGTTTAGGATATATTATTGAAAGATAATCAATACTCTACAAAATATGCACTTATCTATTCTGCTCTTGTAAGTATTATTTTACTTACACCTCTTTTTTACTATATGGTCTATATGAAAAATATTCATGCTATTCAAAATGAACTTCTTTTAAAAGAAAAATCAATGCTCATCATTAAAGCGATGCAGGAGTATGATCAAAATGATGAAATTTTTGAATATCCTCGTTTTAAAACATTTGAATCAGGACTTTATGATGAAAAGTTCCATCCTATTTTTAGCTTAATAAAGACTCCTGTTAAGTATTTCAAAAAAGGTTATTATCTTGATGGTAATGATGCTTATTTGATAGTGAAACTTCCGCATGGACGATATTTCGGAGCAAGTTATCTTATTTTACATAATGAAATCTCTTATGCTTCTGTTTATGAAAAAGTACTTTTGATTCTAAGCAGTATAGCTATTCTCGTATTTATTTTAAGTGTTTACTTTCTTAAAACATTTGCAAGACCATTCCAAAAAATGAATAAACAACTTGATAATTTTATAAAAGATTCTATGCATGAGATAAATACACCACTCTCTATAATAAATGTCAACATTGATCTTTACAATCGTAAAAATGAACAAAATAAATATATGCAGAGAATGAAAGCTGCATCGAAAGTACTTTCAAACATCTATAATGATATGGATTATCTTATTAAGCATGAGAAACTTGAACATGAGAGAAAAGAGATCGACATAGCAAAATTCTTAAAAGAGAGAGTAGAGTACTTTTCTGAAGTAGCTGCTATGAAAAATATCATTATTACGACAGATATAACAAGTTGTGGGAAAGTAACTATGAACGAAAAACAGTTACAACGTCTGATAGACAATAATATTTCAAATGCGATTAAGTACTCATATGAAAATTCAAAAATAGATATAGCGCTCTATATGCAAGATGAAAAATGTCATCTTGCGTTTAAAGATTATGGTGTTGGTATTGAAAAAGTTGAAAAAATATTTTCTCGTTATTATCGTGAAAATACATCAAAAGGCGGTTTTGGGATTGGGCTTAATATTGTACAATCCATAATAGATCGTGAAAATATTGAACTTACAATTGAGTCAAATCTGAAACAGGGAAGCCTGTTTCTCTACGTTTTTCCCTCTTCCTCTCTCAAATAATTATAAATAATTCTAATTTTACACTTATTTTACATTCAGTAGTTAAACTGCTCCTTGAAAATATATAGGAGGAAGAAGAATGAAGAAGACAGTAATGATTTCATTGCTTGTAGGAGCTTCACTATTTGCTACTGATTACAGCAAAGTAATAACGCATCCTGATGCAAGTAAAATGATTCAAGAAGATCTACTGGCACCACCAAAGGTATTTATAATGCCAGAAGATTGTATAACGAACGATCCGGCTGCAATTGCCAGAGGTAAGTACATTTTTAATAATTTAAATGGAAAAAAAGCGAAGAAAAATCCTCCAAAAGGTTTATCACGTACACAAATGAAACCTGGAAAAACATATTTACCAGGTGAAAAGATTCCACCAAAACAGTATGGTAACTGTGTCGCTTGTCACAATATTGAAGGTGCACGTGGTGCTGGAAATATTGGACCTGATCTGACAGACTATAAAGAAAACTTCATTGACAGCGGTGGTAGAGATCATCAATTCGTATATCAAAAAATCGCAGATGCTCGTATTGATAATCCACAAACACATATGACTATCAATTTAACAACAAAGCTATTTACTCCAAGAGAAGTGTGTGATATTGCATCATTCATAGTAGCTCCAAAATAGAAAAGAAGGAAATTAAATTATGCAAAGAAGAGATTTTTTTAAAAAGCTAGGTACGGTTACAGCTGTTGCTGCTGTTATGCCAGCGATGAGTTTTGCTGCTGAGGCACCAAAACCTGTAAGTCCAAACAAGATGGATTTTAAAACAGCGGTAGATACTATTACAGGCGGAAAGACTCCTGTTAAGTCAAACAAGGTCAAACTTAAAGTTCCAGAGATCGCTGAAAATGGTGCAGTTGTTCCTGTAACTGTGACCGTGGATTCTCCTATGACAGACTCAAACTACGTAAAAGCCATTCATATTTTAAATGGTAAAAACTCAAATACACGTTGTATCGATGTATATTTAACACCTGCAAACGGTAAAGCAATGTTCGCTACTCGTATTAAACTTGGTGGTACACAGAATGTGACCGCTTTGGTAGAGCTTAGTGATGGTACATTTTTAATTGCTTCTCAAAGTGTAAAAGTAACTATTGGCGGTTGTGGTTGATCACAACCCTAGAGAACTAAGATAAAAAAATAATAGAGGAATTTAAAATGAATGAAAGAAAATCACTGATTAAGATTAAACCAAAAAGATATAAAGATGGTGAAGTAGTAAAAGTAAGTTTTATGGTTATGCATCCAATGGATACGGGAATGGCTAAGGACAAAAAAACTAAAGAGATCATTCCTGCAAAATATATCAACAGCGTTAAGTTTAACTATAACGGGAAAGAGATTACACATATGATCGTATGGGAATCACTCTCTGTGAACCCTGTTTTTACAATGTATATGAAGATAAACGGTAAGGGAAAACTCACTGTAACATATACTGATAATACAGGTGAAGTACATGAAAAAAGCAAAAAGATTAAACCAAAAGGATAATCAGATGAAAACAGGTATTAAAATAGCTCTATCAGTGACAATGCTTGCTTCATTATCATTTGGTGGTGAACAGTTTGCAATGAGCGATGCAGACCGTGCAATGTATGCAGAGATGTCAGAGAACAATCCTGCAGATATTATGGTCGCAGATGGTGAAGAGTTACTGGGTTATATGGGTGGAGATGAAGGTCTTGCGAACTATCTTGGTGTGAGTGAAGATGATCTTCCTGTATATATAGCAGGCTTTCCTCGTTATATCAAAAAATTTGATATGGTCGTTGGATTGGATCAAGTTGTGCAAGCAATGATGGCAGATGGTGGGCATAAACCTCTTAAATTGAAAAGTGGAAATATGTTTTCATTGTTGGCTTATATAAAATCTATTGCAAATGGTGAAAAGATCAACATTGATGTTAATGCAAATCCTCAGATGAAAGCAGCATATGCATTAGGTGAAAAGACTTTTATGACAAAAAGAGGGGGACGTGGACTCTCATGTAACTCTTGTCACTCTCCAGATGTCGTAGGTAGAGTTCTTAGAACACAGCCACTTCCTGATCTGAGTGCAGAAGGTGTTAAGGCTGCTGCAACATGGCCTGCATATAGAATGACAAAATCATCATTACGAACGATGCAACGTCGTTTTCAAGGATGTATGAAAAATGCACTTTTAAAAGTAATACCGATCGGTTCAAAACAGATGGTTGCACTTGAAGTGTATCTTACTCAAAAAGCAAAGGGTAGTGAAATATCTATTCCTGGGCTGAAAAGATAAGGATTAAGAATGGAAATTTCAAGAAGAGACTTTATGCATATTGCAGCTATCTTTGGACTTGGTGCAGCAACGAGTAGTTTTGCAAGTGCTAAGTCAATAGAGCAAATAGGCTTAAAAGATCTATATAAGTTCGATGCAATGGGTAATTTTACCCTTATGCATATTTGTGATCTACATGCACATATTAAACCACTTTACTGGAGAGAGCCTTCAACTTTGATCTCAGCTCCAAATCTAGTAGGTACGCCAGGTTTTTTATGTGGTGAATCATTTGCAAAATTTTATGGTCTTGAACCAAGTTCGTTAGATGCTTATTTCGATACATATATGGATTTTAATGCTTTGGCAAAGAAATTTGGAAAGATGGGTGGTATTGCTCATATAAAAACTCTTACAGATCATATTACTCAAGAGAGAGGTAAAGAGAATGTTCTTTTCCTTGATTCTGGTGATACATGGCAAGGAACAGGTGTAGCTCTTAAAAGTCGTGGTGAAGCGATAGTTAAAGCACAAAACTACCTTGGTATAGATACGATGGTAGGGCATTGGGAATTCACCTATGGTAAAGAACGTGTAAAAGAGCTTATTGATATGCTTGATGCTAAGTTCATTTCTCAAAATGTCGTTGGTGATGATCCATTCTCCGATGAGTATGAAGAGCTTATATTTGAGCCATATACGATAGAAGAGAGAGGTGGTGCCAAAATAGGTATCATCGGTCAATCGTTTCCATTTACATCAACCGCTAATCCAAAAGAGTTTACAGAGGGCTGGAGCTTTGGTTTACGTATGGACTCATTGCAGGAATATGTAGATGAGTTGAGAAATGAGAAAAAAGTGGATTGTGTTGTTGTCCTTTCTCACGATGGTTTTTCTGTCGATCAAGAAGTCGCACGTCAAGTGAAAGGTATTGACTTTATTTTAAGTGGGCATACTCATGATCCTTCACCAAAACCTATTACGATCGATGGTACGGTCATTGTAATTGCGGGAAGTCATGGTAAATATATCGGTCGTTTGGATATTGATGCAAAAAATGGAAAAGTCAATGGATATGAGTATAAGCTTATTCCGATCGCTTCAAATATCATTCCTGCTGATCCTGAAGGTATCAAACTTGTAGATGAACTGTATGCTCCTTATGATAAAGAGTTCAATGAAGTTCTTGGCAGAACAAAAGGGATGTTGTATAAGAGAGATACATTCTTTTCAACTTTTGATCAACTCATCAATGATGCGATCATGGATGAGATGAAGTGTGATCTCTCTTTTACACCTGGATACAGATGGGGAACGACAGTACTCGCAGGTGAGAATATTTTAATGGATCATGTATATGAGATGTGTGGTATTACGTACCCTAATGTATATACATTTGAGTTAAAAGGTGCCAAAATAGCTACGCTTTTAGAAGATATTGCAGATAATGTATTTAATGCAAATCCTCTTTATCAGCAAGGTGGAGATATGAGTCGTCTAGGTGGTGTTACATATAGTATCGCTGTGTCAAATAAACCTGGAGAGCGAATATCCAAGCTTACGGTTGGAGGGAAGCCTATAGATTTAGAAAAAACATATGTTGTTTCGTCTTGGGGCGGTAATCTTCAAAAAGCAGGTGAAAACTTGCAAAAAGCGAAAATTCGTCCTGTATATGATGTTGTAAGAGATTATATAAAAAGAGAAAAAGTGGTTAATGTGAGCAATAAAGGAAATGTTACTCTGGTTGATTACAGCTGTGGTTGTCCAACAAAAGGTTCTAGAGGTTGCTAAAAAAGGGTATAGGATGGCAGTTCTTAGTGCCATTCTTATCGCAAGATGTTAAGTGTAAACAACTATATATGTGATAACATATTAATTATCTAAAAATAAGGGGTAGAAAAATGAGAAAGAATATGCTTAAATTAGCAGCAGGTGCTGCAGCAGTACTCTTGATGGCTAGTTCCGCACATGCCGGTTATACAATGAAGAAAAAAGTCGGGGACATCGATACCAAACTCACTGTTTTTGGTTTTGCACAAGTCGAAGCAGTTGGTGGAGAGGGAATGCAGATTAAAAATGCAGGCTCTACGGACAAAGCCGATACAAATCTGGCATTTCGTGCGCAACGTATCCGTTTAGGTTGGAAATATGTAGCCGGGAAAGTTCGTGGAAAAGTTTTCTTAGATTTTAATCAAAATCATTCAAGTCCAGGTTCTACAAATGGTGCTGCAGTACCTAAAATGATCAAAGATGCTTTTATCGCATATAAGTTTAATAATGCATTTATACCTAAGTTCGGTGTTATTAAAATGCCAAATGGTATGAGCTTCACTATGCCAGGATGGAATCTTGATATTGCAGAGCGTGGTTTTGATAAGTCCTTAGTGCTTGAGAGAAATATGGGTCTGATGGTATCTGGTCGTGGTATTGGCTGGAAAGGCAACAAGGTCAATGGTTTTGAAATGGGGCATGAACGTCCTTGGAAAGGCTTTGGTTACGATGTAATGGTTGCAAATCAGGCAAGTAGAAGCTCTGCTGCAAATTCATCAAAAATGGGTGGAAACTCTTATGCTGTTCGTGGTATGTTCGATTATACAGAAAAAATTCATACTGAAATTTCTTATGCGTTAAGTGAAAATGCTGATGGAAATGTAAGTAACTTTGCACATAGTGAAGATTATTCAAACATAAATATCGGTATCGATTCCAATCTTGGAAAATTAAGCCTTAAAGCTGAGTATACGACAGCACATAATATTAGAGGTCAAAAAGATTATGATGAAGATACATATACAGCGACTGCAGGATATTTTGTAATGTCAAACTTGGAATTAGTAGCTAAAACTATTCAGGGTTCTGCACAAAAAGGAACAAATGCAAAAACTACAAATCTTGGAAATACATACCTTGGTTTTAACTTTTTCATATCTCAGCCATATACTGATTATTCTCGTAAATCAAAAAGAGCAAGAAATCAGCAAAAAATTGTAGTGAACTACATTGTAACAAATGGTTCAGGTGCTACAGAAGGTGCTGATAAATGGACAGGTCTAAGCGGTTACAGAGCAGATGCATTTATTGCTCAGTATCAGTTTAAATTCTAAAACATAGTAAAAAAGGAGTTATGCTTTGAAGTCATTTTTGTTAAGTATTGTACTTGTAAATTCTCTTCTCTCCTTTGATTACAAACTTCAGCCCAAAGAAGTAAGCAGTGATATTCACTGTTTCTTTGGACTAGCAGAGGTGATGGATAAGCATAACAACGGAAATATGTCTAACTCATGTTTTGTTACTATGGGGAACAGCTATCTTGTGATAGATAGTGGTCCCACATATCAATACGCTACACAGGCCTATGGGGCTATGAAAAAAATTAAAAATCTTCCTCTCTCTTATGTTATTGATACACACATTCATGATGACCACTGGTTGGGAAATGGTTTTTATAAAGAGCATAATGCCACAATTGTAGGACCAAATACATTTAAAGATCTCTCAAAAATAGAAAAAACAAGAATGCAAAGAAGGATTTCAGCAGAAGCATTTAAGGGAACAGTACAGGAATTTCCCACTCTTTTTGTTAAAGATAAAAAGATTTTAGAGATAAATGGCACAAGAGTCTTTATCCAAAGTGTAAATACTAAAGCGCATACATCAAATGACCTTTTCGTTTACATTCCCAGTAAGAGAGTTGTGTTCGCAGGAGATATTGTCTTTAATGAACGTCTTCCTTCACTGCGTGATGGCAATATTAACGGATGGATAGAAGCTTTGCAAAAGCTCAAGCGAATGAAGGTAGATTATATCATTGGCGGGCATGGTGATGTGGTAGATAAAGGTGCTGTTGATTTTACATATGACTACCTTTTTGCATTACGTGCACAGGTGAAAGAACTTCTTGATGCAGGTGAAGATATTGGCGATGTGGTAAATAAAGTTGTGATGCCAAAGTATAAGAATATTCCTTTTTATGATTCTATTCATAGACAGAATGTTGAACAGGTATATAGAACATTGGAGTGGGACAGTGAATAAAATAATTTTAATAATACTTAGTGGATTCGTTTCTCTTTTTGCTTTGGAATTTCATACATATGATGAAGCATTAAAACTACAAAAAGAGAGTGGTAAGATCATTATGCTTGATGTTGTAAGAAGTGATTGTCACTACTGTATCAAGATGAAAAAAGAGGTCTTTGATGATGAAAAGATGTCAAAATGGTTAGAAGAACGTTTTATCCCCGTAAAACTTAATCTTGATTTTGATGACCTTCCTCTTGGTATTAAGGTCTATTTTACTCCAAGCTTTTTCTTTATAGATGTTAATCATAAGATCATTAAAAAGATCCCAGGTTCATGGAATATTCAGGATTTTAAAGATTTAACAAAAAATATAAAATAAAGGCGTTTTTATGAAAAAGTTTACACTCATTTTACTTAGCTTTTGTATTCTCTTATTTGCAGATACAGAGTATGCCGATCCTAAACCTTCTATTGACAATCCAAGACAAATCGTCTTTTCTGTCACAGAAGATTCACCGCATGCTCTTGATCATATACTTAGTGTTGCAAACAATGTTTTGAAATTTTATGGACCAGAGAAAGTTGAGATGAAGATCGTTGCTTACTCTAAAGGTCTGTCACTGCTAAACAAACACAATCATACCACTGCTGTAAGAGTCGATGCTCTGATGCAGTATGATGTTGAGTTTGTAGCCTGTGGCAATACAATGAAAACATTACATGTTAAAAAAGAAGATCTCGTTGAGGGTTCTGTAATAGTTACAGCAGGGGTAGTTGAACTATTGGAGAGTGTCAAGGCGGGTTGGATTTATATAAAACCATAAGGAAAACCAAAATGAAAAAGGTACTACTATTTGCAGTTACACTCTTGTGTACTGTAGCACTCCAAGCCAAGGGGGATCTCAATATTTTTAGTGTAGATAATGCACAAGGAAAAATCACATCTGATGCTATTGCTAAAACTTTAGAAAAAAATGGCATCGGTATCGATCTCATCAGTAAGATGAACGGACCTTTTAAGATACAGTTTAAACAGACTGATTTTACGATTTTTACATTAATGACAGTGCATGACAAAAAACTTGCAGCAGATCTACTTGTTAAGTATCCTCAAGCTGGAGCACTTACACCAATGGGTGTAGGGATATATCAAAAAAAGGGTGATAATACTCTGTATGTTTCCATTTTAACGGCAGATGCCCAAAAGAAGATTTTAGGAATTAATTCTACAAAGATACTTGATGCTATTCATAAACATCTAGTCAAAGCATTGAAAATTGCATTGCCTGGATCAACGATGAAAGAGAGTGAAGACTCTTTGAAAACAGCACATGATCTAGTGACGACATACTCTATGGAGCTTGACGGAGAGGATTGGGAAGATGCAAAAGATGAGTTTGAAATGAGTCTTGAAGAGTCATTTAAACCATATGGTTTTGTGACGGCTGCAACACAGGATCTGACATTTTTAGATGATAAGATAGAAAAAGTGTATGACTTTTATGATACATACTCTATCTGTAAATTAAAAGTTATCTATACAGTAGCAAAATCCCGTCCTGAAGCTGCGGCATTTGCACCATGTACAACAATGGTATATAAGAAAAAAGGTGAAGATAAAATAGTAGTAGGTTTTCCATCTGTCTATAACTGGCTTAGTTCTGCAAGAATAGAGGATAAAGCTGCAAAAACAGAGCTGTTAAAAGCGCAGCAGGATTTTGAGTCGATACTTAAAGATCTTACGGAGTAAATATTTACTCTGTAAGAACGCTTTTAGAGCGTTTGTTTTGAAATAACACGTTTTTTGATATAACGTAGTAAGAACTCTACACTAAACGCAATAGCAAACGCAGCTATCAAATAGTATGCTATCTCAGGCATTGTTCTATATGTTGAGTAGAGTGTGATACCTGCAACTCCAAACATAGATAAAACGGCAAGTATTACTATGTATCTTTTAGCCCCAGTATGTTTAATAAGATTAAGATGTGCTATATGTGTCGTCCCTTGGATAAGAAGCATAACTATTGCAGCTACGGTTGTGATCTGTGAGAGATTGAAGAAGAGGATCATTGGAATGATCAGTAGCGCACTGATAACAAGACCTTCATATGAGTTATATATATTGTACTCATATACTTTTGGCAGATCTCCATCTTTTGCCATTGTGTAGCCAATGTCTGAAACCGCAAAGAGCGTTGCGTTTATAGCAGATGCAGTTGCAAGCAGAGCTGTTGCAGCCATTATTTTAAATCCCCATTCTCCAAACATTGGTTTGGCAGCTTCAGCAAGAGCATAATCTTTTGTCTCAATAATCTTTTCAAGCGGCAGATTTCCTAAAACAGAGATACTTGTAAGGATATAGAGCCCTGCAACAAGTAGTATGGCAACGAACATAGATTTGAGCATTGTTGTTTGTGGGTTTTGCATATCTTCAACGGTATTTGTAATAACACTGAATCCTTGATATGCAAAAAATGTAATACCTATGGCAAAGAACATCCCACTGATCGGCGGCATATCATGAAGACTTAGAAGTTCTGGTTTTATACTAAAGAGTGCTGCAACAGCGAAAATGATTAAAACACTCAGTTTTATAAATACGATAATGTTTTCAGATTTTGCAACAATAGATGCTCCGATGAGATTGATAAATGTAAAAAGTCCAACAATACCCACTGCAAAAAGATTAATCCAAAAGGTGTCACCATTGACGACCATAAAGGTCGTAGCATATGTTCCAAATGATTTTGCAACTGCAGCGATGGCAATAAGCTGTGAAAAGTAAAACATGACACCCATCGAACCCGAAAAGATATTCTCTCCAAATCCTTGAACAAGATACTCTACAATTCCACCGCGAGACTGGTAACGTACTGCAAGCTTTGCCAATGAATAACCACTGAGCAATGCAATGATTCCACCAAATACAAAAGAGAGCCATACGATATTCCCTGCCATTGCACCTGCTTGACCAATAACGATAAAAATACCGGCACCGACCATGGAACCTATGCCTAAAAAGACAGCGCTCCAAAGTCCGAAAGCTTTTGTAGTATTCATTTTAGTTCATTTTTTTAAAGATTCGACCAATGAAAAGTAGAGAGATGCCGTCGAAAAAGAGGGAGAACCCTACAAGTAGACCAATAAGATAGACAGAAGTAAAAGGCCATCCAACGATAAATAGAATTCCTATTAACATAGAAAAGATTGCGTTTATCATCCACCAGATCCATCCTGTAGCAGGACGCATAGACAAGGCAAGGGAGAAGCTGGCAAAAGAGTCCATAAAAAAGTAGATAGCAAGTAAAAGCCCAACTGTCCCAATCCCGCTCATAGGATAAAAGATCATAAAAAGTGCGATGGCGATAAGTACAAAGCTCTTTAGCCATCCCATCGTATCACGTTTGTCACTCATGTATGTAAAGTAACCTGCGATAAATCCTGCGAACATCATCAGCCATGCGACAAATGTCACAGTTGCAAGTGTCATGAAAGCCGGATAGAAAATACCGACAAGCCCTAAAATAATAAAAATAAAACCAGCAACTTTTGAGTACTTTTCAAATTTTGAGAAAAGGTCCTCTTCTAAGGGATATTTCCACATTTTGCATCCTTTTAAAGTAAATTTGATTAGCAGTGTAACACGTAACTGCTAATACAAAGGTGACTTTAGTCGCATTTGGCAAAAGTTTGAAATATTTCTTTTTTAATAGAGTGTGAAACAGTTTTTCAAATCTACCAGTTTGTTCTCTTTCTTATCAGCGATGATCTTCTCAAACTGTTTCATTCTTGTCTCTTCATCAATAGTAGCGGATTCTGCATCTAAGTTAAATCGTTTGATATTCTTGTCAAGGTAGCTTGTATCAAATTTGCCTTCTTGAAAATTTTCATCTCTTACTATTGCTCTATGAAGAGGAATATTCGTCTCAAATCCTTCTATGTAAAATTCATCTAAAGCACGTTTGGCCTTTCGTACACATCCTTTCCAATCGAGTGCATAGACAATAAGCTTTCCGACCATAGAGTCATAGCAAGTCGGTAGTTCGTACCCTTGGTAGAGACTGGTATCAAGTCTTACTCCCGGACCACCCGGAGTCAAATACTTCTTAACGGTTCCCGCAGTCGGAAAAAAGTCTTTTTGCGGATCTTCTGAGTTGATACGAAATTCGATCGCATATCCTCGCAGCATGATCTCATCTTGTTCGAACATCAGTTTGTCACCTGCTGCTATCTCTATCATACGCTGGATGATGTCGATACCAGAGATCATCTCTGTAACAGGATGCTCTACCTGAACCCTTGTGTTCATCTCAATAAAGTAAAAATTATCTTGTGCATCGACTAAGAACTCTATCGTTCCCACACTTTCATAACCGATCTTTTTAATTGCACTTGTTGCTACTTTGAAAAGTTTTTGACGTACTTCGTCATTTAGACTTGGAGAGGGTGCTATCTCGATCACTTTTTGGTGACGGCGTTGGATAGAGCAGTCACGTTCACCAAGGTGTACAACATTACCATATTTGTCAGCTACGATCTGTACTTCGATATGACGAGGATTTTCAACGAATTTTTCTATAAATAGCTCTCCACGTCCGAAGTACTTGATGGACTCATTTTTCGCTGCATTGAAAAGTTCTTGAAATTCCTCCTCTTCACGGACGATACGCATACCTCGTCCACCACCGCCAAACGCAGCTTTGATAATAACTGGAAAACCGATGTCAGATGCGATTTTTTCACCCTCTTTGATGCTTTGAACAGGAGTATTTGTACCTTCTAAAATAGGAACATTAACATCTTTCATAGCTATTTTTGATGCCATTTTATCACCGAAGAGTTCAATGTGCTCAGGTTTTGGACCGACAAATATAAGACCATTATCTAGACAAGCCTGTGCAAACTCTGCACTTTCAGATAAAAATCCATACCCCGGATGGATCGCATCACATTTCGCTTTTTTTGCTACATCGATGATACGGTCATATTTTAAATAAGCATCGATAGGATTTCCTACGATAGGATAGGCTTCATCCGCTTTTACGACCCATACCCCATGTGCATCCGCTTCTGAAAATATAACAACGCTCTTTATTCCTAGCTCTTTACATGCACGGATGATTCTCAGAGCTATTTCACCCCGATTTGCGATCAATAGTTTTTTAATTTTATTCATATTGTTTTCCTTATATTAATTATAATAGAATTGTATTATAGTATAGTTAATTATTTGGAATATATTGGAGATATTTTGTTTTTTGGAGAGTTGGAGGAGGGTAGGAGCAGAAGTTTTACCTTCTGCCTCTTCTTGCGTTTGAGCTGTTTCTGCTGTTGCCTCTAGGCTTGTTTCTTGCACCGCGGTTTCCACCCATATTGATAGGTTCTGCTTTGATGCTTGGATCTGGTTTAAAACCTTTAAGCCATACTTTTGGAATATCTTTTTTAATCAGTTTTTCAATACCTGCCAAAAATTCATCTTCATCAACACAGACAAGGCTGATCGCCTCACCTTTGTTTCCTGCACGACCTGTACGCCCGATACGGTGAACATAATCTTCGCTTACATTTGGAAGCTCATAGTTTACAACATGAGGGAGTTGGTCTATGTCGATTCCACGTGCAGCGATGTCCGTTGCAACAAGTACGCGTATCTCACCTTTTTTAAAGTCTGCAAGTGCTTTTGTACGTGCATTTTGACTCTTGTTTCCATGAATGGCAGCAGAAGAGATACCATCTTTGTCAAGTTGTCCGCTCAAACGGTTCGCACCGTGTTTGGTTCTTGTAAAGACTAGGACCTGTTGCCACTTTCCTTCATTTATAAGATGTGTCAAAAGCTCGCGTTTACGTGTTTTGTCAACATGGTAAACTGCCTGTGAGACTATCTCGTTCGATGCGTTTGTTCGTGCCACTTCTATAAGTGTCGGAGATTGCAAAAATTGATTTGAGAGTTTTTTAATGGCATCTGAATATGTAGCAGAGAAGAGAAGTGTCTGTCTCTGTTTTGGGATGATGTTAATGATCTTTTTGATGTCATTTACAAATCCCATATCAAGCATTCTATCTGCTTCATCAAGGACTAAAAACTCTATTTCTCGTAGATCTATCGTTTTTTGGGAGATGTGGTCAAGCAGACGTCCCGGTGTTGCAATAACAATATCTACACCTTTACGCAGTTGCGTGATCTGTGGGTTGATCTTTACACCGCCAAATATTACGGCTGATTTAAAAGGTGTGTGTTTTGCATAAAGTTCCACATTTTGTGCGACCTGCAGTGCAAGTTCACGAGTCGGTGTTAAGATTAGTGCGCGTACTTTATGTTTTTTTGGAGCTTGTTTTTGAAGCAATAGCTCTAAAAGCGGCAGAGTAAAACCTGCTGTTTTTCCTGTTCCTGTCTGTGCACCTGCTAAAATATCTTTTCTTTGAAGAATTACGGGGATTGCTTGAGCTTGGATTGGAGTTGGGTTTTCGTACCCTTGTTCTTTTACAGCTTTTAAAATCGGAGCTGAGAGACCGAGTGAATTAAATGTAATTGTCTTTTTAATTTTTCTTTCCTATTGACTATATCTTTCATAATAGCATAATTTATGGAGTTTATGGATATAATTTTAAAAATACTTTTACAGGAACGAAATTTGTCATCAAACAATTTAACTATCAAGCCCAACAACCACCGTGTTTATCAATGTCCATTTGAGAAAAAAACAGAACTTTTAAACAAACTTATAGAAGATAATGCAGCTTCAACTATCATTGTAGTAACTGCAAATGATGCTTCAGTGATAAAAGATCAACTGACAAATAAAGATATTAAGGTCTATGAAGACAAAGAACTTGTAAAAGATGCAGATCTTACAGCAGAGATCGTTATCGGTTTTGATATGCCGATAAAAAATATCGTCTATATGGCAAGAGCAGCAAAAGCAACTGAGAGATCTTTTATGCTTTTGGATGAGAGTGAACAAAATGAGCTCCATTTTATCGAGATGCTTTTAGGACGTGCTATCAAACAAGAGAGTGTTGAAGGTTTTAATTATCCTGTTGTTGAAGAAAAAGAAAAAGAGCCAAAAGCAAAAAAACTCTCTAAAGATGAGATCAAAGAGGTGGCGAAAAAGCGCTATGAGAAGAGTACTCAGGATAAGCCTGCGTTTGAGAAAAAATTTGACAAAGAAAAACCTAGATTTGACAAAGAAAAGAAGTTCGACAAACCAAAAAAAGAGTTTAAAAAGAGCGATAAATCAAAAGATGACAAATGGGCAAAGAAGAAAAAAGCTCCAAACAAGTTTCTTGGTAAAGATGAAAACGGAAAAGCGATCTTCTCAGGTAAAAGCGGAGAGCGTAACCACCGTTATGACGGAACGCCACGAGATAATGTAAAAATTACAGGGAAAAAGATCAGTATCAAAGCCCGTAAACCAAAATCAGAGGATTAATCCTCTGATTCAATGATCTGCGCAACTCTTTTCGAACTACCGTGTTGGAGGTAGGCTCTTAAAGATTGCGAGTTATGTAAAAACTCCTCTCTATCATACTCTTCATACGCTTTTATAAGATTTTCAACCGTAACATCATCTTGGATGAACTCAGGATGCAGTGCTTTGTTCTTGTACTTTTCAAACATAATGTTTCCAAGTCCGAGATAGTTAAGCTTTACAAGTCTGCTGGCAATAAAATAATCAAGCGGCTTTGCAATGTATGTAAGAATGAACGGTATGCCGATAAGAGAAGCCTCAAGTGTAGCCGTTCCACTGCAGATAAATGCAAAATCGGCTTCATAAAGCGTCTCATGCGGAGTATGGGAGATCTCAAAGGCAGTGATGTCTCCATAGAGCGCATCTCGCTCCTGTTGTGTAAAATGCTCAGGAATAATAAGCACTGCGTTTAGGTCAAGCCTTTTTTGCAGTTCTTTAAATACCGGCATCAGTTTGCTTATCTCACCTTTACGGCTTCCCGGCATAAAGACGACTCTTTTAATCTTTGCAGAGAGTTTTGTCTTGAATGTTGTGATCTGATCGAGTAGGGGATGTCCCACATACTCAATAGGTGCATCTTTTGGGTAATAATCAGGCTCAAAAGGCAAAATGGAAGCGAGTCTGTCTATGGTACGTGCCAAAACGGGAATACGCTTTTTCTTCCATGCCCATGCCTGAGGTAGGATGTAGTAGATTATCTCTTTGTCGGGGTATTTTTTCTTGATCTTTTTTGCAAGTGGGAGGTTAAAGCCTGAAGAGTCCATAAGCAGGACTTTGTCAGCCTCTTGTGAGAGCTCTACCATCTCATCGGCAAGCTTGAAGAAAAATCGCAATTTCTTGAGGGCATCTACAAAGCCCATGATAGCAAGGCTTCTTAAGTCTACTATTGGCTCACCCAGCTCTTTGTTAAAGATACCAATGAACTCTACATCATCACTCAACTCTTTTTTGAGTGATTTAAGATGTACATTCGCAGAGTGCTCAAGCGCAGAGACGAGAATTTTCATGAGTTTTAAGCCTTATTTATTTATAATACGAACATTATATCAAAGGTGGTCTAAAATGCTTATATCAAACGCGATTGTTTGTGATACTTCAGGCGAGAGAGAGGTAGATGTCAGGGTCCAAGACGGAGTTGTCGTAGAGATAGGTAAGAATCTTACAGATGATGAAGTCGTAGATGCAAAAGGAGCATATCTGCTTCCTAGTCTGGTAGATACCAATGTCAGAGTCCTTGATTCATCTCTAAACGCAAAGACCATCTCTCTCATTGAAGATGAAGCTCACAGAGGCGGAGTAGGGCATATCGTACTAAACGCAGATACAAATCCTGCCATAGACAATGAAGTGGTTTTGGAATTCGCTCAAAACGGCATAAAAGAGATAAAAAACCTTCAAGTCGATTTTATGATAAATACGCTCAAAGAGGATATGACACTCTCAAATATTGCCATTTTACTTAAAAAAGGTGCTTTGGCACCTTACATGAGCACTATTGCCAAAAACAACATTGCGATTAAAATAGCAGAGTATGTGAAGATGTACGGTGTGACACTCTTTTGTAAAGCAGAAGATAACTCACTTATAAACGCAGGGGTGATGCTTGACGGTGATGTCAGCTCAAACCTTGGTCTGGCAGGTATTCCAGAGCTGAGTGAAGTGTTGCATGTTTCGCGTATGATAGAGATAGCACGCTATTTTGACATTAAGATCCTTTTCAAGGCCATTGCATCTCCTCGTTCTGTTGAACTGATAACAAAAGCAAAACAAGAGGGTGTACAGGTAAGCTGTGAAGTCTCTATCCATCATCTGCTACAGTGTGATGCTGCGTGTAATGATTTTAACACTACTGCAAAGCTCAATCCTCCACTGGCAAGTAAAACAGATATGCTTGCACTTCAAGATGCTCTTAAACGCGGAGAGATAGATGTGCTCACAACACTGCACCAACCATCTTCTCCGGTCAATAAAGAGGTGGCGTTCTTTGATGCGGCATACGGGTGTGAAGCACTTGGTGATGCACTGCCTCTTTACTATACGAAACTTGTAAGATCAGGAATGATAACGATGCAGGAGTTAGTTAAACTAACTGTTCAAAACCCTGCAAATAGCCTTGGATACGAAGCTGGAGAGATAAAAGTCGGAGAAAAAGCAGATTTCATACTCTTTAATATTAATGAAGAGTACACTCTGAAAAATCCACAGTCTCTTTATGATGAAGAGGTATTGTGTGGGAAAGTTCTTCTTTAGAACTCCCTAGCTGCGTTTAGCGTAAAACTCTTTTTTATACTCGGCAAATCTATCTTCTAAAATTGCTTCACGTATCTCTCTCATCAGATTGAGATAGTAGTGTAGATTATGGATCGTTGCGAGTCTGAAGTAAGTTATCTCACGTGAACGGAAAAGGTGGTTGATGTAGGCACGACTGTATGTTTTACAGGTCATACATTGACACTCTGGGTCTATCGGTGCAGGATCTTCTTTGTACTTTGCACCTTTGATGTTCATTTTTCCAAATGAAGTGAAGAGCGTTCCGTTTCTTGCGTT
>Ga0256828_1000083_pt1 | contig 60544 bp, 65 predicted proteins | sample CV88metaG_FD_185993 | JGI IMG/M metagenome (GOLD analysis project Ga0256828, IMG submission 185993) | Hydrothermal vent microbial communities from East Pacific Rise, Pacific Ocean - CV88 | ecosystem: Environmental > Aquatic > Marine > Hydrothermal vents | place: Pacific Ocean: East Pacific Rise...
TCATCTCCCCTTTCATAAGAGCTTCTGCCTCTTTTGAGCTCCCTGCTTCATCTTGAAAAACCACTTCCCCACCAAAATCCACAAGATTCATAAAGTGTTCTATACGACGGCGCATCTCATCTTCGCTGCTGCCGCCTAAGGGAAGTCCGACCACAACAGTATCAACTTCCCACTCCTCTAAAACCTTTTTTACATCACGTGAGGCCTGATTACGATTTTTTCGTATTACTGCAGGAAGTGGTGTGACTATATCTTTATGGGCAGAGTATGCAAGACCTATACGTTTAAGACCAAGATCAATAGCAATATACTTCACACTATTTTCCTAAACAAAAAGAGCCAAACATCTTGTCTAACATCTCATCATTTTCAAACGGTCGTGTAATGCTTGCCATCGCTTTTACGGCTTCATTGAGATGAAAAGAGAATATCTCAAGCTCTTGATCTTCAAGCGGTTCATACGCCTCTTCAATATTTTGCATTGTCTCTTTGACAGCCGATATCTGACGCTCTGAAATAAGCATAATCTCATCGCTGAGATTATTTCTGTCCATAATATCTTGAAGTTTTGCAATAAGTGCTGAGACATCATCTTTTGAGTTTAGCTCCATATCAAACTCCAAGCCCTCCATTGCAAATTTTTGCTCTAAATCAACCTTGTTTTTGATGATAATTTTAGCTTTTTGTTTTGCGTGAGACTCTAAAAGCTCCAATATCTGCTTATCTTCCTCATCTGCCTCACGTGAGCCGTCAAACAAGGCTATAACAATATCACTCTGTTTTATAGCCTCTAAACTTCGCTCGATCCCAATTTTTTCAATAGCATCTTCAGCCTCACGAATACCTGCCGTATCGACTATGCGAATAAGATGCGTTCCAATTTTAACCTGCTCTTCGATCGTATCACGTGTTGTTCCTGCTATATCACTTACAATCGCACGATTATAATTTAGCAGCGCATTTAAAAGTGAGCTTTTACCGACATTTGGTTTGCCGACAATGGCAACACGAAAGCCCTGCATAAGTCCAGCACGTGACTCAGAAGCGATAAGTGTCTTTTTTAAGAGTCTGTAGAGTTCATCAAGTTTTGCTCGTATCTGTTCTACGATATCTTCTGGCAAATCTTCCTCAGCATAATCAATCGTTACTTCCGAATAAGCAAGAATATGGATTATCTCATCTCTGACTTTTTCTATAAACTCTTTGAGTGAGCCTTTCATTTGTGAAGCCAAAATCTTTGCCGCATCTTCACTCTTTGCCTCAATAAGCTGTGCAATGGCTTCTGCCTCACTCAAATCAATTCTGCCATTGAAAAAGGCTCGCTTTGAAAACTCACCTGCATTGGCAAGCCGTGCTCCTGCTTCTATTGCAGCTTTTAAAATAGACTGCGCAACAATATATCCACCGTGACATTGAATCTCTACGACATCCTCTGCTGTAAAAGAGTGTGGTCCTTTAAAGTAGATAACAATAGACTCATCAATCAACTCATCTTTAGCATCATAGATATTTGTAAGTGTTGCATAACGGTTTTTAAAATCTTCTTTGCGTGAGAGCTTTTTTGCTATTGCAAGAGCATCATCGCCACTCAGGCGAATGATGGCTATAGAGCCGACACCATTGGCTGTTGCAATGGCGGCTATTGTATCATTTTCTATCATTATGATTTAGTGGTTATGGTAATCATTTACCAAGATATATTTCAGTCCGTCACGTGTTGAACGGATGACGACATACTTATCAGGATAGCGCTCACGCAACTCTCTGAGTGCAATTTGAACAAGGACTCCATCAAGTACTTTTGTCTGTGCACGTCCATCTCTGTCTATACTTTCACAGACACTCTCAAGATAGCGTCCTACCGATTCTTCTTGATTCTTTAAAAACTCTGCAATCTCCAGACGAAGCTGTAGATTGTATTTTGCATTAATCCAGTTAAAGAGCATATAGGAGAGTGCTTTGTAACGATACCCCTCTTTTCCTATAAGAAGTGCAGCATCTTCACCACTAAACTCTACAAGAAGTGTCTGATCATCATAAGCAGAAACTTCTATATCCTCTATATCAAAACATATCTTTTTAAAAAGAGCATTTAATTCTACTTTAACCTCATCTACTACTGCATCAATTTCCATTGCCAAAGTATCATCGGTTTCAATATAATTCTCTTCATCATAAGCATCATCATAATCAGCAGTATAATCCAATCCGCTTGCCAAATCTTCTTCAAGATCTTCATCCTGATCACTTACAAAAGAGGCAGGCATAATCGTATCATTTAAAAAAGCTGGTGTTTGTGCTTTTTCTTGAGGCAAATCTTCAGAAATCTCTTCTGAGACAGGAAGTGAAACTTTTGACTTATCAATAGTTGCAACTATAATAGCCGGCTTTTTAAAAAAACCGAGGAACCCAGTACTGGGTGTTTGAACGACTTCAACTACCATCTCTGTAACAGAACATTTCAAAGTAGCTGCTGCATCTTTATATGCATCTTCAAGTGTTACAGCTTCTATCTTTATCATAACTACTTCTCGCTTTTTTTCTCTACTACAGCCTGTGCATCTTTTGCATTTCTAAACTGTTGATTTACCATAAACTGTTGTGCAATAGAGAAAAGGTTGTTTGTAAACCAATATAACACAAGTCCTGAAGGGAAAGTTACAAAGAAAAATGTAAATATTATAGGAAGATACTTAAATACTTTCTCTTGCATTGGATCAGTAAAATTATTTGGCGTCATACGCTGTTGGAAGAACATTGAAGCACCCATTAGGATAGGAAGCACATAGTACGGGTCCATTCTTGAAAGGTCATTAATCCAAAGAATCCAAGGAGCGCCCTGAAGCTCTACTGCATTTAAAAGTGTTCTATAGAGTGCGAAGAAAACCGGAATTTGCAGTAACATCGGAAGACATCCACCAAGTGGATTGGCACCGTGTTTTTTATACATCTCCATAGTCATCTGATTAAGTTTTTGAGGATCTTTTCCATATTTTGCTTTTAACTCTTTAAGTTTTGGTGCAAGTATTTTCATCTTTTGCATAGAGACCATACCTTTGTATGTCAAAGGGTATAAAATAGCTCTAATAAGAGCTGTAAGTGCAATGATCGCCCAACCCCAGTTTCCAAAAATTCCATGCAACCATGAGAGTACTGCAAATAAAGGTTTTGCAGCAAAAGTAAACCATCCGTACTCAATAGCATTTGTAAGAACAGGGTCAATTGCATTTAAAACTTTATGCTCTTTTGGTCCAATATATCCATGAAGACTTTCATTTTGTGCAGCATCAAAATAGACAACAGGATTGTCATCGTGTCCACGCTCAACTATTACATTTGTATCTTTTTTGAAACCATAAAGCATAATTGCCGTATATTGATCAAATGATGATGTCAGTTTTACACCTTGAAAAATCTGGCGTCCTTCAGCATCGCCATCTTCTATGATATGGACAACATCATCGTCCGTATAGACCATAGCCCCTGCAACTGCCATCAGTTTTTTAGATACGTGAGGACGATCACCGAGATAGACATAATGACGAACATCTTTAGATGTTGTAATCTTCACATCATAATGCCCATCATCATAAAATGTTAAAATTTTTGTCACTGTCAATGTTGGTAACTTTTGTGTCAATGTGACTGTGACAGGTTTACTGTCAAGTTCTACTTCACTAACATCTGCTTTATATGGCGTAGTTATTGCTGCATTGTTGATAATATCATCAGCAAATCTTACATAAAGTGGTTTTGTTCCCTCTGCAGGAATAACCTGTGCATGGAGGTTGTCATCATTTCTAAATTTCTCTTCAAGAAGTTCTTTTGAAGCAATGCGTCCAAGTGTATCTATTTTAATAATAAATTTTTTACTTTTAATAGTAACAATATTTGATGAGTGTGCTTTTGATGCTTTCTCTTCATCAGCAATCGCATGTCCTGAAGCTTCTTCAACTTTTTTATTAATATCATCTTTCTTTGCAACAGAGTTCTCAGAAGTCGAGATCTTCTCTTTTTGTTGCGCATTTTGCTCAGCCGGTGGAAAAATTGCAGTATATCCCACAAAAAATATAACAGATAAAACTACTGCTACGATTAATCTTTGATTTGGTGTCATTTTGTCTAACACAAACTACCCTTTATATGAAAAATTTTTTATAATGTAATAACGGTTTTTTTTATTGGGAACCAACCAATATTTTATAGAATCAACATCCAGTTTTGCGGGCTTTTGGCAGAGTTTGTCCAGAAGTGGATAATCAATACCGCCTTCAAAAAGTTGATTGCAACGTAATATTCTAGTAAAAGAGTGGTAAAAAGCACTTGAAATTGAATTATTTTGGAAATTTAATCGTGCATATTCGCTACAAGTTGGGTAATATCGACACGAGCCGTAACCAATAAGTGTAAAAAACTTCTGATAAAGCCATAAAAGTTTAAGAAGAAATTGCTTGAGCACGTGAGAGAATCTTTTTGAAATCATTTTTGAATTTTTCATGAGAAGCATCAAAGAGTCCTACTTTTGCAACAAATATATAAGTACCATCTTTGAGAGAGTTTGAGAATTCACAAAACATCGCACGCATTCTACGCTTTGCACGATTACGCTTTACAGCATTACCAATCTTCTTAGTCGCTGTAAAACCAACTTTACGAACTCCCTGTTGAGGAATAAAAAAAAGAACAACACTGCTTGAGTGTTGATTTTTCCCTTTGTTATAGATATAGCGAAACTCTTTATGAGTTTTTACTATATCAAACCCGCCTATACTGACAATTTTTTACGACCTTTAGCACGACGACGGTTAAGTACGTTACGACCATTTGCAGTAGCCATTCTAGCTCTGAAACCATGAGTACGTTTTCTAGGTGTATTATGTGGTTGGTATGTTCTTTTCATTTGACATATCCTTATCTGATTTAAGTCCGGAAGTTTATCTAACTTTTACTTAAAGTGCGGTTAAGGTTTAAAGAAACTTCTCTATAAGTTCTAATTAGATAAAATACCCCTTATAAATAAAGTTTTCATAACAAAAGGTCTAAAAAGAATGAATGAGAGTAAAAATTTTTTACGTACAATAGTTGAAGATGATTTAAAATCAGGAAAATACAAAGAGATAGTCACCCGTTTTCCGCCTGAGCCTAACGGCTTTCCACATATTGGGCACGCAAAATCAATCTTTATCAACTTTGGTATTGCACAGGATTACAACGGTCGCTGTAATCTACGTATGGATGATACAAACCCGACAACAGAAGATACAAAATATGTCGAAGCGCTCAAAGATGCAGTTGAGTGGCTTGGATACAGATGGGATGGAAATGTACGCTTTACCTCAGACTACTTTCCAAAACTCTATGAGTATGCAAAAGAGCTTATCAAAATGGGCAAAGCCTATGTTGATTCACTCAGCGAAGATGAAATTCGTGAGTACAGAGGAACAGTTACTCAAGCAGGAAAACGTAGCAAATATGCACAGCGTTCTGTAGAAGAGAATCTTGATCTCTTAGAGCGTATGAAAAACGGAGAGTTTGCAGAGGGTGAGCACGTTCTTCGCGCAAAAATAGATATGGCCGCACCAAATATGAAGCTGCGTGACCCGCTTCTCTACCGTATCCGTCACGCTCATCACTTCAGAACAAAAGATGAATGGAAAATCTACCCTATGTATGATTTTGCACACTGTCTCTCTGACTATATAGAGGGAGTTACACACTCTATCTGTACCTTGGAGTTTGAAAACAACCGTGATATCTACGACTGGGTTCTTGATACACTACAACTAGAGCCGCCACGCCCATACCAACACGAATTTGCACGCCTCAACATCAACTACACAGTTATGAGTAAAAGAAAGCTTTTAGAACTTGTTGAGGGTGGCTATGTCAATGGCTGGGATGACCCTCGTCTGCCAACTATTGCAGGATACAGAAGAAAAGGTTACACACCTGAAGCGATTAAAACATTTTGTGATCAGGTAGGTGTCGCAAAGGCAAACTCTGTTGTCGATGTCTCTCAACTTGAGTTCTGCATACGAGATGACCTCAACAAAAAAGCACCACGTGTTCTTTGTGTTCTTGACCCACTGAAAGTGACTATTGAAAACTATGAAGGGAGTGAGATTATAGATGCTCCATACTATCCACACGATGTAGATAAAGAGGGAAGCAGAAAAATCCCATTCTCACGTGAGATATATATAGATAGAGGAGATTTTGAAGAGAATCCGCCAAAAGGCTACTACCGTCTAACGCCTGAGCAGCCAGTACGTCTAAGACACGGATATATCATCTCTTGTAAAGAGGTTATCAAAGATGACAACGGCAATATCACAGAGATAAGAGCAGAGTATTGTCCTGACTCTAAAAGTGGTGCAGATACAAGCGGCATAAAAGTAAAAAGTGCCATCCAATGGGTGAGTGCAGCCGAAGCCAAAGAGATAGAGGTACGACTCTATGAGAGACTCTACAAGAGTGAGTTTCCAGAGGGTATTGAGGATCTTAATCCTGACTCATTAAAAATCATCAAAAATGCACTTATTGAGCCGGCTGTCATTACAGAGAAGCCAGATGAGCGTTTTCAGTTTGAGAGAGAGGGTTACTTCTATGCCGATCCTGTTGATTACACAGATGCAAAACCGGTATTTAACAAGATAGTAGGACTCAAAGACTCTTGGGGTAAAAAGAAAAAAGAGAAACAGCCTCGCGCTAAAAAAGCAGAAGAGAAAAAAGTACAGATTGACGGCGAAGTTGCTCCAATGACGCCTGAACAAGAGCAACTCTTTGAGCGTTATACAAAAGAGTTACAACTGAACAATGAAGTTGCCAATACACTCGCACGTGACGAGCAACTCTCATCACTCTATGAAGCAGCGCTCCAATTGGTAAAAAAACCACTCAATCTTGCAAATATTATTGTCAATGAAGTGGCAAGAGAGATTAAAGAAAAAGGGATGGAAGCGTTACAATTTGGCGCTAAAGAGCTTAGCGAACTAGCAACAATGCTTGATGATGAGAAGATATCAAGCAAAATCGCAAAACAGGTCTTTGAGGAGATGGCAACATCAGGTAAAAGTCCTGCTACGATAGTAGAGGAAAAAGGGCTTGTTCAAATCAGCGATCCGGCACTTATTGAGCCTATTATTGATGAAGTGATTGCAAAAAATCCTGATAATGTTGAAAAGTTCAGAGCGGGAAATAAAAAACTGCTAGGTTTCTTTGTAGGTCAGGTTTTAAAAGCGACAGGCGGAAAAGCAAATCCAAAAATCGTTAATGAATTAGTTGCCAAAAAATTAGGCTAAAAAAAAAGGGCGGCATCTGCCACCCTTTGTAAAGAGAGTTCTCTCTTCTTATGATACATTCACTTTGACTTCACCATTTTCTACAGTAAATTCAACACGTGAACCCTCTTTCACTGTTCCTTCTAAGATAAGGTCAGCAAGTCTGTCCTCAACGATTTCAAAAAGAGCACGTTTCAGTGGTCTTGCACCATAAACCGGATCAAATCCAGCCTCTGCGATATACTCAACTGCTTCATCAGATAAAACAAGTTCAATATCACGCTCTTTAACTTTATTTCTAATCTCTTCAAAGAAGATTGAAACAATACCTTTAATCTCATCTTGACCAAGTGCGTTAAAGATAACCACATCATCAAGTCTGTTTAAGAACTCTGGTTTAAAGGCCTGTTTTAACTCAGCCATTACAAGACCTTCAAGCTCTTCGCCACCCTCAGGGTGTGCCATAATTTTATCACTAGCGATATTAGACGTCAAGATAATAATTGTGTTGGTAAAATCTACCGTTACACCTTTGTTATCAGTCAAACGTCCATCATCAAGCACTTGTAAGAGAATGTTAAATACATCCGGATGTGCTTTTTCTACCTCATCAAATAAAATTACAGAGTATGGTTTACGTCTTACTGCTTCAGTAAGTTGTCCACCCTCTTCGTATCCTACATACCCAGGAGCTGCACCCACTAGACGCGATACTGCATGTTTCTCCATATACTCACTCATATCGATACGAATCATCGCATCTTCAGAGTCAAACAAGAACTTCGCAAGTGTTTTTGCTGTTTGTGTTTTACCAACACCTGTAGGTCCAAGGAACAAGAAACTTCCGATTGGTCTGTTTTTATCACTCAAACCAGCTTTGTTACGCTTAATAGCACGCGCAACTGCATGTGTTGCTCTTGCTTGCCCTACAACTGTTTTGTTTAACTCATCTTCAACGTGTAAGATTTTATCTTTTTCACTTTGAAGCATTTTATTTACCGGAATACCTGTCCATCTACTTACAATAGATGCAATAGACTCTTCATCTACTGAGTTTTTAAGGAGTGTTCCAGCCTCTTGCATACGAGCCCATTTTTCATTAAGCTCTTTTTCCTCTTCAAGAAGTTTAGGAATCTCACCATACTCGATCTCAGCCGCACGGTTAAAGTCAGACTGTGCTTTTGCAAGTTCAGCTTCACGGCGTTTTGCTTCTACTTCACCTTTAATTGCAGAGATTTTCTCAAAAACCTCTTTTTCAGTTTGGAACTGAGACTCTAATGTTCTTACTTTCTCTTCAATGTCAGCAAGCTCTTTTTCAATCTCTTCAAGACGCTTCTCATTCGATGGAGTTTTCTCCATTTTAAGCGCCTCTTTTTCAACCATAAGTTCACTTAACTTACGTTTTGCAGCGCTGAGTTCATTTGGCTCAGACTCTATCTGCATTTTTAGCTCAGCTGCCGCCTCATCAATAAGGTCAATCGCTTTATCCGGTAAAAATCTGTCTGCAATATATCTGTCAGATAATTTCGCAGCAGCTACAAGTGCGCTGTCAGTAATATTTACATTATGGTGCGCTTCAAGTCTCTCTTTAATTCCGCGAAGAATTTGTAGAGATTGATTTACTGTCGGCTCATCTACACTAATTGGCAAGAAACGACGTTGCAAAGCTGCATCTTTTTCAAAGTATTTTCTATACTCTTTAAGTGTTGTCGCCCCAATAGTATGGAGCTCTCCACGAGCAAGTGCCGGTTTTAAGATATTTGCCGCATCCATTGATCCCTCAGATGCGCCCGCACCGACAATAGTATGAATCTCATCGATAAAGAGGATGATGTTTCCATTCTCTTTTACCTCATCAATGACCGCTTTGAGTCTATCTTCAAACTCACCACGATACTTCGCACCTGCAATAAGTGCACTCATATCAAGGGCAATCAGGCGTTTGTTTTGGAGTGATGTCGGCACATCACCGTTATGAATTCTCTGTGCAAGTCCCTCAACAAGAGCAGTCTTACCAACCCCAGGCTCACCAAGTAGCATTGGGTTGTTTTTCGTTTTACGAATCAGAATCTGCATTGTACGTGAAATCTCTTCATCACGTCCGATTACCGGAGGAAGTTTACCCTCTGCAGCCTCTTTTGTTAAATCAATCCCATATTTAGATAAGGCTTCCAATGTCTCATCAGCAGTTTGTGAATCAATTTTTGCTCCACCACGTGCCGCTTCAAGCTCTTTTGCAAGCTCCATTACATCTACATACTTCGGTAAAATTTCCGAAAACGGCGCTGTTTGTAAGTTTGCTAAGATGTAGGTATCTACTGCAAGGTAGGCATCACCATTTTTAGCCATCAGACCTTCACCGTTTTGCAGAGTTCTTACAAACTCTTGAGAGAGACGGATACTCTCTTTTGTTACAGATGAAGATTTTGGTAGTTTTTCAGCCATAGACTTAATGTCTAACTCCATAGCCACCTTATCTACACCCATTTTATTGAACATTTGGTTCAATACTGAGTCACTGTTTGTAAGCAGTGCCCATAAGAAGTGAATAGGTGTCACTTCCTGGTTTTTATTATGGAGTGCTAACGATACCGCACTCTCAATAGCTTCTGTCATATTATGTGTTAGTTTTTCAAAAATATTATTGCTCATTTATAAATCCTTCTATTTTTTTTCTGCTGTAATTATAGGCTCTTTTTTAGGAGAGCTTTGCAACTTTAGTAGCAAAAAGCCTGATTTATTATACTCCTTGAGTCACTCTTTGTCAAATTTTCTATAGCGTTCCAACATAGAGCTGTTGCCACTCACTCCGCCACTATGAATATAGCAGATATTTTCAGAAGTTTGCTCAAGTAGAGCTTGCCACATAGCAGGTGCATAGAGCAGATCAAACTCTATACCGCCCTCTAGCAGTTTTTTATATATCGCATAAAACTCTCTGTAAGGTTTTGCAAAATGGTACTTTTTTTTAGGTTCTAAGATATGTAGATTTTGGGGAATATCACAAAGAGCGCTCATCTGCTCTTGAAGATAGCTGCTGTCTCCCACACAGGGTGTTGTATATACTTTATACTCCGGAAGAGCTTTTGCCAAAAAGAGTGCTGTCGTTCCAGTACCAGAAGGCGTTGCCAAAGCTGTAATCTCCGGAGTCTCACGCAGCTGCTCACGCAGCTCTGTGGCCAATACCTCCAAGCCTATCTTTGCCTCAGTTACCGCACCACCCTGATCGATTATAAAAGAGCGTTCATCTTTAGTGATCTGCAGCGAAGCGATACAATCTCTATAGAGACTATTTGCTATCTCTCTATGTTCCATACCAAGACGCAATGCACTCGCGTAGTTACCACTTGGGGTCTCTCTTTGTCTGCGTGAGAGCTCTTTACTATAGTAGATATAATGCCACCCTTTTTGCCTGCACATAGCAGCGATTGCCAACATCGCATTGGATTGCGTTCCACCGTAAGAGATAATAGTATCAAATGTTTCTTTGGGAGTTTGTAAAAGTGTGTAGAGTTTTCGGTATTTGTTGCCTGCTAAGAAGGGATCTATCAAATCATCCCTCTTAACAAGGAACTCTCGTCCATCTAAAATGATTTTAGATAGAGGAGCAATTTGCATACTATTTACTTGATAGTAGCTTTTTTCTGAAGTTCATCCATTTTTTTCTTCATAACTTCTTTAAATTTTTCCATTTTAAGACGTTGTTCAATAAATGCTTTTACCTCATCAAAACTTCTTGTAATTGATGGTTTTTTATCTTCAAGATAGATAACATGATAACCAAATTGTGTTTTTACCGGTTTTGTAGTAATCGTTCCTTTTTTCATAGAGAATACTTTGTCATTAAAAGCAGGAACCATTTGACCTTTTGCAAAATAACCTAAATCACCACCGTTAACACCGCTAGGTCCTGTTGAATCTTTTTTTGCAAGTTCAATAAACTTCTCTTTAAGTTTTTCACCGCTAAGTGATTTAAGCTGTGCAATAATTTTATTTGCTTCTGCTTCTGTTTTTACTAAGATATGACGAGCATGTACAGACTCTTTTTCTTTAAACTCATCAATATTTTTCTTATAATAATCTTTTAACTCTTTATTTGAAATTTTGATACTATCTAATACTTTTTTCTGCCAAACCTGAATTGCAAGCTCTTTTTTCATTCTTGCTTCAAGTTTTTTATACTCTGCTTTATACTCTGCTGAGTTTAATATACCTTTTTTCTTGGCATCATCATAAATAAGCTCTTTTCCAATAAGCTGTTTAAGCACCTGTTGTCTAAATGCAGCTTGACGATCTGCCGGTACTTGGTTAAATCTGCCTTGAGTTGCCTGCATTAATTCCTGATCAACTTCTTCTTGTGTAATTGGCTTTCCATTAACACTGACAAGTGTTTTAGCAGATGCCATTGTACCTGTTAAAAGTAGTGCTGAGAGCAAAATAGTAACTTTTTTCATTTATGATTCCTTCATATATTCGTTAAGAGAAGTTTAATAAGTTTATATTAACAATTATTAAACAGCACCTCCACTTATGCAGTTACTTTTAGGTATTTATCCAAAATTGCTTCTAACTTGTCTCGCGTTAGTGGTTTTGAAAGATAATCATCCAGTCCCTCTTCAAGTAACATCTCACGATCACCCTCCATTGCCATTGCGGTCAATGCAACAATAGGTAATCTTTTACTTCCGCTCCAACTGCTTTTTATCTCTTTTGTCGCCACAATACCATTCATCTGCGGCATATCAATATCCATAAAAATAATATCATATTTGTTTTGTGCCGCTTTTTCAACTGCTTCAAGACCATTCTGTGCTGTTGATACGACAATATCATACTCCTGCAATAAGAGCTGAATTAGTCTTTGATTGATAAGATTATCTTCAACAACCAAAGCTGTCAAAGGATTTTTAAGATTAAGCTCTGCTGGTTCTTCTTTTTGTACGCTAAAACGATTTGTAGAGTAAAGATGATTTGCCATTGTGCTAGGAAGAAGTGGCTTATGAACAACCTCATCCACAATATGTGTCAGTTTTGTCAAGAGCTGTTCATCTTCGTCAAGCAATAAAACAACTGGTGCTTTTTTTGTATATGTTCCAAGTTCTAACATCCAAGAGGAATCATTTTGATTTGCTACGATATAAAGTGCATCTATACCCTCGTATAGATTTTCATCAAAGAGATTAGATTTTACAACATCAATCGCAAATGAACGCAGATAAATAGTTAAGAAGTTTGCTTCATCTACCCTTGTTTTATCCAAAAGAAGTACTTTCACTTTTCTTTTTGGTATCATTTTAAAATTTTGCTCCTCAGACTCTTTAAAATCAAGCACAAAATTTACATAGGTACCTCTATCCTTTTCACTACTGATTCGCAATTCAGATCCCATTAACTTTATTAGTCCATAAGAGAGGCTTAGCCCTACTCCCATCCTGTCATCTGCATGGTTTCCAGCAGTAAAAGGTTCATACATAAATGCAATCTGTTCTTCAGAGATACCTTTACCGTTATCTTTAAAACCAAAACCTATACTGCATTGCCCATTTTGTGCACGTTTTAAAAGTTTAACTTCGACAATAACCTTACCACCTCGCGGAGTGTATTTAATTGCATTTTGTGTAATAGCATCAACTACTTGTACTATTTTATCTATATCTCCAGTAAGTTTTTTGGGAATTTTTGGGTCTATAAAAGAGAGAACACGAACCCCTTTCTCTTTGCCAAGTTTATAAAAAGAGCGCATATGTTTCTCAATCTCCGGAACAAGATTAAACTCTTTTTCATCTAGCTTTAAACGCCCTCCTTGTAGCTGTGACAGGTCAAGAAGTGTATCTATATTTCTCATCAGACTTTTCGAAGATTTTGAAATCATATTAATATACTCAAGCTGTTTCTTATCGAGATTTGTCCCTTTTAAAAGTTCAACAAAGCCTAGTATCCCATTCATTGGAGTTCTAAATTCGTGTCCTATATTAGCAAGAAATTTTCGTTTTAACTTTTCAACTTCAGCAGTTTTTAGTCGAGCTTTATGGAGTTCTGTTTTATCGCGCAATTCTAAGATATAGAGATTTTTGTTATGTTCATAGGTACTACAATATGCATCAACAACACGAATATCTCCACCATTTTTTGATGCCATTGTTACCCGATAACCATTACTTTTATATTTTTTTATATAATCAAGCCAACTCTTGTCTGACTCTGTAAAGATCTCTTCACTCTCATTTAAAAAGATCTCCCGCACTGTGTCATATTCACGCTTAAAATCTTTAATATCAAAAAAATTCATAGCTTCTAAAAAGGTTTTATTTGCCCATATCCACCCTTTACCTTCCAAGAAGCACAATATCATACTCTCACTCTTATTCACAATGTATTTATAAAATTCTTCATCTAAATAGTGTGAAAAATCCTCTGTGACAACTGGTGTGTTTTGTTCTTTTTGTGTTCCAAAAAATATAGAAAATAATCCCATTGCATATTCCTTAAAAAATCTCGTGATTTTGATTATATCACAAAATCTTGGTAAAATCCCTTTTATGAAAAAAGCAACAAAAAAAGAGATCCAAGAGATTCACAAAAGATTTATAGAGCGTTACAGTGATGCTGTAACAGAGTTGGAGTACAAAAATGCCTATGAACTGGTCATTGCAGTGGCACTCTCAGCACAATGTACAGATAAAAGAGTCAATCTTATAACTCCTGCACTTTTTAAGAAATACCCATCAGTTTATGAGCTTGCAAAAGCCGATATTGAAGATGTCAAAGCACTTATTAACACCTGTTCATTTTTTAATAATAAGGCAAAAAACATCATTAAAATGGCACAACGAGTTGTTGAAGTCTATAATGGTGAAATCCCTATGGATGAAAAAGAGCTTCAGACACTCGCGGGTGTAGGGCAAAAGACTGCCAATGTCGTAATGATTGAATATACCGGAGCCAATCTTATGGCAGTAGATACTCACGTCTTTAGGGTTTCACACCGATTGGGACTGAGCGATGACAAAACAGCAAAAGCAACTGAAGCAACCCTTGTAAAGAAATTTAAAAATGACCTGCATGCTCTGCATCAGGGAATGGTTCTCTTTGGACGCTATATCTGTACAGCAAAAAATCCAAAATGTGACGAATGCTTTTTAACAGATCTGTGTAAAACAAAAGAGAGCTTTAAAGTTTAGGTATGGATTATGCTTAAATCAGATATGAAAAAAATTTTATACCTAATATCTATCATTTTTACTCTATTTCTCTTCTCGGGCTGTGTAAATAAACACGGAGTCTCACTTAAGTACTATAGTGACTGTAAAGAGTATTATGATATGCAGGGTTACTATCATAAAGATTGCGGTGAAGATGATATTGTTACCTATAAAGCTATAGGTGATGCCCTCAAAGAAAAGGAAAAAGAGCCTACAAGCAATGTCTGGTAGGCTACTTTAGAGTTTGAATTTCCAAATCTCCTTCTAAGACACGAAAAGAGACAGATTTTACTTTTGTCACCTTTTTACTCTTACGCACTCTTTTATAAAAACTATTTGTGGAAGAGTAGAGTCTATTGCCTACAATCTTCGGATCTCCAAAAACCATATTCATAGCTTTTGATGCCATCTTGTTTGCCAATTTCACACGAGAGATCTTTACACCTCGTTTCAAAGCCTCTTTTACCAAAAGATTTGTAACTGCTGCTAATTTCTCATCACTCTGTACTCTTGTGTCAAAAATAATCTTTTCATATCTGTTAGATATTTTCTTCACTGGTACTACAAGTGCAAAATTCTTGGCGTGTTTTAGAGCAAAAAATGCTTTAGTATCTAATTTTTTACCACTATAGACTCTTTTTTTAGCATTATACTTGTAGGCAATACTCCATTGAGAATAAAAACCTAATGTATTACGCTTTATACAGAGTATCGGCAGATTAAAATGCATCTCTTTGTATCGTTTATAGTAGATTTCAAAATATTTCTGATATTTTTTAAAAGGATTAGAGAGTGCTACTTCAGACGCTTTAGGTAGTCTCCATGCACCCTTCATAGAATTTATCTCTAAACTATCAAGATCTGCAACTGATTTAAAAAGTGCATGACTGCCTTCTGCCTTATAAAGATCAATACTGTTTCTATTTTTAAAGAGGAAATTTATCCCCTTGTATCGAAAATAGCCACTGTATATAAGCGTATCTACTTTTGTCTTTTGAATAGTAGGCCAAGGTTTCCCCTCAACCTTTACAATGTCATGTATAAGCTTGTTTATTCTATTTTGTATTACATAATCGACATAACTGCTTTGAAGAGCCCAGATAAGCTTTGTCTTTTTATCATAAACCAAAGAGAAAAGATCATGATTGTTTTTCCACTCTATCTCTGTTACATCGTTAAAATAGTGTGTATCGTATATGGTGGAAAGCGGTTTAAGTTTTACACTAAGCACACTCTCTTTTTTCAGTTCTACCCATTTTTTATATTTTTTAAACCCTCTTTTTCTCACTTCTATCAAATATCTACCTGCTGGTAATCTGATATTATCATGATACTTTGGAACAATATTTAATATACGTACCTTTGCTCCTGCTGGTCTCTTAATACGCAAAGAGTATTTTTTTATCACAGTTTTTTTTGTAGTATTGATATCCTCTTTTAGCGTTACTGGTCTATCAGTCACTATTTTTGGAGCAGGTTTTTGAGAAAAACAGGCGCTAAGAGAGAGAAGTAAAACAAGAGAAACAAGAAACTTTATTAAAAATTGCATCATAGCTACCTTATCGCAACAAATGTTGCAAAATTTGCCCAACGAAAAACCACTTCACAATGTGAAAAACCAGCATTTTTAGCCATCTTTATATTTTCTTCTTCACTGTAGGGAACAAGTACATTTTCCAAAGCCTCACGCTTTTGCATAATCTCATACTCTGAATACCCTTGCTCTTTTTTAAAGTCATAGTAACACTCAATAAGCTCTTTATTGAGTGTAGAGTGATGTGAAATAACTTTTTCACTAAAAATAAAAAGTCCACCCTCACGCAAAGATGATGCTATCTTTTTTATAAGCTCCTCACGTACCAAAGGACGGATAAATTGGAGTGTATAGTTAGAGACAAAAACATCAGCCTCCTGATAATCATACTCAAGTATATCTTCATTCTTTACGAGAATATCTGCCCCAAAAGCTTCTATTTTACGTTTTGCACGCTGAAGCATTGCCTCTGAATTGTCTAAACCTATAAGATATGCGTGAGATGAAAGTTCTCGGTGAATATCCAACAATAGCGTTGCAGTAGAGCACCCCAAATCATACAATACTCCACTCTCACGCAATGCTTTGAGAGCAAAAAACTTCGTAATCTTTTGACTCTCTTTATAGAAGGGAACACTACGCTCCAGCATATCATCAAAGACAGCAGCGACCTCTTCATCAAATTCAAACTGTTTTTTTATCGGTTTTGCAAATACTTTATCATTCATAAATACAATTTTATCTAAATTGTCCTATAATTAAAAACTTTAGAGAAGAAGGTTGTAAAAAATGGAAATAAGTAACTCCACATGGATGATGATAGCATTTGTCGCAGGGACAGCTCTGAGTATCTGGAAAATGTACCCATTTCTTGTCAATAGAACACTAGAAGATGATGATACCGGAGAAGATGCACACAACTATCTTGTAGAGCATATGTGCAAGGTTTTAAAAAATTGTGAGGAGACTCCCGATGTAAAAGAGTTACACGAAAAGATGGTAAATCACGAAGATTTTGATAAAGAGAGATTTTGGAGATTTAACCTAAACAAGCTCAATCAGCTCTTAAATATACACTACTCCAAAAACCCTCATCTAAACTCTATAGAAGATATTCACAAAGAGCTCAGATAGAAACTAAAATTTAGTTTCTATTCATTGCATTCAAATCTTTAAATGCTTGAAGCACACGCTCCACTAGCCCCTCTTGACCGGCACGAAGCCATTTTCTAGGATCATAATATTTTTTATTTGGTTTATCTTCACCCTCAGGATTACCGATTTGTGCTTGAAGGTAGTCGTGATACTTCTCAACATAGTTCTTCACACCGTTCCATGTTGCCCATTGTGTATCGGTATCGATATTCATCTTGATAACACCATAACTGATAGCTTCTGATATTTCAGACGGAAGTGAGCCAGAACCACCGTGGAAAACAAAGTTTACTGGTTTTTTCTCTGTACCCATCTTCTCTTCAATATACTTTTGAGAATTATCCAAAATTTTAGGAGTAAGTTGAACATTGCCAGGTTTATATACCCCATGAACATTTCCAAATGATGCAGCAATCGTAAAGTTATCAGAGACCTCTTTTAACTCTTTATATGCAAGAGCAACTTCCTCTGGCTGTGTATAAAGAAGTGCATTGTCAATATTTGTATTATCAACACCATCTTCCTCACCACCTGTTACACCAAGCTCTATCTCTATATGCATACCGATTTTACTCATTCTCTCTAGGTAAGCCTTTGAGATACCAATGTTCTCTTCCAACGGCTCTTCTGAGAGGTCTAACATATGTGAAGAGAAGAGTGGTTTTCCTTGCGTCTTATAGTAGTTCTCACCCGCTTCTAAAAGTGCATTTATCCAAGGGAGAAGTTTTTTAGCAGCGTGGTCTGTATGAAGAATTACCGGCACACCGTAAGCCTCTGCCATCATATGTGTATGGATAGCTCCACTTACCGCACCGAGAATTGCAGCACGTTCGTGTTCATTGCTCAAGCCTTTCCCTGCATAAAACTGTGCGCCACCATTGCTAAACTGAATAATAACAGGAGAGTTTGCCTTCTTTGCAGCTTCAAGTACGCCATTGAGTGACTCTGTATTTACCACATTAACAGCAGGAAGCGCATATCCGTTCTCTTTTGCGTGATTATAAACTTTTAAAACATCTTCACCAAATAAAACACCGGGTTTGACAATATCTAAAATACCTTTACTCATTTTCTCATCCTAAAAATTAATTGACTTATTATAGTATATAGTTCATTTAAAAGAACTTTATGCTAAAATCAGAATATGACAACAAAAAGAGAAATTAACACCGATATTGTTCTTATTGATATCATTAACTTCTCAAAGCTAACATCTTTGCAACAGCTTGAGATTATCTCTTTTTTAACACGAAGTTACCGAAAAGTCATTGAGAAAATGCTTTCTCATTCAAATCTCTCTTTAGATGGATTTTTAATGGGATTTATTCCTACCGGAGATGGTTTTTACTGCATACTCAATCCTAAGTATAAAGGTTATGGTGTTTTACTCGGACTGAGCTTTAACCACTTCTCAGATCAGATTGCGAAGAAGTTTCCCTATTTTTACGGTATCAGAATTGCAGTTCATTATGGAGCTCTGCACCAATTTAAAGATATTATGGGAAATAAAAACTTCATAGGTGACGGACTCAATGACTGTGCCAGGTATCTTGAGCTTAAAGATTTCACTATCTCCACAGTTATGGTCTCACGCATTGCTTATGAAAACTTCAAATCTTTTTTACAAAAACGTCAAGATTACCAGGAACTCCTGCAAAAAAGAGAGTTTAAACGTTCAAACAGCTACTATTTTCAAGATAAACACGAGAAGAAAAAAGAGGCCTATTTAGTATGGATGAGAAAATCGGGTATAATTACTCCTCCAAAATACAAATTATAAAACAGACTTGATAGAAGGGGTTCAAATGAAATTAACAGTAGATGAATATTGCAAATATTTCAAAATGTCAAAAGAGATGTTACACTCAAAACTCCGATTAAAACAACTTGACTATGTCATAGAAGATGGTATTACCTATATTGTCGTAACACAAGACACCTTATCTAAACAACTCCCTTCTCAAAAGAAAACAAAACCACAAACACCTAAAATACCTCAGAGACCAAAAACAACTGTGGCGATGGTTCTTTCACTCTATCAGAAAGAGAATCAACAGCTCAAAGAGAAGATTATCCAGCTTGAAGCAAAAATTGACAAACTTATAGATGACAAAGAACAGATGCTTCGAGATGAGATGAATAAAATAGAACAGGTTTATTCAAAAAAAGATGAACAACTCAAGACAATTTTAGAGCTTATGAACAGACAGCTCAATGCACAAAAAAACCAGACTATTCACGAGGTAGAAACCGTTATTGAGGATAAACAAAAGAAAAAAGAAGATAAAATCATTGAACTAAAAGAGTATCTTAAAAGCCTTGATCTTGAACCTTATGAGAGAAAAATCATTAAAAAAAGATTTTTAGCAGTCTATGACAAAGATATCCGTATTATTAAACAAAACGGAAAACTCTACCTCAACTTTTCAAAATATGATTATAGCGATCTCTTAGAGTATTAAAAGTATGCCTGCTAAAGAGCTTATAAAAACAAGACATATCAAAGAGGCACTCAGTCGCTATGCGACAGATAACCTCATTCCTCTCTCTGAGTGTGATTTTACACTCCATAAAGTAGATACACTCCTTAAAACTACACGAAATCCTGAGTTTGAGCACTACACAAAAGAAAAACTGCAAGCCTATCTTGATAGAGAGAAAATTATCAATGAGCATGTAGAGTTTGAGCAGATATATACAATTACAGCAATGCAGAAGACAAAACAGGAGATTGAGCTCATCTATACCATTGATTATGGAAAATATGCAACCCATCCAAAACTCATACTCTCACCTCAATCAAAAATTCCCTATAAACTTTACAAACCGGTTGAACTTCTCAAACTACTCTACCGTGAGCTCAACAAGATAAAACTCTACAATGAAATTTTAATTCAAATTTTTGATGAAGAGATGAAAAAGAGACTCAAAAGTTTTGTAAAGTATCTCTACGCCGGAAAGTTTGTAAAAAAAGTAAAAATCCCCCTCTTTAACGGTATAGAACCCCTCATATCCAGAGAGAGTCGAATGATATTCTGGTTTAAAGAGAAAGAGCAGGAGGGGATGGTTATTGAGGTTGATAAAGATGAGATTCTTATTGAGTACAAAAAACCTCTCTATGGAAGAAACGGCCTCAATGCTCACGGAGAAAATATAGATACAAATTATGCGACAAATAGTGATGATATAGCAATAGAAGCAGATACAAGATCTATTCGCATAGAGGAAGATAAAAACTCCAAACGCTACATTAGTAAAGAGAAGGGATATGTCCATTTTGACGGTCACAATCTCTCGGTGGACAATAGACTTCGCCTCCATGAGGTCTCACGCAATAAACATATAATAGATTCAGAAGATGAGTATAACAATATTGATGTAATTGTTGCTCAGCACGATACAACCAAAGACTCTGTGGGCGAAGGTGTTGAACTTATCTCAGAATCTATCCATGTAGAAGGTTTTGTCGGAGCAAATTCCCATCTTGAAGCACTCGATTTAGAGATAAAAGGTGCAACACACCAAGAGTCAAAACAGCATGCAAAATTTGCAAAGATAAATCGGCACAAAGGAACACTCCGCTGTCATAAAGCAGAGATTGGACTGCTTGAAGGTGGTATAGTTCATGGTACTCATGTTACGGTAGAGTCCTCTCTTGGCGGACAGATATATGCCCAAGATGTTGTCATAGGGCATACAAAGAACAACCTAAAAGTCTATGCCTCAAACTCTATTACTGTTCGTCTTGTAAGCGGTGAGGACAATCTCTTTAAGATCAGCTACAAAGAGATATCGGTTTTGGAGAGAAAACTTCACTTTATTGAAGAAGATATTGAAGATATTAAATACAAATTAGAACAAGCTACCCGTTTTAAACCAGAGAATATAAAACATCTCAAAGATGAGATTCAAGCACTCAAAGATGAACGGGAAAAAATCATCCACTCCTACAAAGATGCTACTATCTCTGTGGAGCAACCTTTTCGGGGCTTAAATCATATAGTTTTTACTATTGACGAGCAGCATGAGATTCACTACAAGACACAGAACAAAGCCTATCTCCCTTTTCATCTTGAGATAGAAGATGAAAAAATCACACTCCTTCCTCCTGCTATATCCATTATTGTAGAGTAATTTTTTTTCTTAAATAAATACGGTTTTCCGTATATTTAATACATTTATTATATTTTAATAAACATAATATAGTATTTTAACCACAGTATTCTATATATTTTTACAATTAAAATGTATATTTAAGTATTAAAACCGTATAATTCTCCCTATGCAAATTGATGATCTGTTTAATATCCTTCATAACTCAATAGAGTCTCAGAACAACGGTAAAAAAATATCGCTAAAAGATATGTCCAAAGAGCTTGGTATATCTATGCGTACATACCAAGACTGGAAACTTGGCCGTGCAAAACCTCAGGCTGCTGCTGTTGTTATGAAGATGTTAGGAAAATTAGATGATGATGAGATTATCAGAGCAGTTCGTAAAATAAACAAACTAAGGGACTAGAGATGGGTGTGCTGACAAAAAATGAGAGAGATGGTTTAGATGATGTTTTTTTATCGATTCAAAGTAGCAGTAAAATAGAAAAAATAAAAGATTTTTCCAATCTTTTCTTCTCAAAAACGACTGCACCAAATGTGAAGAAACTCCTAAATCAGGCATCGGCGAGATTAAAAGTAACAAAAATATCACATTTTTTACTAAAAAATGATAAAAAGAAGAAAAATTTAAGCAAATAAACTATAAAGTATCTAAAGCTGAATTATTTGAGTGCATCTCTAAATTCGGAAAATTTTAATCCTAAGGGTAAATCTATGAATAAAGCACAATTCGTTGAATTAGTACAAGAGTGTGGTGACTACAAAACTAAAGTAGAAGCTGAAGCTGCTATTAAAGCATTCACTGAGGCAGTAACTGCTGCATTAGTTAAAAAAGAAGATGTTTCTTTAGTTGGTTTTGGTAGTTTTTCTGCTACTTTACAAAAAGGTAAAAGCGGTAAAGTACCAGGTACTGATAAAACATACACTACTCAAGATAAAATGGTTCCAAAATTTAAAGCTGGTAAAGGTCTTAAAGACCGCGTTGCAGCTGGCAAATAATTTTTAAATATCGCCGTTATTTAATGGCGGTATTTAGCCATTCAGACACTTCTCTTTTTTTAAATCAATTTTTTTATTTATCTTCAACACTAAATATCTCTTTAACCATCTTTTTGCTACTCTTTTGAAATAAAGCGACAGCACGCAAAGGATAAGAATGAATATAGAAAAGACAGAAGCACAATGGAGAGAACAGCTCTCACCTGAAGTGTATAGAGTCTGTAGAGAGCACGGTACAGAAGCACCATTTTCAGGAGAATATTATGAACATAAAGAGAGTGGCGTATATCATTGTATCTGCTGTAATTCAGCTCTTTTTTCATCCGAGTCAAAATTTGATTCCGGTACTGGATGGCCAAGTTATTATGAAGCAATAGAGGGAGCACTCAAAGAGGTAAAAGATGAGAGTTACGGTATGATACGCATTGAAGTCAGATGTGCAAATTGTGATGCACATCTTGGACACGTTTTTCCTGACGGCCCACAACCGACAGGCTTACGATACTGTATTAATTCAGTATGTTTAAATTTTAAAAAGAAGGAAGAGAGATAATGTTAAAAAAAATATTTATGGTACTGCTTTTAGTTTTTACTATAAACCTGCAGGCAAATGAGAATCCTCATGTAGTTTTAGAGACAAATCAAGGCAAAATTGAACTTGAACTTTTTAAAGATATTGCACCTCTTGCTGTTGAAAACTTTACTACACATGTTAAAGAGGGCTATTACAATGGTGTAGCCTTTCATAGAATCATTCATAACTTTATGATTCAAGGTGGTGACCCTACTGAGACAGGACGAGGCGGAGAGAGTATCTGGCATAAATCCTTCAAAGATGAGTTTGCTCCAAATATGGTCTTTGACAAAGCTGGTATCTTAGCTATGGCAAACCGTGGTCCAAATACAAACGGCAGTCAATTCTTCATTACAACAGCACCCGCACCTTGGCTCAATGGTGGTTATACTATATTTGGAAAAGTTGTTGACAAAGCATCTATGCAGACAGTAATGAAACTCAACAATGTAACCACAACAGGGCGTTCAGGAGGAGACAGACCACTTCAGCGTCAAGAGATAATAAAAGCATATATGAAGTAAAAAAGGATTATACTTTCTCTAACTAAGTTACGGGGAAAAATTTATGTCTAAAGAAGATATATCATATGAAATAGAAGAGAGTATTCAAAAAAGTGGACCTGATTTATTAAAATTGGGAATTGCTCTATTTTTTATGCTTGGAGTATTAACCTATACTTTCATCAATAGCAATGGTATTGCAAACAATATGTTTTTAGCTGTTGCAGCACTTATTGGCGCTTATATGGCAATGAATATAGGGGCTAATGATGTAGCTAACAATGTCGGACCGGCAGTAGGAAGTCGGGCTATGACATTAATAACTGCAGTAGGTATTGCCGCTGTTTTTGAAGCAAGTGGTGCACTGCTTGCAGGTGGAGAAGTTGTCAAGACCATCAAAAAAGGCATTATTGATATATCTGCCTTTGGAAACAACCCCGATCCCTTTATTTGGGCAATGATGGCAGCACTCTTGGCTGCTGCACTTTGGCTCAATTTTGCTACTGCACTCAAAGCCCCTGTATCAACAACACATTCAATTGTAGGTGGAGTAATGGGTGCAGGCATAGCTGCTGCCGGTTTTAGTATCGTATCTTGGAGTACAATGGCTAAAATTGTAGCTTCTTGGATTATATCACCCCTTTTAGGTGGTTTAATAGCTGCTCTTTTTCTTTTTGCAATCAAAAAATCCATTCTCTTTAAAGAGGATAAAATAAAAGCGGCCAAAAGCTATGTTCCTCTTTTTGTAGCCTTAATGTCCTGGGCATTTGCAACATACCTTGTCCTCAAGGGTCTCAAAAAAATCTGGCCCTCTGTTGTTGAGACAATTAATACCACAACTCCTTTTGTTATGGAGGCGACAAAAAAACCCTCTTTCTTTACAGCGCTACTGATAGGAGCTGTTGTTGCAGTAGTTATCTATATACTGCTCTCTATCACGCTTAAAAAAGAGAAAAGACTCCAAAACTCCAAAGCCGCTGTCAATAGACTCTTTAATATCCCGCTTATCTTTGCAGCAGCAATGCTCAGCTTCGCTCACGGTGCAAATGATGTTGCAAATGCCATTGGACCACTTGCAGCTATTAATGATGCTATTATTCACGGCGGCATTGCCACTAAAGCAAATATTCCTCTATGGGTTATGAGTGTTGGAGGGTTTGGAATTGCTCTGGGACTTGCACTCTATGGTCCAAAACTTATAAAAAGTGTCGGTAGTGAGATTACAGAACTTGATCAGATACGTGCATTCTCTATTGCTATGGCAGCCGCGATTACCGTTATTATCGCTTCACAGCTTGGACTGCCGGTAAGCTCTACACATATTGCCATCGGTGGTGTATTTGGTGTAGGATTTTTGCGTGAGTATCTTCAAAGTGCTGATGAAAGAACTGAATTTGTAAGACGTGATGCCATCAAAAAGATAGTTGCAGCGTGGATTATTACAGTACCTGCTGCTGCCCTGCTCTCTGCAATCTTTTTCTATCTTATTCGCGCTATAATGCTCTAAAGAGTGCCTCTTGCACACGCAGAGCCTGTGCGTGTTCAAAAACATCATGCACACGCACAATGGAAGCACCATTTCTTACAGCTTCTAGGTGTAGAGCGAGTGTCCCTGCCAATCGCTCTTCAACAGAGGAAGGCGATATCTTATCTATCATTGATTTGCGTGAGACACCAACAAGCAGCTCTTTTTGTAGTGTAGCAAAATGTCGTAGATGTTTAATGAGCAACAGATTGTGCTCCAGAGACTTCCCAAAACCAATACCTACATCCAAAATAATCTTTTCAATCCCAAAAGATTCTGCCTTCTTAATGCGTTGCTCAAAAAAGTGATAGATATCATCAACTACATTCTCATAACTAGGGGCATCTTGCATATTTTGAGGCTTACCCTGCATATGCATGATAACAACCTCCGCATTATACTCTCCGGCTAAACGACAAAGCCGATCATCTTGCAATCCCGTTATATCATTTAAAATACAAAAGCCTGACTCAAATGCCAAAGAGAGAACCTCTGGCTGATAACTGTCAAGACTGAAACGAACCTTTTCATAGAGTCGCTGCTCTTTAATAAGTGCCAATATCGGTCGAATACGCTCAAGCTCCTCTTCCAGCGAGACAATAGGTGCATTTGGTCTTGAAGAGACAGCACCCACATCAATAATAGCTGCCCCCTCCTCTATCATCTTCTCTATCTTTACAATAGCATCGCTGCTTTTAAATCTGCTTGAGCTAAAAAAACTGTCATCATTCGCATTGATAATACCCATTATCTCTGCGTGATGAGCTCTTTTAAGTTGGCTAATCTCACGGAGCTTTTTGGCAAGCTCTTTGAGCCCAAAAGGTTGAGAGAGCTCTTTTTTTGCCAAAATCTTCAGCGCTTTTGTATTGGCTATAAGAAGTGCATTGACATAGGGTTTTTCAGCGAGAATAGTTCCTCTGGGAACTGCGAGGTCTGCACCAATGGAGAGTGCATCTTGTTTAAGAATATTTGCAGCACCTACATGAAGATTCTCTATAGATACAAGGTGCAGCTCTGCTTTGGAAGCGAGTATTTCAACGCCGCCCCCATCAACACCAAGTTTTTTCAGGTAGTCTTGTATCGGCAACTCACTTGAGAGCTCTATAATTCTCATCCTCGCTCTCCTGCAAAGCTCATTAAAAGCATAGCAAGCACACTCTGGGCTTTTGCATTGAGGTCCAGAAGTCTATATGCCATATCAAAATTCTCTAACTGTTTTTCATTCAAAATAAGCTTATCTACAACAGTAGCACGATAAAAAAGTGCTTCTACAAGTGCTTTTGCCTCATTTTTTGAAACACGGGAGTGCTCTTTTAAAAATGCAAAAACCTCAGCATAATCAATTTTAGAGAGATTGATTGACAAAGAGAGTGCATGCTGTTCCTGTTTATGTGTAACAAGCGGCAGACGGGAACGCACAGTAGGTAAGAGGTTGGATTTTGTCGGAGAGATAATAATAAACTCTATATTTAAAGGAGGCTCTTCTAGAAGTTTTAAAAGGGAATTTTGTGCAACTGTTGTAAATTCAACAGCTGCAATAATAATGTATTTTGTCTGAGACTCGCTGATATATGCCTCTTGTGTTACAAGTTTTGCGTGTTCTATCTTGAAGTTCTCTTCAAAAAATGTGACAACACGCAGAGGTTTTAAAGATGCCTCCAGACGCTCAATCTCTGCCTCTATTTCAGAGGAGATAAGAATGTGCCCGCCTTGCACATTATGCGCTTGCATCGACCTCTCCAAACATTGTAGCACTCAAAGAAGCATCAAAAAGACGATAGAGCTGAAGCAGTTTGATATCAAGTACAGGATCATACGATTTTAGTGTAAAAGCATTATTGAAATCTTCATCAAATATCCAAAAATAGCTCTCATCTTTACGCTTTGCAATATCACTGCGCTTATCATCCCCTTTACCAATGTACCAAAAAAAATAATCATTTTTATAAGAAAGTCCTATCATATCATCCAACATATCTATCATCTCACCGCCACTTAAATTATTATAGTGAGGATAGATAGCATCAATGCTCAAAATAGGGATAAGCGGACGCTCAAGAGAGAGTGAATTTATAGAACTTATAATATAGTGTTCCAACCATTTTCGCTTCTCATCTGTAATGAGAATAACTGTTTTACCATTAAGAATCTGCTCTAACGCAAAGGCAGTTGTTTTAGACCACTCAAAACGGTACTCTTCCAACCACGAAAGGCTGCCACCCTCTGCACGAATTGCATCAAGACTCCATTGGGCAAAATCAGGAAGCATCACGCTACTTGTCTAACTCATACGCATTATGCAGGCTTCGAACTGCAAGCTCTGCATATTTTTCATCAATAACCATACTGACTTTAATCTCAGAAGTAGATATCATATTGATGTTAATGTTCTCTTTTGCCATTGTTGAGAATGCTTTGGCTGCAACACCTGCGTGAGACTTCATACCAACACCAACAACAGAGACCTTACAGATATCTTCATTATATGAGTCTGATTGAATCTCATCACTCTTTACAAAGCTCTCAACTACTTTTTTTGCATCGTGCAGATCCCCTACAGGAACAGTAAAATCAATATTTGTTGTATCATCAACAGCTTTGTTTTGAATAATCATATCTACATTTACCTCAGCATCTGCCAATGCATTAAAGATATCACTAGCAATTCCAGGTCTGTCTTTTACACCTGCTAAAGAGATACGAGCCTGATTACGGTCAAGTGCGATTCCGCTAACTAATGGTTTTTCCATAATATTTTCTTCCTTTGTAATTAATGTTCCCTCTTCATCACTGAAGCTGCTTCTTGTTACGAGATTTACATTGAGTTTTTTTGCAAGCTCAACGGAGCGGTTTTGCAGTACTTTTGCACCAAGAGAGGCAAGTTCCAACATCTCATCATAGGATATCTTCTCTAACTTCTTCGCTTTTGGCTCTATTCTAGGATCTGTTGTAAAGATACCAGTCACATCTGTATATATCTCACACAAATCAGCTTTTAAGGCACCTGCAATAGCAACAGCAGACAAGTCACTTCCACCACGACCGAGTGTTGTAACATCACCATCCTCATTTACACCCTGAAAACCGGCAACTACAATGATTTTTCCCTCTTTGAGCGCATTTTGCATCGTTGTAGGATTTATCTCTTCAATACGTGCTTTTGTATGGTGTTTATCTGTTACTATACCTGCCTTGCGACCTGTCATAGCTTCAGCTTTAAAACCCATCTCCTGCAGTGCAATAGAGAGAAGTGAAGCCGTTACCCGCTCACCAGAACTTAGCAGCATATCCATCTCAGCTCGAGCAGGATTTTTAGAGAAGTGCTCCGCATACCCGACAAGTTTGTTTGTCTCTCCACTCATAGCAGAAACAACAACGACAACATCATTTCCTGCTTTTTTTGTTGCAGCTACTCGATTTGCCACATTTTGAATACGCTCCAAATCACCAACACTTGTTCCACCAAATTTTTGAACAATTAACATCTAAAGTAATCCCTCTTTTTTAAAATAATTTATAACCGTCTCATAGACAGGCTTTTTAAAGTGCGCTGTATATTCCAAAACATTCTCTACATCTACAAACTTATAGTTTATAAATTCCGGATGTTTTGTATCAAGATCGATTTTTGCATCTTTATCAAGTTTGAGAAGAAAATAGCGTTGTCTCTGCCCTTTGTATGGCTTCATCTTCTTTGCAATCTTCTCTGGAAAATCATAACTTATCCACTCAGGATACTCTGCAACAATCTCTGCAGCATCGGTTCCTATCTCCTCTTCCATTTCACGAAAAAGTGCCTCTTTTACCTCTTCCCCTTCATCTATTCCACCTTGTGGAAACTGCCAGATGTCAGTCAAGTCATTGCGCTGAGCAATAAAGACCTCTTTTTTTTGGGGATAATTTTGTGAAACAATAACCATTGCAACATTAGGACGATATTGCTCATTTTTACTCATGCTAACACCTATTTTAAATTGATGCGATTATACAAAAAATGCAATTAATATAAGTTTAGAGTGCTATAATTTTATATGCTTTTATATATACATATCCCTTTTTGTGACTCTAAATGTTCCTATTGTGCCTTTAACTCCTATGTAGATAAATTTCATCTCAAAAAGAGCTATATGCAGGCACTTTTAGTGCAACTTCATTTTGAACTGCAACACTTCAATGTCACAAAAGGCTCTATTGAGACACTCTTTATTGGAGGAGGCACACCCTCTACCGTATCGCCTGAGCTTTATGAACCTCTTTTTCAACTCCTCAGACCATACCTGCGTGAGAGTGCAGAGATAACAAGTGAGGCCAATCCAAACTCTGCTACAAAAGAGTGGTTGCAGGGAATGTATGATTTAGGAGTCAATCGTATCAGTTTTGGGGTGCAGAGCTTTAATGAGAAAAAACTCAAACTCCTTAACCGTGCCCACACACCACAAATGGCAAAGGAGGCACTCTCTCACGCAGCCAAAGTAGGTTATAAAAATCTCTCACTTGACCTTATCTATGCAACACTCGGAGATACAAAAGAGTTACTCCATAATGATATTCAAGAGGCATTTTCTCTCCCCATCAACCACCTCAGCGCCTATGCACTTACCATAGAAGAGGGAACAGCTTTTGAGAAAAAACCACAGATGGCAAAAGAGCAGCTGGAGCTGACAGAGTGGATATTTCAAACTATACAAAAGAAGGGTTTTGAGCAGTATGAAATAAGTAACTTCGGCTCCTACCGTTCTCAACATAATTTAGGCTATTGGGAGTATAAAGATTATATAGGTCTTGGAGCAGGTGCTGTTGGAAAACTTCACAACAAACGATTCTATCCAAATCCTGATATTGAGAGTTACATAACAAAACCTCTTAAGATACGCATTGAAGAACTGAGTGAAGAAGATATGCGTATTGAGAAGATATTTTTAGGATTTCGCTCAGCAGTAGGCGTAGAAAAAAATCTCCTTAATGACGAGGAGAAGATTAAAGCCGCCATTTTAGAAGATGAGAAAAAAGTAATATTCAAAGAGGGAAAATTCTACAATCCTAACTATCTTTTAGCAGATGAACTCGCACTCTTTTTAAGTACTTGAAGATAATTTAATCATTCTTTAGGTAAAATGCACAAAAATAAATTTGAAGGCTGATTAATGTTTGGTATGGGTTTTACAGAGATGCTTCTTATCGCTGTTATCGCAATTCTTTTTCTAGGTCCAGACAAACTACCAAGTGCAATGGTAGATATTGCAAAGTTTTTCAGAAGTGTAAAACAGACAATTGGTTCGGTTAAGGACTCTCTTGAGGAGGAGATGAATGTAGCTGGTATAAAGGAGGAGGCTCTTGCATATAAACAAGAACTTCTCAAAGCAAGTCAGAGTATTGAAAAAGTCAGTCATCTTCAATCAAATATTGATGCTGAGATAAGTGATATACTCAAAGAACACGATACGCCAAAACCGAAAAAAGCAGAACCGGTAGTAGAGCAATCAAAGCCTGAAAATTCAAAACAGACACAAGAAGTCAGCTTCAAAAAGAAAAAAAAGAAGAAACCGGAACAAAACCCTAAAATAGAAGAAGAAAATAATAATGTTTGATGAATTACGCCCACACTTAGTAGAGTTAAGAAAAAGATTAGCAATATCAGTTGCAAGTCTGATAGTTATGTTTTTTGTGATGTTCTATTTTCACGAACCACTCCTAAACTGGATGGTAGAGCCACTTAACAATGCCTTGATTGCTGTCGGAAAAGTTTCTATTCATGCAGCAAACGGTATGGTAACAACATCACAAGTCGGCGGTGCCTTTTTTGTTGCACTTAAAGTTGCTTTTTTTGCTGCTATTGTAGGTGCGTTGCCTATTATTCTTTCACAAATATGGCTTTTTGTTGCACCAGGGCTTTATGCACATGAGAAAAAGATGCTTATCCCTTTTATATTTGGCGGTACTATTATGTTTGTGGCAGGGGTACTCTTTGCTTATTATGTCGTCACCCCTTTTGGATTTGATTTTCTCATAACCTTTGGTTCTTTTAAATTTACTCCACTTATCAATATAGAAGATTATGTAGGGTTCTTTACCAAGATAATGTTTGGTTTTGGGCTTGCCTTTGAACTGCCTATTTTTGCCTACTTCTTGGCACTTCTTGGACTTGTAGATGATAGACAGATGACAGCATTTTTCAAATATGCTATTGTTATTATCTTTATTGTTGCAGCACTCCTTACACCTCCGGATGTTCTCACGCAACTGCTTATGGCTGGACCGCTCATTATTCTCTATGGTTTTTCTATTTTAATTGTAAAAATGGTCAATCCTGCAAAAGATGAAGAGGATGAAGACGAAGAAGAGAATGAAGCATCAGAGAGTACAGAAGAAGAGGAGCCGGTAGAAGAAGATACAAAAGAGCTCCCTGAGACAAAACAAGAGTAACTGTGTCTCACGCAAAAGAGTTACTGACACAAAGCTATGACTTCACACTCCCAAGTGAGCTCATAGCAACCCACCCTGCAAATCCTCGTGATCACGCAAGACTTCTGGTCTATAACCGAGCAAACGATACAATCACCCATAGCTACTTTTATGAACTTGAGAAGTACCTTCCAAAAGATGTTGCACTTATCTTTAATGATACAAAAGTAATAAAAGCACGTCTTTTTGGTAAAAAACCAAGTGGCGGCAGAGTTGAGCTGCTTATCAACAGAGCTCTCAATGCTTATGATGTAAATGTCTATATTCGCGGCCGTGTAAAAGAGGAGGGAGAGCTTCTTTTTGAAAAAGAGCTCAAAGCTGTTGTAAAAGAGTTGCGTGAGGATGGAAGTCGTGTTGTCAATTTTTATCATAACAATACATTACTGCGATTTGAAGAGCTGCTGCCTATTATAGATGAGATTGGGCATATTCCCCTCCCTCCCTATATAAACAGAGAAGATAACGAAGAGGATGCCCAGGAGTACCAAAGTGTATTTGCAAAAGAGGAAGGAGCAGTAGCCGCTCCTACTGCCTCACTCCACTTCACAGATGAGCAGCATAGAAGAGTGTGTCAAAACTACAAACACGCTTATGTAACGCTTCACGTCGGAAGCGGTACATTCAAACCCGTTGAAGCAAAAATCATAACACAACACCCAATGCACTCAGAGTATTATGCTATTTCACAAGAGGCAAAAGCACTTTTAGACTCTGCTACACCTATTCTTTGTGTAGGAACAACATCAACACGAACAGTTGAGTACTATGCAAAACACGGAAAGCAGATATCTGGAGAGGCAAACCTCTTTTTACATCCTAACAATCCACCAAGCAGAGTCAATCATCTCCTTACAAATTTTCATCTGCCAAAATCAACACTTTTAATGCTTGTAGCCTCCTTTGTCGGACTAGAGAAGACACAAGAGCTCTATGCAGAAGCTATAAAAGAGAAGTACCGTTTCTACTCTTACGGCGATGCAATGCTTATCTTATAAAGTGCTTACGCAAGATATATTTTCCCATCTTTGACAATAATAGTCCCATTTAACTCTGCTTCAAAAATCTCTTTTGGAAATCTGCTTACTCCCTCCTCGTAGGTCGGGTTTGCCTGGCAAAAGAGTAAAAATTGGCTTAAAGGTGCTTGTGACGGAGGAGTTTGTTCTTTATCTGCAAATAGTGCCACAAAAGCATCTATATCATAAATAGCCTCTGCTTTTTTCTCTAAAAGAAGTCTGTTTGTTGCTTCACTCTCCCCTATTCTATGGGCCAATACATAGATTTTTTTACCCATCTTTTGTGCATACTCTACACTTCGCATTGTCCCGGAGTTCAAATCTGCATAGCTGACAATCAAAACATCGCCAAGAGCAACTACCAACTCATTACGCAGTACAAAATTATACTTTGTAGAGGGAGAACCTAGTGCAAACTGACTCAAAACAAGCCCTTGTTGCTCTATTTCAGCTATAAGGTTTTTATTAATTGCCGGGTAGCGTTTGTCAACTCCTGTTGCTGCTACCATTATAGTATTTTTGGCACCTGCTGCCTTATGTGCTACGGCATCTATTCCTATAGCCCCGCCACTTACTATTTTAATACCCAAAGCAGTTAATCTCTGCACTAGAACTCTTGTCATCTCCCGTGCATAAGCATTTGGTTTGCGTGAGCCTACTATAGAGATTTTTTTGGCATTTAAAAGCTCTTTGTTACCCAGATAAAAAAGTTTAGAGGGGTATTTTTTCATAGACTCTAAAGATTCCAGGTGAATATCAAGCTCTTGTATCATCAATATATCTTATTCATTAGTACCAAATCAACATCACTAAAGAGTGCTTTTGATTCACGAAGTGCCTCTAATGTATTCTTATGAGGATGTCCTATTGCAATGGCATAACCTCGTTTCTTTGCTAAAGCGACAGCCTTTTTAATCTGCCCTTTAATGTAAGCTTTATCGGTATGATGATCTAAAAAGATATCTCTTGCGACATACTTCAACCCAAAATTTTTCAGCACTTTTGGAGCCTGTGTTTTAGCAGTTGTACGACTATCTACAAAGAGAATATTATCTTTATTAAAGGCAAGAATAAGGCGATTCATCGCTGTCTCATCTGCAGTAAATTTACTCCCAGTATGATTGTTGATATAATGAACTTTTGGAAAGAGTCTCTTTATATCATCAACTCGCTTTTGAATAACTGCCTGAGAGTCTCCTACATGAAGTGTAAAAGCCTCTTCTTTGTTAAAATGCATCGCCTCCATTGGTAAATGTACCATATAAAAATTCTCTTTTGCTGCAAGTTTTGCTGAATTTGGATGTCGTTTGCTTGGCGGAAAGAAAGACATGGTCAATGGAAGCCTGAGAGATTTTATAGCACGTACCTGTGACCTGGTAGCGACATCATCTATAACTATTGCCAATTTTGGCTTACAAACATACACTTTTTGTTGTAGAAGCTCTTTTTTTGGAGGATTTACCAAAGCTTCACTATCAATCTCATGAGCGGCTGAATTATAGTTTTTTGACTCTTTTTTCAAGACTTCACTTAAGCGTTTATTTACACTCTTTTTAGGCTCTTTTTTTGGAATAATTTTATGAGTTTTTTTGATATTTGTATCTTTTTCAGAGTGGCTCTTCTCCGCTTTCTTAGAACCTATGTAATAACCTATTAAAAGAGAGATTAATACCAAAGCAACAATTGAAAGTGCCCATGCTGTGTAGGTTAAGAACCTACTTCCTCCACTACTCTTCTTTTTTTTACTGTTTCTCTTTTTTCTTTTCGCCATATAACTTTACCTATATTTTTTGAAACTATATCCTAAAAAGATTAAATAATAAATTTTATTGCATTTTGCCATATATTCAACGCAACAGATACTATTTGCTAATTTTAAGATACTTTTTTGTATAATTGCGCGTTCCTTTCTCTTTGTAACTTCATACGTGAAGCTATATTTAGATCCGAAAGGGAAACAAAAGCCTGAAACAAGGCATACCAAGAGGAGATCATACTATATGAGAAACTACGAAAACCTAGTAATCGTAAAACCTACATTAACTGCTGAAGAGATTCAAGCAGCTGTAAAAAATGTTGAAGAAATTATAACTTCTAATGGCGGCGAAATCGCAGCTACAGACGCAATGGGAATGAGAAAACTTGCATACCCAATCGAAAAAAATGAGCGTGGTTATTACCATGTAATCTACTATTCAGTAGAGCCATCTGCAATCGCTGAAATTGAGAGACGTTTCCGTATCAATGAAGACCTTCTTCGTTTTGTAACTATCAAATATGCTACAAACCGTGAAGTAACTGCATGGAATGGTTTAGTTGAAAAAGCTAAAAAAGCAGCGGCAACTCCAGCAAAAGAAGAGACTCCGGCAGAGGAAGCTCCAGCAACAGAAGCGGCAGCTGAGTAGTAGCGTAAGCTATAAATAGAAGGAAAACCTATGTTTAACAAGATAATTTTAGTTGGTAACCTAACACGTGACATTGAGCTTAGATACTCTCAAAGCGGTATGGGAATTGCAAAAACTGCAATCGCAACAAGTCGTAAATTCACTAGCAATGGTGAGAAAAAAGAGGAAGTCTGCTTTGTAGATATCACTTTCTTTGGAAGAAGTGCCGAAGTTGCCAACCAATACCTCCGTAAGGGAAGTAAAATCCTTGTAGAGGGAAGATTAAACTTTGAACAATGGGTTGACCAAAATGGACAAAAACGTTCAAAACACTCTGTAATTGTAGAGACTATGCAGATGCTAGACTCACGTGGAGACAATCAAGGCGGCGGCTACAATGCACCTGCTGGAAACAGTAACAATGATTATGCAGCACCGCAACAAGGACAGCCGCAATCATACCAGGCTCCACAACAGCAACAAAGCTACGGACAGCCTACACCACAACAACAGAGTTATCAACAACAATCTTACAGCTCACCAGCTCAGGAGCAAAGCCGTCAAATGCCAAGCCCTGCAGATGTGCCTGTGATTGATATTGATGAAGATGAAATTCCATTTTAGAAAAAATAGATACAAAAGGTAATAACATGTCAGAAAAAAGAAAATACAAAAAAAGATATTGTAAATATTGTGAAGCAAAAGTTGATTTTATGGACTACAAAGATGTAGCAAACATCCGTTTTTCTCTTTCAGAGAGATACAAAATTATGCCACGTCGTTTAACTGGTAACTGTAAACGTCACCAAGATATGATCTCTACTGTTATCAAACGTGCTCGTGCAGCTGCGTTCGTACCATATACAGTAACTCGTAAAAAAGTTGTAACAGCTCCATTTGAAAACCTAAAATAAGGTTTTCTCTGGTGCTTTTGCACCAACACTACAAGAAGTAGGAATATTTTTTGCTTTTATCTTGCTAAAAAGCAAGCATATGAAACTATTTCTAACTCTACTCTTTATAACAACACTACTCTACTCCAAAACAGATGACTTCTCAATCATTATTCACAAGCCTTTTAATGCAGCGCTCTTTGACATTACACAAAACTACGACAGAACTATAAGCGCAGTTGGTTTTTCCATACCACAACAAACCCTTCAAAATGAGTCACAAAGCTATACAAATGCCTTTGACTATCTTGCTTCTCTTTCAAACAAACATAGCCCACAGACAACCCTTGTCACTATTGACAACAATGCAGAGATCATTCAAGAGAGTGTTGCCTCGCTTAACTACTGTAACAAAGCGCTCTGCTTTGTAAAAAGAGCCAATGGCGGTTATTTTATAGCCGCTTATGCACAAGACGGCTCACTTCTCCTGCTTCAGACAAATCGCAATCTCAAACCTCTATTTAAAAAGCGATTTGGCACAAAAAACAGAAACAGGCTTCATAAACTTTTGGCACTCCGTGACGGAGGTGTTTTAGCGATTGGCTCCTCTTACACCTCACGCAACACAAGTGACTCTCTCTTTATGCAGGGTCTTGGAAAAAATGACATCTTTCTGACACGTTTTGACAGTAAGGGGAAAATAGTCTGGAGCAAGAAGTATGGCACAGCTGATGATGAGAGTGGTATCGATGCAGCTGAAGCTGCAGATGGCTCACTCCTTATTCTTGCACAAAAAGAGGAGCAAAAGGTTCAAAAAGTCATTGCTATGCGCATAGATACAAATGGAAACAAACTCTGGCTCAAAGAGATACTCCCAAACAGCTCACACAACGAGAGCATAAAACCACAACGCCTTATTCGTCTTCACAATAACAATTTTCTTGCACTTATGACACAGTATGATAAAACACAAAAAGAGCATATTGTACTGCTAAAACTCAATATATACGGAAAAGTTCTACAAACGAGTACTATTCTTACAAACTACCCATCTGCTCTCGTTGATATTAAAGAGTTTGCAAACTCTATGCTGATGGGAGTTGGATATGTTAAAGACAGATATGACCAAGATGCCCTAGCTATGCTTATAAGCAATGACCTCTCAATGCTAAAACAGGAGCACTATGGCGATGAGAGTTTTGATGCATTTTATGCTCTTGATATATTAAATAACTCACAAGTTGCTGTTGCCGGTCTCCATACGGACAAGAACTCTCAAGAGCAAAATATGTGGATAGTCAAACTTAACCAGGATGCTACTCTAGCACAGATATCTATGCATTCAAAAGATTTCTACACAGCCCTTGTGAAGCTTTTTGCAAAAGAGATTTCCCAAGGAAAAATCATCATAAAAAAAGATCTTACAATAGAGCTGTGTGACCCGACACTCTATTTTCAAGCAGGAGAGTACAAACTTACAAAAGCACAAAAAGATTTTTTACAATCTTTTTCAAAAAAACTCATCAACTTTTTATATGCAAACAGAAATATTGTAAAAGAGTTTCAAATAGATGGACATACATCAAGTGAATGGAGCAATGTAGATTTTCAAAATCGTTACTTAAACAATGAAAATCTCTCTATGAAACGTGCATTTTCTGTATTAAGAACCATTTTTCTGAGACAAAATCATAAAGAGCAAAAATGGCTGACAACTGTTATTGCGGGAAGTGGATTTGCCTATTCACAAAGAGTTTTTAACAAAAAAGAAGAAGATAAAATTCACTCACGCAGAGTTAATTTTAAAATCTTACTCAAGTAAAGAGAAGATCTCTTTACTCAAAATCTTCTAAATTTTTAGCACGAAATCCAAGACGGGTTTTATCTTGAATAAGCTTTTTGTAGAGTTTGAATTTTGCTTTTTGGAGCTCTTCATCACTATAATCAAACTCTTTTTTTAGCGCTTCATCAGAGATATCTGCACAATCCATTGCAAAGAGTTTGAGCTCTTTTTTTGTCAGTTTTGATTTTAAAACCGAGTAGAGCAGTTTGTCATCTTCTATTAAATCTATACTCTCTAATTTACAAAACTCTGCAATTTTATCTCTAAAATTATTTTCGCTGTGATACTGTCTCCAGACTGTATTTTCTAACACTATATCTCCTTTAAAATAAGAGAGAGGTCTTTCTCTTTAATAATAATATTCGCCTCACGCTCTAATATCTCTCTGGCACAAAATGCCACACGTGTTCCTGCGTGAGCGAACATTGAGAGATCATTCGCACCATCTCCACAGACCAATGTCTCCTCTGCGCTCACGCCAAGTACATCTTGCAGACGTACCAGCATATCGCCTTTTGAGAAGTTAAACATCATATCGCCGCCCACAAGTCCTGTCAGTTTGCCATCTTTTTCATGCAACACATTTGAAAAATCTGCATCATATCCCAAAATATCTTTTGCATACGATGTAGCCGTTCTAAAACCACCTGAAAAACAGACCACTTTTATACCTCTGCTTTTGAGCTCTGCTATTGTCTCTTTAGCTCCCGGCATATACGGCAAGTTGTGTGAGATCTTCTCAACTACTGAAAAATCAAGCCCCTTTAAAAGAGAGACTCTCTGCTGCAAAGACTCAAAAAAATCAAGTCTGCCGCTCATCGCCTCTTCTGTAATGCGAGCCACCTCATCACCTATTCCAAGCTCATCTGCAAAAAAGTCTATCGTCTCGCCATCCATCAATGTAGAATCAAAGTCAAATACTGCAAGTTTTAGCATTAAATACCTTCTTATTTGTTATAATTGCGAAATTATAGCGAAATAGGACTTTTTTTGTTTGATGTACTTATAGATAAATTACAAAACAGCACATATATTACACTTGAAACGACACCTGGTCACTCTGCTACCTTTACGCAGACCATAGATAAGATAGAAGCATTGGGACTGGAAAAAATAGTAGATGGATTTTCAACAACAGACAATCCTCTTGCAAAACTAAAATACAACGCCCTCTTTGCAGCAAGACTTCTTCAGGAGCGTTTTGGCAAACCTGTCATAGCAACAATGAGTATGCGAGACAGAAACAAAATAGCACTCCAATCTGACCTGCTTGGTGCAAATGAGATAGATGTACGAGCTATCCTGGCCCTCACGGGTGACCCTGCTACTATCAGCGACCAACCTCACGCAAAGGGTGTTTTTGAAGCAGACTCAACACTTCTGCTTGATATTATCAGCGCATTTAATTCAGGAATGGACTATGCAGCAAAACCATTTGTGCAAAAACCGCAGCAGATATTTCCCTTTGCCGTTGTGAACTCCTATGCCAAAAACCCAAAAACTTTGCAAAAAAAGATGCAAAAAAAGATAAAACACGGTGCATTGGGTATTATTACCCAACCGGTTTATGATATAGAGAACGCAAAAGAGCTCTTGGAACTTAAAGAGCGTGCAAATAAAGAGTGTTGTGCGGAAGCAAAGAGTGCTGAGTTGATTTTAGGTGTTTTTCCTATTACAAAACTTCGTACAGCACAGTTTCTCTCTGCTCACGTACCTGGAATCAATGTTCCGCCTTGCTGGATAGACAAACTGCGTGAGGCACATACAAAAGGAGTCGAGGAGGAGTACAAAGTTGGATTTGAACTCAGTAAAAAACTCTTTGAAGATCTCAAAGCGCTCCACCCAAAAATTCATTTAATGACTGCAAACCAATTTAGTATTGCAAAAGATATATTAGTATAGCAAATAAGGAAAAAAATGATAGATTTAAAACAACTTCAAAAAGATTTTGAGAACATCAGTACAAAGCTCAAACGCAAAGGCGTTGATGAGAAACTTTTAGAGAAAGTAAAAGTAAAATTTGAAGAACTCAAAGAGGCAAAAGCAGCCTATGAGACACTCCAAGCTGCACAAAATGCCATGAGTAAAGAGTTTGGTCTCTATAAGCGTGAGGGAAAAGATATAACAGAACTCAAAGCAAAAGTAGATGAGAACAAAATCCGCATTGCTGATGCACTTGAAGTGCAACGTCTTCGTCAAGAGGAGCTTGAGGCACTTGCAATGGCAATTCCAAATATTCCTGATGATGATGTACCAGATGGTGCCGATGAAGAGGATAATGTTGAGATTAAAAAAGTACTGACACCGCCTGTATTTGACTTTGCGCCAAAAGAGCATTGGGAACTTGCAGAGGAGAATGGCTGGATAGATTTTGAACGTGGTGTCAAACTGGCAACTTCACGTTTCTCTGTTGCTTTTGGAATGGGTGCGAAATTGGAGCGTGCACTCATTAACTTTATGCTTGATTTTAATGAAAAACGTGGATTTCACGAAGTATCTGTACCTGAGATTGTCAATCGCAGAGCTTTAGAGGGAACAGGACAACTTCCAAAATTTGAAGATGACCTCTACAAGATAGAAGGTGCCCAACTCTACCTTATTCCAACAGCAGAAGTACCACTTACAAACCTCTATCAAGATGAGATATTAAAAGCAGATGAGCTTCCACTTAAAATGACAGCACATACTTCTTGTTTTCGTGAAGAAGCAGGTGCGGCAGGACGTGATACACGCGGAATGATTCGCCAACACCAGTTTCATAAAGTTGAACTTGTTACAATCGCAAAACCAGAAGAGAGTGATGCTATCTTTGATGATATGGTAGCGTGTGCTTCTGATATGCTCACGGCACTTGAGCTTCCACACAGACTCGTTACACTCTGTACAGGAGATTTAGGCTTCTCAGCTGCAAAAACAGTTGATCTTGAAGTATGGCTTCCAGGACAAAACACCTACCGTGAGATATCTTCGGTAAGTAATACAAGAGAGTTCCAAGCAAGACGTGCAAAAATCCGCTATAAAAATGGAAAGAAAAATGAACTTGTTCATACGCTCAATGGTTCAAGCCTTGCAGTTGGACGTACAATGGTAGCCATTATGGAAAACTTTCAAAAAGCTGATGGTACTATAGAGATTCCAAAAGTACTTCAACCTTATCTGATGAGTTAATGGTACTTTTTTTGCTTAAAGTAAGATAGTAAAAGAAAAAAGCTAAGGGAATCAATGGCAGATACTCCAGAAGAGATAATTATCATAGAAGACAGCGATGCTGCTCTTTACAATGATTCCGACAATACACTTGCTGATATTGTAGACGATGATGGTCAAAAAAAGAAGATTATCCTTTTTGGAGGTATTGCCCTTATTACTGTATTAATTATTGCAGTTACTATTATATTGCTTAATCTCAAATCTACAAAAGAGAAAGCACATATTGATCTCTCCCTTATAGATCAAAAGCTTCAAGAGAAAGAAAAACCAAAAATCCAACCAAGTAAACTTGAAAATATGATAGCAAAAGCAAACTATCTCTATGCCAGTGGTTCCAAAGAGAAAGCACTTGTTCTTTATAAAGAGATAGCATCCTACAGCGAAGCCATCTCTGAGTACAATCTCGGTGTAGCAGAACTGAAAGATGGGCAATACAAAAAAGCTCTTGAGACCTTTCAAAAAGCGATAGAAAATGATGAAAAGCGCTGTGTGAGTGCTATAAATGCAGCTGTATGTGCGCTTCATCTTAATGATAAAAGTAATTTTAAATACTATATAGATCTCGCTTATGCTTATCTACCGTATGAAATCAACTCACCACTCTACTCTTATTACTATACACTTATTAGTTACTATAACAAGAACTATCTTGCAACACTTAACGCACTAAAGAACAGGACATCAAATGCTTATCCTACTGTTGAAAATCATCTCAGCAGCAAAATTAATGCACTCTATAACAATAATTATGATGCCATTGATGCTCTTGAACACAATAATGATTCAACAGATGACTTTAGCAAAGCATTACTCTATGCAAGAATAGGGGATTTCACACTTGCATCGACACATCTCCAAAATACTATTGATAAAGAGAAACAGCCAGTCAGAGCACCTCTAGCACTCTCTCTCATTGATCTTAAAGCAGGGCATATCCAAAAGGCGGCAAAAGAGTTACAAGATGTCACACAGAAACATCCTCAAGAAGTTTATAAATACTATCCTATAAAAGTCAAACTCAAAGATGCTCTTTTTGATCCCCAAAAAGCACAAAAACTCTATAGAAGTGAAATAGAAAATTCAAAAGAGATTAGCTTTGAAAAGATTTTTTACTTCTCTCCCTACAAAATCTTTAATGCCAATCAGACAATTAGTTATATTCGCAAAGGGAATGCCAATATATTTATAGACAATATAAAAAGTGCAAAAAACTATCTTAAAAAGAGTGCGTCATCTTCAAGTGTCAATCTTGGCATTGTTAAGGCTATCAAAAAAGCTCTCTCTTTTAAAATACGTGCTGCAAACGAAGAATTACAAAAACTTGTAAAAATAGAGCCAAAACACTCTATACTACAATATGATTTAGCACTTACTTATGCACAAATGGGAGATATTCAAAAAGCACATGAACACTTTTTACGCTCCTACTATCTTGATGCAAAAAACTACCTCTCAGGTATCTATGCAATAATGACAGCACAGCTTATTAATAAAAAATACCATAAACTTCAATCTATCATAAAAGACTCCCTCTCGTTGGAAAAAGATTCAAAAGAAAAAGAACTCTACAAAACACTTCTTTACCTAAGCAACAATGACTATATATCAGCGATTGAATGGCTTGACAAAACAGACAATCAACATCCTTTGGAACTTATGGCAAAACTGCTCATAGCAACAAAACTCTCAAAATTCGACAAAGCAAAAGAAGCAGCTAACAGACTCCTTGCAATGCAGGAGAATGACATAGTTCCAAATATCCTATATATGGATACACATTTTAGAGATCTTAGTCAGGCAAAATATGCGGAAGCTGTTTTAAAATACCTAAAAGAACACTCATTTAGCTATGATGATCTTTATTATGGACCTTATCTAACACGTTATCTCTTTATTGAAGTCAATCTTCTCTCTGGTCGTCTTTACTATCTACGCAAACAACTTAAAGAAGTGCTTGAAACGACAAATAAAGACACCAGAGATATAGAGAGTGCTTTGGCACTTGTTTCACTCTACGACAAACAGTTTGAAGAGTCCTATACGCTCTACAATCATCTCATTGATGAGCTTAAGGTAAGAGATGCACATACGCTCTATCTCGCTGCTGTTGCATCTACTGCTGCACAGCACCACGAAAATGCCATTGCACTTTTAGAGCTCGCAAAAATGAAAAACGGAAATTTATATGAGAGTAGATATGCACTTGGACTTTTATATATGGAGATAAACAATAATGACGGAGCAGCTATTCAGCTCTCACGCATTGCAGAGGATGGATTTCAGTCACACTACTTTACATTTGACATAGACAATCAAAAGCTGCTCTTTTACAAAGAGCACCCAAAAGAGGCGCTTCCTACTAACTAAAGTAAGCTATAAGCGATTCAGAAGCTTTTACTTCCTGCCCTACATCAATATCCAGACGACAATTTGATTTGAAGTATATAGAGATTACACCATCAATCATAAATCCATAATCTGCCGACTGAACAACTCTCTGCTCTTTTAGTAGAGTAATATCTACAGGAGCAAAACTCTGTTTTACTCTATGCGTAACTAAAATCTCATTCTCTGCACTATCAACAAAGAGAACTTCTGCTGACTCATTTAATAGCCTAAAGAGCTTTGAGCTCTTTGAGAGATGTGTTCCAGAAGTATGCTTTAAAGAGAGGACACGAGCATCCATAGGAGCACGCAGAACTCCCACATCTGCATAAGAGGACTCTATATCTATTCTATAACTGTATGGAGACTCTTCTAGTGTTTCAATAGCTGTTACAACCCCATCACAAGGTGCAGCTATTGAGTTTTGTTGATGCAGTGCTTCCCTTTGAGGATTGCGAAAGAAGAAAACAAAAAGGAGAGTTGCAGTAAAAGAGAGAAGTGTTAAAAAATCAAAATCCAAAATCCAAAAAAGAAGTGTTGCAAAAAAAGCCGAAGCGATATATTTCCAACCACTTTTTGCTACTGAAAAGAGCTTACGATTCATCACTCTCTCCAGGTTTTTGAGACTTACTGCTCATTGTAGCATCCTCTTTTAGTTCATCTTCAATACTCTCACTATCTAAGACAACTTTTGACTCAAGTCCATTCTCTTTCTCAAAATTTAAGATAATATCACGTACCTCTTCTCCGGTAATATTCTCTTTTTTATACAGAAGTGCAACCATATCTTCAATGGCATCTCTATACTCTTCAAGACGAGAAACAACAGCAGCATAACGCTCATCAAGTGACTTCTTAATAAACTCATCCATCTCTTGAGCCATCTTCTCACTATACTCACGTGAGGCACCCATACCGGCACCTAAGAAAGATTGACGGGACTTCTCTAATACCATCAATCCTGCAATATCACTCATACCATATGTTTGAACCATAGATTTAATAATATCTGTCGCACGCTCCAGGTCATTTCCGGCACCTGTTGAGATCTCACCAATGAACACCTGTTCAGCAGCACGACCACCAAGAAGGACATCAACCTCTGCCCAAAGTTCATGTTTCTGCATCATAAACTTATCTTCTTCAGGTTTGTTCAGAGTATAACCAAGTGCTGCAAGCCCACGTGGAACAATAGAGACTTTCGATACCTTCTTCGCACCTTCAGTTGTCTCAGCAAGGAGTGCGTGCCCACTCTCATGGTATGCAACGATTTTCTTCTCTTTTGGATTGATACGACGAGATTTTTTCGCAAGTCCTGCAAGAGCACGCTCAACCGCTTCGAAGATATCTTGTTGTTTTACAGTTTTTTGACTTTTTCTACCAGCAAGTAGTGCCGCTTCATTGACAATATTTGCCAAATCTGCACCAGCAAGACCTGCAGTAAGACGAGCAATCTCCTCAACATCTACATCATCATCCATCTTCACATTTTTCATATGAACTTTAAGAATTTTCACACGCCCTTCAAAGTCTGGTTTATCAACAAGTACCTGTCTGTCAAAACGTCCCGGTCTTAAAAGTGCCGCATCTAAAATCTCAGGTCTGTTAGTCGCCGCTAAAATAATAACGGGAGTATCTGTACCAAAACCATCCATCTCTGCTAGAAGCTGATTGAGTGTCTGCTCACGCTCATCATTTCCACCCATCTGCGCACCCGCAGCACGGCTCTTACCAATAGCATCAATCTCATCAATAAAGATAATAGATGGCGCATCTTTTTTCGCCTGCTCAAACAGATCTCTTACACGAGCAGCACCAACACCTACAAACATCTCAATAAAGCTTGAACCACTTACCGAGAAAAATGGTACATCAGCTTCCCCTGCAACCGCTTTGGCAAGAAGCGTTTTACCAGTACCTGGAGAACCTACCAAAAGTACCCCTTTTGGAATCTTGGCACCTATCTCAACATAGCGTCCTGGATACTTCAGAAAATCTACAATCTCCTGAACTTCCTCTTTTGCCTCTTCTACACCCGCTACATCATCAAACTTTGTTTTTGGTTTTTCAGAAGAGATGAGCTTTTTAGAGTTCCCCATTCCAAGCAATCCACCACCCATACTCTTTTGCATTCTTCCTGCAAAGAACATCCAAATACCAATGATAAGCAAGAATGGAAACAACCATCCAAACATCTCTGTAAACCAGTTTGTCTCAGAAAAACCTGTATAGTCAATATTCTCTTTATCAAGAAGTTTTACGAGATCGTTATCCCCTTTAATAACTCTTGTTGTATATATCTTGTTCCCGTCACTTGACATTGCACGGATGATAGTCTGTCCAATCTCAACTTTTTTTACACTCTTCTCTTTTACCAAAGATTTCAACTCAGAGTAACTTACCGGCTCTACTCTCGCTGTTGGGCTCATTGCAGAGCTTGTATTACCTGCACCCTCTCCTACCATTACTTTAAAAAGCAGAATTACAACAACAGAAAATATTGCAAATGTAATGAGTGGGTTTTGATTAAAAAAGTTATTATTATTATTGTTGTTATTGTTATTTTCTTGGTTTGCCATATCTCTCTCTTTATTTTCTTTTTAGAACTAAAGTTATCCACTCATCTTGAGGGATCTTTTCTATAATCTCACAATCTTTATAGTATGCCAATACTTTACTCTCATACTTATCCAAAATTCCAGACAAAATTAATATACCCTCATCTGCCAAAGCATTTTTCAGCTCATTTGCTATAAAAGTCAATACATCTGCGACAATATTTGCCACTACCATAGTATATTTTTTATCTGTTTTTGATGCGGAACCTTCCCAGAGGCTGTTAAACTCCAATCCGTTGAGAGCTGCATTTGCCGCTGCATTTTCTACAGAGACTATATCTGTATCACATGCATCAACCACAGCCCCGAGTTTCATCGCCCCAATACCAAGTATGCCGCTTCCACAACCTACATCCAAAAGAGTATCTCCCTCTTTTATATAGTTTGATATTGCCAGCAAAGAAGAGGCAGTTGTAGGGTGATGTCCTGTTCCAAATGCAAGAGCCGGATCAATAGCTATATTTACAAGATCCTCACGCGGCTCATTCCAGGTAGGATGAATATAGAACTTTCCTATCTCAAGAGGCTGTATGCTCTCTTTGTAAGATGCCACCCAGTCGCTGTTTTTCAGTTTTTTTTGCTCACACTCCAACTCTATATCAACATTAAGTGCTTTTTGGAGCGCCTCACGAAACTGCTCTAAACCCCAAATAATCGTCTCTAAATTCTCTTCACTACGAATAACGAAACCATCATCACTCTCTTCAAAACCTATAGGAAGTGTATCTGCTAAAAAATCGCAAAAGAGAGAGTGATGAGAGGAGAGTTTGATTTGGAGCTCGAAATAATGCTCTTGCATTACTCCGCAACACCCATTACAGCACCAAGTTTCTCTTTAAGAACCTGAGGAGTAAATGGTTTTACAATGTAGTTATTTACACCCGCTTTTAAAGCAGTAATAACCTCAGCCTTACCACCTTCAGTCGTTACCATAATAATTGGTGTATCTTTAAAACGCTCATCAGCACGAACTTTTTTTACAAGTTCAAGACCGTTCATCTCAGGCATATTCCAGTCAGTAATAAGCATATCAATATCTGGATTGGCATCCATTTGTGCCCAGCCTTCAACACCATCAGCACCTTCAAGTACATCCTTGTACCCCAAACGAGCTAAAGTGTTTTTAATAATACGACGCATTGTAGAGCTGTCATCAACAACAAGTAATTTCAATTGAAATCCTTTTTTATAATTTGCAAATTTATTTATCTAATAATATCCAAATTTTCTTTGTTTTACTATTAAGCAAGAAGTTTAAACATTTTAGCAAGGTCTAATGTTCCCTCATAGTAAGCTTTTCCAATAATCACACCCTCTATTTCACCAGTAGCAATAAGTGCTTTTATATCCTCTTCATCTTTAACACCACCGCTTGCTATTGTAGCAACTTTACTTGCTCTTGCAATATCAAGCGTAAAATCAACATTAACACCGGAGAGTGTTCCATCACGACCGACATCCGTACAAATTATAGCCTCCACGCCCGCATTTGCAAACTCACGTGCCAAATCTGTTGCTTTCATCTCGCTCACTTCACCCCAGCCTTCAACTGCCACATAACCATCAATAGCATCAATACCGACTGCTATTGGATACTTTGCAGCCATATTTTTGACAAATTGAGGATCTTTTACAGCAATAGAGCCTAAAATAATTCTGTCAATGCCGATATCCAACATCTTTTGAATTGTAGCTTCATCACGAATACCACCACCAAGTTCAAGTTTGACATTACAATTTTCTCTTATCTTTACAATCTGCTCCAAATTCTTTGGCTCACCTGCAAAAGCACCATTGAGATCAACGAGATGCACCCACTCTGCACCCATCTCTTCAAACTTTTTAACAAGTTCGTACGGTTCATTTGAGTAAATCTTTGCACTCTCCATAAGCCCTTTTGTCAGGCGTACTGCTTTTCCGTCTTTTAAATCTATTGCCGGGTATAGTGTCATTTTCTTTCCTATAAGTTTATAAAGTTTTCTAAAATTTTCAGCCCGTTTTTATGGCTTTTTTCCGGGTGCGGCTGAATTCCCATAATATTGCCATGTGCTACTGCAGAGGTAAATTTATAGCCATAGTATGTCTCACCGATAATATCATTCTCATCTGCACACACAACGTGATAGGTATGTACAAAATAGAGATAGTGTTCATCATCGAGTCCGTCAAAAAGAGGATGTTTTTTTGTAAACATTCTGTTCCATCCCATATGAGGAACTTTTAGCTTCTGCTCAAAACGGCTAATATCAAAATGTTTTACATCACCTTTTATAAGTCCGAGCCCTGCGTGAGAGCCAAACTCTTCACTGCTCTCAAAAAGCAGCTGCATTCCAAGACATATGCCAAGCATAGGTTTGCCACTTGCTGCAAACTCTTTTATAGCCTCTATCATATTCATCTCACGCAGATGCTCCATTGCATCACCAAATGCACCTACACCAGGCAAAACAAGCTTATCATACTTGCTAAAATTTTGAGGATTACTCTCTACTACCGTATCTTTACCCAATTTGGCAAAAGCATTTTGAACACTTGCCAGATTTCCCATATTATAATCAATTATCGCTATCATTATTCATCTATCTTTAATTTTGTAAATTTTATATATATTGCCAAACTTATCAGCAAGGCAGCCACTCCCATAACAATATACATTGCATATATCAGTTTGTTTGGATCAATTATCGCAAACTTAAATACAAGCATAAGTGCCTCAATAGAGAGTGCAATGATAATACTCCCCAAAAATCGCACCATTGTTTTATGCGGTCCGGAGATATTATGCTCTTTATGTCGTCCCAGTATCTCTTCTTCTATCAGAGTTTTTGAAAGGTCAAATATGGCCAGAGAGAGTGTCAGCAAAATCGTTGCTTCAAACATATCTTTTATTTTAAACTTGTCAGGAGTTATCTCATAGACAAAAAAGCTCTGAATCCCTTTAAAAAAGAGTAACATTGCCACAGCAACAAGAGCAAAAGCAAAAGCACCGTAGGCAATCTTAAAAAATTCACTAAAGAGATGGTCCATCGTTGTCGGATGGGCTATTTTAATAGCTTCTTCAAGAGGAACATCAAGACAAGCTACAAATTTCAGCTCACCATTCTCATTGAATATAGGAGCAGAAGCTGTAACACTTAAATCACCCGTTATAAGAGAAGGATATGGGTCAGTAATGGTACATCTCTCCTCACGCACAGCACGATAATAGTAAGCTCTGTCGGCTCGAATACGTCCAATATCATCATCAATCTCACCATGTGCCGTATAAGTAGGACTTACCTGTACCCCCTTTTCATCAAGGAGATAGACTCCTTCACAATTTTGCAAATCATCTTTGATCTTTAAAAGTCGTGGCAGAATCATCTCACGTGTAATTGAAGGGAGTCTGTTAGGAATATTTTTAGAAAAGAGATAACAGAAATAGGCTCTTGCCTTTGTTCTACCCTCGGCAAAATGTTGAATATCTACTGCAACCATATTTTGCACTCTCCTCTCTATTGGTATTGTTTTGTTTGAATTATATCAAAGATTGACTATAATGTCATTAATGAATAGAGATATTAAAAAGATTGCCATCGTGCGACTCTCCGCACTCGGAGATATTATCAACAGCGCCTTTGTATTACAGTTTATCCATCGCTACTATCCTCACGCAACACTAACCTGGATAGTAGAGGAGCGTTTTGCGGCCATTTTAAAGAGTGCAAAACATCTTCAAAATGTCGAGAAGCTTAATCTTAAAAAATTCAAACAAGAGAGAAGCTTTACTCTGCTTAAAGAGGAGTATCAAAAACTAAAGGCTTTTGGAGATTTTGATATTATTATTGATATGCAGGGGCTTATAAAGTCAGCCATTGTCTCTCGTCTTCTTGGAAAAAATACCCACGGATTTGACAAAAACTCAACACGGGAATCACTCGCAGCACTCTTTTACAAAACAACATCTGCCATCTCCTATGAGGCAAATGTCATCTCACGCAATGCAAAGCTCATCTCGGATGCACTTAGTATAGATATAACAGCAGAGATGATTAGAGACAAAGAGCCCCTTTTTCATTTGAGCAAAGATTTTAAACTCCAAAAAGAGAAAAAAAATATCGCTTTTGTTATAGGTGCATCCTGGGAGAGTAAAATCTATCCTAAAGAAAAAGTTGCAAAAGTGTGCGATATGCTTCAAGAGAAAATTCATATTATATGGGGAAGTGACGATGAGAAGCAAAAAGCACAATGGATTTGTGAGCATTCAGAGTATGCGACAATGGCTCCCAAATGCACACTGGATGAACTTGTCTCTTTTATTTCACAAATGGACCTCCTTATCGGAAACGATACTGGGCCGACACATATAGCCTGGGCACAGAACATCCCCTCTATTACCCTGCTTGGACCGACCACTACACGTATGATAGGAGAGACAGCTAAAAATGTAGGCATTAAATCTCCTTCAGAGGTAAATCTTTTAAAAATCAATAAAAATGACTTCTCAATTTCACAAATTCAAGAGGAAACGATTGTAAAAAAAGCAAAGGAGCTCTTAAATAATGGGCTATAAACTACTGTTAATTTTAGAAAAAATCCTGATGGCACTCCCATCAAAAGTGCGTAAAGCATTCTTCTCATCTTTGGCATATATCGCCTATCTTCTCTCTAAAAAATATCGTAATGTTGTCCGTCAAAACCTCAACTATGCTTTTGACGGAGAACTCTCTAAAGAGGAGATTCGTGCAATAACAAAATACAGCTTTAAAAACCTCTTTTTCAACTTTTTACATCTTATGGAGATGCGTCATATGAGTGATGATGCACTCAGAAAAAAAGTTACGCTCAAAAACAGAGAGATAGTAGATGCTATTCACAAACAAAACCGTGCCGTTATCTACATAGCATCGCACTACTGCTCATGGGAATTAGGAGCTGCCAGTCTTGGAACGCTGATTGAACCGGTTGCAGGAGTCTATAAAAAGATGAAAAATCAGGAGTATGAGAGCTGGCTTTTAGAAGCCCGAGCACATTTTGGCAATACAAACCTGGAAAAGACAAATGTTATTAAACCACTTATAAAACTAATAAAAGCAAAAAAAGCGAGTGGAATTCTTATAGATACAAATATCAACCCAAGAGAGGGAGTTATTATTGACTTTATGGGAAAACCGCTGCGACAAACTTCAACACCGGCATACCTTGCAAGAAAATTTGATGCAGCGATTGTTCCTCTTAGTATTCGTACCGATGATGAAGAGCACTATGAACTTACAATCCACCCTGAAATTCCCGTAGAGAAGAGTGATGATGAAAAAGCCGATATTTTAAAAGCGACACAACTTCAGGCTGACTGGCTTTCCGGGCTCATAAGAGAAGAACCGAAATTTTGGTTTTGGCTGCATAAACGATGGAAAAGTGACAAGCCCGAAATTTATAAAGACTAATCTCTTTTATATATTTCCTTACACTCTATCGTTCTTGCCTCAAAGAGCTTTAAAATAGTCAAGAAAAATGCAGTAATTGCAGGTCCTAAAATCATCCCCCAAAAACCAAAAGTTGTCAAACCGGCAATGATTGCAAAGAAGATAACCAACTCATTCATTGCCGCTTCATTATTATGGAGAAGCTGCTCATTTATCCATTTTATAATAAGCGGTTTTATAAATGTATCGGCCACAATAGATATAACAATAATAGAATAGAGTGCTATAAAAATCGCACTTGATGCATTTCCAAGTGCAAACTCATATATCATAAACGGAAGCCACATCAACATCCCTCCAACAACAGGTATAAGAGATGCAAAACCATACATTATGCCAAAAAGGAGTCCGTTATAGCCCATAAAAGAGACAGCAATTCCAAAAAGAGCACCTTCAAACATCGCTGTTGTAATAATAGAGTAAAAAACTACACTCATCACAGCAGAGAGCTCTTTTGTAAGCAGCGTACTCTCCTCTACAGACATCTGCACAACACGCTTTAAAAAGTTCATAATCACTTCACCGTTATAGAGCGCAAAAAAGTAAAAAACAACTACTAAAAAGGCATTTTTTAAAAAACCTGCACTAAAAGCACCGATTTTTGCCGCTATACTCAATGCGTGAGATGTTAGTGTATTTATATCCAAGCCCTGTAAGGCATCTTTGAAGTAGGGTTTAAAGAAATCCAGGTATGCAGGAGGGTTTGCAATAAGCCCCTGAATGTAACTCTCAACACGACCAAGTGTATCTGGCTGGAGATGATTGAGCCAAATTGTCAAAGATGCCAAGAAATAACCAAGCGGTGCGAAAAAGAGAAGTGCCAGCAAAAGACTTGAGAGGAGTGAAGCAAAGAGCTTGGATTTTACCTTTCTCTCCAAATAATCTTGAATTGTCGCCGTTGAAACTGCCAAAAGTGCTGCAATGGTAATCACAGTTAAAAATGGAGCATAGAGCAGATACATCCAATAGAGTGACGTTGCAAAGAGTATGGCTATAAGATATTGTGGTTTCATCTAAAAAAGTGTCCCATCGCTATTTACACATTGCATATTGAGCACATCATAGGTAGCCCGTGTTGCCTTACGCCCTTTTGCTGTACGCTCAAGATAACCGTTTGCAATTAAGTAGGGTTCAAGAACATCTTCAACCGTGCCTTCATCTTCACTAAGTGCTGCTGCTATTGTACTAAGCCCCATTGGCCGACCATTTGCACTTGCAAGCAGATTTAAAAGACGCAAATCCATCTCATCAAAACCATATGAGTTGATACCCAACTCATCAAGTGCATATTGTGTTCTCTCGTGATTAATCTCTTCCTCATCCGCAACCTCGGCAAAATCTCGAACACGGCGCAGCAAACGCAAAGCAATACGCGGTGTTCCACGACTCCTCTTTGCTATCTCCAAAGCCGCTTCATGAACAATCTCACGCTCCAGTTTTTGTGATGCCTGTTTCACTATGGCTGCAAGCTCTTCATTTGAGTAAAACTGCATACGAAAACTCATACCAAATCTGTCACGCAGAGGATTCGAAAGCATTCCTGCCCGTGTTGTTGCACCTATGAGAGTAAATCGTGGCAGATCAATTTTCACAGTTTGAGCCGCAGGACCGCTTCCTATGATAATATCAATACGGTAATCTTCCATAGATGAGTAGAGAATCTCCTCAACTGCGGGAGAGAGTCTGTGAATCTCATCAATAAAGAGGATATCACCCTCTTCCAAGTTTGTTAAAATTGCAGCCAAATCACCGCTCTTTTCTATCATAGGCGCAGCAGTTACTTTGATATTTGAGTTCATCTCATTGGCAATAATAAGTGCCAAGGTCGTTTTTCCAAGTCCTGGAGGCCCATAAAAAAGAACGTGATCAAGTGCTTCATCTCTTCTCTTACTCGCTTCAATAAAGACAGAGAGATTCTTTTTTATCTGCTCTTGACCTATATATTCACTCCAGGCATCAGGGCGCAATGTCTGCTCAGAGCTTGCATCTTCTAGTGAAAAAGTCTCTATATCGACTACTCTATCCATTGATATTTCACTCATCAGTAGGTATATTCCTCACTAGGAAAATCTCTTTTTTGTACTTCCTGAGCATACTTTGCAACTGCATCTTTAACCAAAGAAGCACCATTAAGATATTTTTTAACAAATTTTGGAGTAAATTCTTCAAAAAATCCCAGCATATCTGAAAAGACAAGAACCTGGCCATCCACTTCATGCCCTGCCCCTATACCAATAACAGGAATAGATACCGCCTCAGCCACAGCCTTTGCAACATCTGATTTTGTACCTTCTATAACCATACAAAAAGCACCTGCTGCCTCAACTGCCTTTGCATCAGCAATCAAAGACTCTTTTTCTGCATCAGTTTTGCCTTTTACCTTATAGCCGCCTTCACTTCTTACAGACTGTGGAAGAAGTCCTATATGACCACATACCGCTATACCATTGGCTGTCAAATGTTCAATAATTTCGGCTTTGTCCATACCACCCTCTATTTTGACACAGTCAGCTAAAGTCTCTTGAAAGACTTTTGTTGCATTCTCAAGAGCTTTCTCTTTTGTAGTATAGGTTCCAAATGGCATATCACAGACAACAAAACTGTTCTTTGCACCGCTGCATACTGCATTTGTATGATATATCATCTGCTCCAATGTAGCAGAGATAGTATCACTTTTACCGGCAAAGCTCATATTGAGACTATCACCAACTAAAATCATATCTGCACTCTCATCAAAAAGTTTTGCAAAGAGTGCATCATATGCAGTAATCATCACTAAAGGCTTTTGCCCTTTTGCTTTTTTAATCGAAGATATCGTTAATTTTTTATTCATAGATGTATTTTAACCAAATATTGCTATAATTTGAACAATAATTGGAGTATTTAATGGGTATAAGAAGCGATTTAGATGCTAATTTTGACTTTGAAATTGTTGATGAGTTTCTAGATCACTACTCAATTATGGTTGATAGTATGGAAGTTATGATAATCGACCTGCAAAAACCAAATATGTATGAAAGAAGTGTACATGAGCTTTTTCGGGTTTTTCACAACATAAAATCTGCTTCAGCCTATCTCAAAATTATCCCTATGAACAAACTTGCTGCGTTTGTAGAGGATTTCTTAGAGATACTACGAAATAAAAAAACACCCGTAGATGATGAAACAATCAACTGGTTGTTAAGCATTAATGATATGTTTGTAGCGTGGCAAGAAGATCTCAAAAAAGATAATAATCTTAGCAAAATTAAATACTCTTTACTTAAAATACCAGATATGGAAAATAGAACTTGAAAAATTTAGTAGCATATATAACTTCAGGATATCCTGAAAAATCATTTACAATAGACTTAGCACTTGCATTGGGGGAAAACGGTGTTGATACGCTTGAACTCGGTGTCCCTTTCTCTGATCCAGTTGCAGATGGTCCAGCCATTGAAAATGCAAATCATAAAGCACTTGAGCTTGGATTTAAATTCAAAGACCTTTTAGAGATTTCAAAAGTAGTTGCACCTAAAGTAGATACGCTCTGGATGGGTTACTTTAACAGCTTCTATCAACAAAATATGAAAAAACTGCTTCCTCACGCAAAGGAGCTTGGTGTCAATGGACTTATTATTCCTGATGTACCTCATGAAGAGGCACTTTTATACAAAGAACTTTTTGATGCTAATGATTTAGCAAACATCTCATTTGTTGCACCTACAGACACGCAAGAGAGAATCGAGACCATTGTTAAAGATGCTAAAAAGTTCATCTATATGGTAGCCTATACTGGTATTACCGGTTCTGGAGTTGCAGAAGATCTGCAACCATTCCTCGCTTCTATTAAAAAATATACACAAACGCCTGTATATGTTGGTTTTGGAGTCAATGAAAAAACAGCGAAAGAGAAGGTAAAAGGAGCAGATGGTGTCATAGTAGGAAGTGCTTTTATCCATATCTTACTCGATGAAACACTCTCACGCAGCCAACAGATTACAAAATGTACAAACTTGGCAAAAAATATAAAAGAGCAAATTAACTCTTAATTTCAAAAAGCACAAAAAGTGTTTTTTGAAATATTGAATCGTTATCATCACTTACCATTAAATAGAGGTTTCTACCAACTTTTGTAAGCCCTTCAAAATTATCTATTCTCCATCCTTGATTGGAGTCAAAGAGTGCTAATTGCCTACTCTTGCAAAAATTTTCACTATTGCAATTATCTAAATCTACAAGTACCAAAAAAGTTCTTTTTCTTTGTGTAAGATATGAGTATTTTCTCAAAAGAACAAGTAATCTGTTATGATCAACTACTGTAATGTCGGTTATTTCCCCAGGAGAGTTAAATTTCCATATTTTATCTCGAGAATAAAGTCGATGCAGCTCTTTTTCATACCCCTTTAAAGGAATTTCAGGTGCTGTTATAACTCCATACTCTTTTATATAAGTAACGCTCTCCAAACCTTTATTTTCACTCTCATAACAGGAGTTATCTTCTAAAGCGTGATTGAGTTTCATCTTTTTTATTTTAATACCCTCTTTTGAGAGGTAAAGCACCCTGTTTTTTCTCTCAAAAGAGACTAAAAAACCATCTTTATATATACATAATCCCTCTGAATCCCTTTTCTTTTTTCCAAAAACTTGCAATTTTTTATTTTTTAAAATATATTTTTGATTTAGATGAAGTTTTGCTATTTTTAAATTTTTTATTTTTAAAGAAAAATCATACAATATCCCGGCATCACTCAAAGCATACAAATGCCCTTTTTTATAAGCCAAGCCTGAAAGTTCATGAATGTCAGATGATTGTAACTCTATAGAATCAAGAATAGCAATATGCAGTTTGTTCTTAAAATTATGAGGTATTACTCTATAAGCATTAAAATTCTCAGCAAAAAGGGTTGCTTGTAATAAAATAAAAAGTAAAATGATTTTAAACATATTTGATTGTAAAGTAAAAAGTAGTATATGGTGCGCCCGACACGATTCGAACGTGTGACCGCTGGTACCGCAAACCAGTGCTCTATCCAGCTGAGCTACGAGCGCACATATTATTGAGTTCTCTTATTTAAGAGGCTGAAATTATAGCAGTTTTAGCTTATACTATTATAAAACTAACTATTTTCCTTCTATCTTTTTAGTTATTTCCTCTATTTTTTGATTTTGTATATAAAGTGCATGGTTTTTTCGCACATATGCCTGCAATAATGCTTTTAAATCATTATTACCTTCCATATTAAAATCTTTTTGCATCTGTTCTTCTAAGAATATGGCAAATTTTTCTTCGACATCAACATCAAATCTTCGACCGCCAATATGAAGTCCTATCTTTTTACTCATTATATGAATTAGCCTAAGATACTTTCAAGCTTATTAACAATTTCTTCAATCTCTAAATCTTTCATATTGTTCTCTTCAGTTAGTTTCTCTATTTCAGAATTTTTTAATTCAGTTTCTGCTCTTAAACTAACCATTTCATTTCTTAAAGTTTCATTTTCACTTTTTAAAGTTTCACACTTTTGTAAAATCTGTTCTATCTTTTCATCTAATCTTTCTAAAACTGTTTGATTATGCATTCTTATAAAATCCTCATATTGTTTAATATATTTACTCTCTTACAATTTTATCATAATTAATTAACATACAAAACTTATTATCTGAAATTTGCTATAATTAATCAACTTAAGAGAAGAGATTTAACAGAAGGTACAGTAAAAATGGCAACACAAATTGAGTTTGAAGTGAATGAAGATACTTCATTAAAGTATCCACAAAAATATAAAGTTTATCTTTTAAACGATGACTACACTTCTATGGAATTTGTTATAGATATTTTAATTACTATCTTTCATAAAAGCTATGAAGAAGCAGAAAAAACAATGCTTGAAGTGCATAAAAATGAAAGAGCTCTCTGCGGTATTTATATCCATGAAATTGCAGAGACAAAAGTTATGCAGGTTAGCCGACTGGCAAAAGAGAATGGCTTTCCATTAAAAGCAACGATGGAGGAGGAGTAGAGATGATTAGTCCTTCCCTTAATGAAATTTTTCAAAAATCTATTCTTTTTGCAAAAGAACTTCATCACGAATACCTTACAATAGAACACGTTTTTTATCTCCTTCTTAGCTCTCAAGAGGGTGCTGCAATTATTGAAGCATGTGGTGGAAATATTCAAAAAATGAAAGAAGCTCTTGCAACCTATATTAAAGAGAATATAGAGACACTCCCAAAAGAGATTCATAAAGATCCCTATGAGAGTGTTGCACTCTCACGCCTCATAGACAGTATGATACGCCATATCCAATCAGCTGGACAACAAAGTGCAGATGTAGGGGACCTGCTTGCTGCACTTTATGAAGAACAGCAAACATTTTCCTATGCTCTCCTCTGCGAATATGGTATTTCTCGGCTCGATATCTTGGAAATAATATCTCACGCAAATATAGAAACTTCCAATGAAAATGAAAATGAGACAAATCTTGACAAATATACAATCAATCTTCTCCAAAAAGCAAAAGAGGGAAAAATTGACCCGGTAATTGGTCGGGAAAAAGAGATAAAACGTGTTGTCCAAATTCTCTGTAGAAGGAAAAAGAACAACCCTATTTTAGTAGGAGAACCGGGTGTAGGAAAAACTGCTATCGCAGAAGGTCTGGCACTAAAAATCGTTGCTGGTGATGTTCCTGAAATCATAGAAAACTCAGAGCTCTTTGCACTTGATTTAGGTTCTCTACTAGCTGGTACAAAATATAGAGGTGATTTTGAAAAGAGACTCAAAGGTGTTATGGATGAAATTAAAAAGATTCCAAATGCCATTTTATTTATAGATGAGATTCATACACTTATTGGTGCAGGAAGTACGAGTGGCTCAATGGATGCGGCAAATCAACTCAAACCTGCTCTCGCATCCGGTGAGATAAAATGTATGGGAGCCACTACTTTTTCAGAGTACCGTAACGGCTTTGAAAAAGACAAAGCACTCAGTAGAAGATTTTCAAAAGTAGATATTCATGAACCATCAAAAGAGACAAGCTATCTCATCCTTAAAGGTCTGCAAAAGAAATATGAAAAACATCACAATGTCAAATATACCAATAAAGCACTTAAAACTGCTGTTGATCTCTCTAAACGCTACATAACAGAACGTTTCTTACCCGATACTGCAATAGATCTTATAGATGAAACAGCAGCCTCTTTTCATCTAAAGAAAAACAGACGTATTAAAGTGAGTGCTACAGATATTCAAAAAACTATCGCATCTATTGTTGGTATATCAAATACAAAAATGAACAATGATGAAACTCAGGCACTTCAAAATCTTGAAAGTGACCTCAAAAAACAGGTTATTGGACAGGAAAAAGCAGTTGAAGTAGTATCACAAGCCATTAAGATCTCAAAGGCCGGTCTTACACCTGCAAACAAACCAATCGCCTCTTTTCTCTTTTCTGGCCCAACGGGTGTTGGAAAAACCGAACTGGCAATATCATTAAGTAAAATTCTCGGTATCCACTTTGAGAAGTTTGATATGAGTGAATATATGGAAAAACATGCACTTTCACGCTTAGTTGGAGCACCTCCTGGCTATGTTGGATTTGAACAGGGCGGATTACTTACAGAAGCTATAAAAAAACACCCTTATACAGTACTGCTTCTTGATGAGATAGAAAAAGCACATCCAGACCTAATAAATATTCTACTACAGATTATGGATAGTGCAACCTTAACTGACAATAATGGCTATAAGGCAAATTTCCAAAATGTTATACTCATTATGACATCAAATATAGGTGCAACAGCACGAAGTGTTATGGGATTTAACAAAGATGATTCTCTGGCTGCCAATGAAGAGTTAAAATCTTTCTTTACACCTGAGTTTAGAAATAGACTTGATGCAATAGTTGCCTTTGAACAACTCAATATGCAAACCCTTGTAGGTATTGTTCATAAATTTATCAATGAGCTTAACAATGAATTGAAAAAGAAAAGAATCACAGTACATATAGATGATAATAGTGCCGAATTCATTGCAAAAAACGCTTATTCAAAAGAGATGGGTGCCAGACCAATTAAAAGATATATTCAAGATAATATAACAAATAAACTGACAGATGCTATACTCTTTGGAGAACTAAAAAATGGCGGTAATGTAGAAGTATCTGTAAAAAATAAACTATTAAAACTAGATTTTCATGAGTTAGACCTTGTACCTGCCACAACTGAATAAACATAGCCTAAGCTTTCCAGACCCTCGTGATGCCAATGAAGATGGTATAGTTGCATGGGGAGGGGATTTGAACCCCTCACGCCTTCTTCGTGCATATCAAAACGGCATCTTTCCCTGGTATTCAAATCAAGATCCAATTCTGTGGTGGTCAACAGATCCAAGACTTATTATGGAGTTGGATGATTTTAAACTTTCACGTTCACTCAAAAAAAATATAAAAAAATTTAACTATAAATTCGATTCAAATTTTACAAAAGTAATGCACTATTGTGCTACTGTACAAAGAAAAGGACAGAGTGGTTCTTGGATAAATAAAGAGCTTATAGAATCATTTGAAATTCTACACGGAATGGGAATAGCACATAGTGTTGAGAGCTACAATAAAGAAGGAGAGTTAGTCGGAGGACTATATGGTCTTGTAATAGGCAGAGTCTTTTGTGGAGAGTCTATGTTTGCACATAAAAATGATGCTTCTAAAACAGCCTATGCGATACTAATACGTCATCTTAAAGAGTGGGGATATGATTTTATAGATTGCCAGGTTCCAACAGAGCATTTAAAGAGTCTTGGCGCAAAAGAGGTAGCCAGAGAGTATTTTTTAATGCGTTTAGAACAATCAAATATGGATAAATTAGAACATAAATGGGAAATCAACGAAGAGTTAGTAAAATAATAGCTGTAAGATAAAAGTGACTTAGATAAGTAAAAAGTGATTAGGATTGGATTTGAATAAGAATTGATCAACTAGGCAGCGACCTACATTCCCACACCTGAAAGGTGCAGTATTATCAGCGATGAGAGGCTTAGCTTCTGGGTTCGGAATGGGACCAGGCGTTTCCCTCTCTCTATAGCCACCTAGACAAGATCAAGTATAAATTCATAAGTTATGAACTTATATTTGATCTTAGAATAGATCAGATTGAGTTTTCGTATGTTCTATGTCATTTCGGAACATAGAATAAATGATTGCTCATTAAGTTAAAATTGTTAAAGTCAAGGTTACTAAGTAACTGTAATATAGATTCTCACCTATTTAATGTATGTTTGAATACACTAAATAAGGTAGTGAAGCTTTTGTAAAAAAAGACAAACGACCTATTAGTACTGGTCAGCTAAACGCATTGCTGCGCGTACACATCCAGCCTATCAAGCTTGTAGTCTTCAAGCGGTCTTC